>OKSF01002523.1_pt1 | contig 12259 bp, 8 predicted proteins | sample 1606061 | NCBI WGS metagenome assembly OKSF01 (sample SAMEA3541567, study PRJEB24748) | human gut metagenome | biome: human gut; feature: human-associated habitat; material: faeces | place: China | collected 2012 | reverse complement strand
GAGCTCCGAGGCCATCCTCGCCTGCCGTATCATCGACCGCCCGCTGCGTCCGCTGTTCCCGCACACCCTGCGCAACGAAGTGCAGGTCGTCGAGACCGTGCTCGCCGTGAACCCTGATGACGCTTACGATGTCATCGCCCTGAACGCCGCTTCCGCTTCCACCATGATTTCCGGTCTGCCGTTCGAAGGCCCGGTCTCCGGTGTGCGTCTGGCGCTGATTGATGGCCAGTGGGTTGCCTTCCCGCGTTGGAGCGAGCGTGAGCGCGCCGTGTTCGAGATTGTGGTCGCTGGCCGCGTGATCGAGAACGGTGATGTTGCCATCGCCATGATCGAGGCCGGTGCCGGCAAGAACGCCTGGCGCCTCATCTACGACGAGGGTCAGACCAAGCCCGATGAGGAAGTCGTTGCCGGTGGTCTTGAGGCCGCCAAGCCGTTCATCAAGGTGATTTGCGAGGCTCAGGACGAGCTCAAGAAGATCGCCGCCAAGGAGACCAAGGAATTCCAGCTCTTCCCGGAGTACACCGACGAGCTGTACGCCCGCATCGACGAGATCGCTCACAAGGATCTGGACGAGGCCCTCTCCATCGCCGAGAAGCTGCCGCGCCAGGACCGCATCCACGAGATCAAGGAGCACGTGCGCGAGGTGCTCGCGGACGAGTTCACCGATATGGACGATGCCGAGAAGGACAAGGAACTCGGTAACGCCTTCAAGGAACTGCAGCGCCAGATTGTGCGTCGCCGCATCCTGACCGAGGACTACCGCATCGACGGCCGTGGCCTGCGCGACATCCGCACCCTGTCCGCCGAGGTGGACATTGTGCCTCGCGTGCACGGTTCCGCCCTGTTCCAGCGTGGCGAGACCCAGATTCTGGGCGTCACCACGCTGAACATGCTCAAGATGGAGCAGCAGATCGACGCGCTGTCCGGTCCGCAGTCCAAGCGTTACATGCACAACTACGAGATGCCGCCGTACTCCACTGGTGAGACCGGCCGCGTCGGTTCCCCGAAGCGCCGCGAAATCGGCCACGGCGCCCTCGCCGAGAAGGCTCTCGTGCCGGTGCTGCCGAGCCGCGAAGAGTTCCCCTACGCCATCCGACAGGTCTCCGAGGCCATCGGTTCCAACGGTTCCACTTCGATGGGTTCCGTGTGCGCCTCCACGCTGAGCCTTTTGGCTGCCGGCGTGCCGCTGAAGGCTCCGGTTGCCGGCATCGCCATGGGCCTCGTGTCCGGCGACGTTGATGGCAAGCACATCTTCAAGACCCTCACCGATATTCTGGGTGCCGAGGATGCCTTCGGCGACATGGACTTCAAGGTGGCCGGTACTTCCGAGTTCATCACCGCCCTGCAGCTCGACACCAAGCTCGACGGCATCCCCGCCGACATCCTGGCCGCCGCTCTGCAGCAGGCCAAGGAAGCCCGCGCCACGATTCTCGAGGTCATCAACGAGTGCATCGACGGCCCGGCCGAGATGAGCGAGTTCGCTCCGCGCATCATCACCACCTCCGTCCCGGTTGAGAAGATCGGCGAAGTCATCGGCCCGAAGGGCAAGATGATCAACCAGATTCAGGAAGACACCGGCGCTGAAATTGCCATCGAGGATGACGGTACCGTCTTCATCTCCTCCGAGGGTGGCGAGGCTGCTGAGAAGGCCAAGGCCATCATCGACCAGATTGCCAACCCGCACGTGCCCGAGGCCGGCGAAACCTACAACGGCAAGGTCGTCAAGACCACGTCGTTCGGCGCTTTCGTGAACCTCACCCCCGGCACCGACGGCCTGCTGCACATCTCCCAGATCCGCAACCTGGCCAACGGCGAGCGTATTGACGCTGTCGAAGACGTGCTCAAGGAAGGCGACACCGTTGAGGTGATCGTTCAGGGTGTCGATGATCGCGGCAAGATCTCCCTGGCCATTCCTGGTTTCGAGGATCAGGAGAACAACGCCCGCCCGAGCCGTGGCGATCGCGATGACCGCCGTGGCGGCCGTGGCCGTGGTGACCGTGACGATCGCCGTGGCGGCCGTGGCCGTCGCTCCGAGCGCGATGACCGTGACTTCGACGATCGTGACGACCGTCCGCGTCGCCGTCGCTCCGATGACTTCGAGGATGATTACGACGACCGTCCGCGTCGCCGTCGCTCCGATGACCGTGACTTCGATCGCGATGATCGCGATGATGATCGTCCGCGTCGCCGTCGTTCTGCCGACCGTGACTTCGACGATCGCGATGACCGTGATGCTCGCGACTCCCGTGACGATGATCGTCCGCGTCGCCGTCGCTCTTCCGATCGCGATGACCGTGGCGATCGTGATGACCGCCGTGGCGGTTCCCGTGGCCGTGGCCGTGGCTCGGACCGCAACCCGCGCTACGCCACCGACGACAACTACGACGACTACCGCGCCGACCGCGAAGAGCGTACTGAGCGCCCGCGTCGCCGCGTCCGTCGCGACTTTGATCCGTTCGAGGACTAAATCCCTCTCACGGATCGGTCGCGGCATAGCCGCTCCCCTCACCTACGGGAAGCCCGTAGGGCTTCCCGCTTAACGGTTCGGCATTCGAGGACTGATCGTTCTCTAGCTTCTCTCGGGTGAGAAGGGCTTGATCGCAAACCAAAAGGCTTCTATACCGTTTCATTCGGTATAGAAGCCTTTTTGGTTTTTCGGCTTCTTCGCGCTGCATATTTCGATGTTGAATAAGGCACTCGTGCTGCCGCCATGTACGTTTAGTTGTCGGTTGACAACTATTCCCATGCATCAAGAATGGCGGATGATCATCGAAGGTACTCATGGGCGTTGATCACTGTGGCAACAACAAAGGCCGGGCCCTTGTGAGAGCCCGGCCTTTATGCCGTATGGCGGCGGATTAATCCTTAAAGGCTAATCCGTTGTCAATCAGCGTTACAGAATCGCCATGCACACGAAGTCCAGAATGAACAGCGCGGCCACAGTCCAGATGATCGGGTGAACCTCCTTGGCCTTGCCCTTGCAGGTCTTCACGATGCAGTACATGATGAAGCCTCCGGCGATGCCGTAGGAGATGGAGTAGGAGAAGGCCATGAACACGGCGGCGAAGAACGCCGGAATGGCTTCGGCGATGTCGTCCCACTTGACTTCCTTCAGGGAAGCGGCCATCATGCAGCCGACGATCACCAGCACGCCGGCGGTTGCGGCGGACGGCACGGCGGAGACGACCGGGGCCAGGAACGCGGACAAGGCGAAGCAGATCGCCACAACCACGGAGGTCAGGCCGGTTCGGCCGCCTGCGGCGATGCCGGCGGAAGACTCGACGTAGGTGGTGGTGTTCGAGGTGCCGCAGATGGCGCCGATGGAGGTGGCGATGGAGTCGGCGAACAGGGCCTTGTCCATCTTGGAGGAGAAGCCGTGGCCGTTCTCCAGAGCCTTCTCATCCTCGGCGGAGAAGATGCCGGTGCGGCGGCCGGTGCCGATGAAAGTGCCCAGGGTGTCGAACGTATCGGACATGGAGAAGGCGAAGATGGTCACGATGACCAGCGGCAGCTTGGTCGGATCAGAGAACAGTGCCGGGAAGCCCTCGGCGGAGAAGATCGCGCCGAAGGTCTGCGGCAGCTGGGAGAAGGTCTCGCTGATGGACTGCGAGTTGGACCAGGTGGTCACGCCGAACGGGATGCCGATTACGGTGGTGATGGCGATGGCCAGCAGCATGCCGCCCTTAACCTTCATCACGGTGAACACAATGGCCAGTACGAGGCCGATCAGGAAGACCCACAGCACCTTGTCGTTGAAGTTGGCCAGACCCGGGGTAGCCGCAACGGCACCGCCCTTGGCGGCGGCCTTCGGATCGCCGGGAGTGAACTTGATCAGGCCGACGTTCAGCATGCCCACGTAGGCCACGAACAGGCCGATGCCGCCGCCGATGGCGTGTTGCAGGGACTCCGGGATGGCCAGGATGATCATCTTGCGGATCTTGGTGACGGTGATGAGGATGTTGATCAGGCCGCACAGGAACACCATGCACATGGTCTGCTGCCAGCTGAAGCCGAGGCCGAAGCACACGGTGTAGGTGAAGAACGCGTTGAGGCCCATGCCGGCGGCCTGGGCGTACGGCACGTTGGCGAACAGGCCCATGACCAGGGTGCCGATGATGGCCGCGATGATGGTGGCCAGGAACACGCCGCCCCACGGCATACCCGTCTGCGACAGGATCTGCGGGTTGACGACGATGATGTAAGCCATCGCGAAGAACGTGGTCAGGCCGGCCAGAATCTCAGTCGAGACGGTCGTGCCGTTTTCCTTCAAATGGAAGAACTTCTCCATTTACTCTCTACTTCCTTGGGTTTATGCGGGGCTGCGCACCGCGTGCATAATGCTGCGGCTGGCCCCGGCGAGAATTGCGACTCGCCCTGATCGGCCTGCCCAACGCGCGTCAGGCGCTGCGCACCCAATCAGAACCGTGGCCGATTATAGCTTGTGGAGGCAACGTGAACGGGTCCGGGAGTAGACTGACTGCCAGAATAATTCGGAACAACTCAGGGGACACGCAGGACACACCCGTGGAAGGAAGGCGCGCGATGAAACCGGCCGTCGAAGTCAGCATCACCTCTTGGAAGAAGAATGTCGTCAAGCCCGGTCAGGAGTACGGCCGCGTACTGCTGATGCCCGGCACCGGCTACAACTGCGACCGTCCGCTGCTCTACTGGTCGGCCCAGGCTCTGGTCGAGGCCGGCTGGCGAATCGACCGCATGAACGTACGCAACGCTTCCGACGACCTGTCCACGGTGATTCCGGTCCTCAATCAGGCGATTGACGGCTGGGTGGCCGCCGCGCGCGAGTCCGGCGCGGGTAAAGCCGGTGATTCCGGGGATGGCGTTGCCGCCGATGATTCTGCTACCGTGCTGGCCGATGGCGCAGCTGGCTCGCCGAACCGTGATTCCGACACCCCGTCCGGCCCTCGCCTGTTGCTGATCGGCAAGTCGCTGACGACGATGACCTACCCACATGTGGCCTCACACTACGGTCTGCCGTTCGTGCTGCTGACCCCGGTGCTGCATCACGCCGACTTCGATCCATCCGCCCGGGTGATTCCGGTGCCGGCTGTCGGCGATGATATCGTCGCCGAATCCGAGGCCCCGAGCGTGGCCGAAGCAAGGGCGATCATCCGCGCGGAACAGGCCGGCCAGTCGCACGCCGCCAGCTCCCGATACTCCGGCCCGGCACCGCTGATCTGCGCCGGCACCGCCGACCCGTTCTACGATCAAGCCCGCGCCAACGCGCTCACCCCGCACGTGCACGAATACCCGGATGCCAACCATTCGATCGAGGTGCCCGGCCACTGGCGTCGCTCGCTCGACTATCTGAAGGAAGTCACCGCGTCCGTAGCCCAGTACGCCGCCACGCTGTAATGCCCCGCGACACGCCCGAATTCTGCAATGTCGCTGACCATCCGTAATCTGATCATCCGTAAACCACAGACCGTTGGTTGAAGTGCGCGCGAGTGCATTTCCGAAGTTTGGTTCGCCAAGCCAGCGCAGGTTGAGAGATATAAGCCCGTCAAGGGCCGGCGAAGGTCGCTTCGCGAGATTATATTGCTCTGCCTGTGCGCAGGGCTTTTTTGTTGCCCGGCCGAAAGTTCCGAACTCCAAGTCAACGGCCGACTTAGGAAGGAACGCCATGAAGAGGCCCGAAAAGGAAGCGGTAGTCGCTCAGCTTACGGAAGAATTCCGTAACGCTGACGCCGTCTACCTGACCGAGTACCGCGGGCTTACCGTTCCGCAGATTTCCGATCTGCGTGAAAAGCTAGGCCGCGATACTTCCTACACCGTGGCAAAGAACACGCTGGCACGCATCGCCGCCAAGGAAGCGGGCATTGAGGGTCTCGACGAGATTCTCTCCGGCCCGACCGCCATCACCTTCGTGAAGGGCGACTTCATCGAGGCTGCGAAGGTCATCCGTGACTTCGCCAAGGACAACAAGGCTCTTGTCATCAAGGGTGCCGCCGCTGACGGCACTGTCTACGATGCCGAGGGCGCCAAGAAGCTGGCAGACCTCAAGTCCCGCCCGCAGCTGCTTGCCGAATTCGCCGGCGACATCAAGGCATCGATGGCCAAGGCCGCGTACCTGTTCAACGCTCTGCCTACCAAGGCTGTGCGCACGATCGACGCCCTGCGCGAAAAGCAGGAGAAGGCTGCCTGATTTACGCCCTCACGGCATGAATCAGTCGCTTCGATAATTTAAACAATAAGGTTTATTAGGCAGCGGATCTACCACTTCGTCCGCCGCCAAGATTGAAAGGAAGCCATAATGGCTAAGTACACCAACGATGAGCTGCTGGAAGCCTTCGGCGAGATGACCCTGGTCGAGCTCTCCGAGTTCGTGAAGGCCTTCGAGGAGAAGTTCGACGTCGAGGCTGCCGCTCCGGTTGCCGCTGTTGCCGCTGTTGCTGGCGCTGCTGCTCCGGCTGAGGAAGAGAAGGATGAGTTCGACGTCATCCTCTCCGCCGTCGGCGACAAGAAGATCCAGGTCATCAAGGCTGTCCGCGCCATCACCAACCTCGGCCTGGCCGAGGCCAAGGCTCTTGTCGACGGCGCTCCGAAGGCCGTCCTCGAGAAGGCCAAGAAGGAAGATGCCGAGAAGGCCAAGGCTCAGCTGGAAGAGGCTGGCGCCAGCGTCGAGCTCAAGTGATTTGTGCGGCATAAGCCGCAATCACAGCTTTTCGAGGAACCCCGCACCTGTGTTTCAGGCTGCGGGGTTTCCGCATACTGAGTAGACTAGTTGACGAGGACGAGGCGGAGAACGCGATCCGGCGTGGAAACACAAAGCTGGCAATGAGCGAAAGTTGTCAATTCTGTGCCCAGTAATCCGCCAAAAGCCGGTAAAAGATGACACAATGGCACGTAGTGTGGTCAAATAGTGTGTCCAGGAAGGCGGTCACGGTGAGCGAGTGGACGGTGAAGATCAACGGTGTCGACCGGATCAGCGTCAAGCCGGGGGAGTGCGTGGAAATCGGCCGTAAGCCGTTACGCCCCCTTGCCGATGATGGCAACACCCGCCTTGACGTCGCCGATCAGACCAAATCGATGTCCAAACGGCACGCCATGTTCACGGTAAAAAGCAATGGCACGGCCTCGGTCCGTGATCTTGGATCGACCAATGGATCGTATGTGGTGCGGGAAAATGGCGATTTGTTGCGCTTGCCGGCCAATGCCGAGTTCCTGTTGCCGACGTCTCCCATGCGCATGCAGTTCGGCGATGTGCCTGCGGACTTCATTCGTGTCGACGATCCAGTGGCAAAGCCGCTCGACCTCAAGGTGCCTGATTTGTTTGGCTATGCGGTTCACGAAGCACCGCAGGAGCCGGATGCGGCGGATATGTCCGTCGACGATATTCTTGATTTGCGGGCCGGCGAGCCGACCGCCATCTTCAGCGCGGATAATGTTCGACGCAAGGTCGACGAGCTTGAACTTGGCTCGCTGAATATCACGCAGCCAGTGACGAAAAACGATGAGCCGGCCATACCCCGTGATCTGTTCGCGGATGCGTTGGCCCAGCATGCCGAGCAGGAGACCGAACGCAAAAACCAGCAGGCCATGAACTCCGTGGCACTGCCGAAGCAGCAGACCGAACCTGAGTCGACGATTGTAACGCCTGCATCCAAGCACAGCAGGATCTCCGGTATTGTTCCAGTAGATGCCATCGCCCATGCCGTTGTTAAGCACGCTCCCAGCACAAGCGAGCCGGCAGTGGCGTCGGCGGCGGTTGTTGAATCCGATGCAGCGGCTGGCGCAAGCAAGTCAGCCGAAAACGTTCAGTCCGCTCCGAATACCAGGAATGCCGGCGATTCTCAGCCGGCGGACACTGTCGAACAGCATGCTGAAGTTGCCCAGCCTGAAGCCGCCCGGGAAGCCGAAGCCGCTCAATCTGAAAACACCCAGCCTGAGACCGCTCAGCCGGCAACCGCCCAGTCTGAAACCGACCAGCCGGCAGCTGACGTACCGGACGATCAGCAGCGGACCGCAGCCGAAGCATATCAAGAAGCCACCGCAGCAGGCGTAGCAGACCAGCAGCCGGCTGCCGAAACCGCCCAGCAGTCGGTATCCGAAGCATATGATATCGGACTCCACGCGGGCGTACACACTCCGGTCTTCGAGCCCGGCTCGGTGTTCGAGCGTGTGGCCAAGGGCGAGCTGAAAGCACAGGAGCCGGCAGTCGAAGTCGATGGCCTGACCTCTGACGAGGCAAAAACCACGCAAGATTTCAATGTTCAATTCGAAGTCACCCGTCATCCCGAATTGCTGGCGTTCCTCGCCATGAATCCGTACCTGTACGACGACATGTATTCTTGGCTCGCCGCCCGTGGCGAGGCCGATATTGACGAAGCCCTGTCTCACAACAAGGGCTATCAGGAATACCGCGAAGCGGTTGGAAAGTGAGTCGAGAGATGACCCAGAGCCAGACTCAGAACCAGAATCTCACGGAAGGTCTGAATCGCATCCGTCGCTGGCGTGACCAATACCGCAGCATGCAGCCGACATCGCCGCTCGAGGATGTGAATCAACTGGCCGCGAAGCTGGAGATGACCCATGCCCATCCCTCCGGCATCGCCCAGCTGTTCGCTTCCGGCCATGTCCGGTTGGATTCGTTGTTCCGCGACACGGGTGTGCTTAAGGCCGCCGAACGCCATATTGGGCGCGTGCTGGATGACCAGGCCGCCAAACGCAGGATTTCCGGCGTGGCGGAGTTGTCGCTCGTGGTCGGCGTGGCCACATGGAAGGGCAACGCGCTGCCGGTGCTGTTGTACCCGGTGAGCGTCACGATCGAGGATGATGGCTTGTCGACCACCATTCGATTCACCGGTCGCGTGGCCCTGAACGTCGCGTTCGTCAATACATTGCGTGAGCAGGGGGTGTTCCTGGATGAGGATTCCCTGTTTGACGGTGCCAGCTATGACAGTGGCACTCCCGAAACTTCCGCGATGTTCGCCCGTATTTCGTCCGAAGCGTCGGAGCGTATCTCCGACTTCGCCATCGAGCGCCAGATTGTGCTCGGATGCTTCATGGACCCCTCGTCGCAGATGATCAGCGAAAGCCGACAGTTCATCGACCAGCTGGAGAACGGCCCCACCGGCAATGTGCTGTTGGACGCGCTTGCCGGCGACGAATCCGCCCGCACCGCGCTCAAAGATGCCAATATTCCGCAATACAGTCCTTTCGACGTAGACCCGCATGCCGAGTACGAAGTCGGCGATGTGGACAATACGGTGCGATATGCCGCGTCACTTGCTGCCAATGGCCATAGCATCGTGGTCGACGGCACCTTCCCGAAGGGCACCGCGGAGCAGGCTGTGGCCATCGCATCGCGCTGCCTGATGAATGGTCGTTCCGTGCTGTACGTGCCCGGCGTGGCCGAGCAGAAGCGTCTGTTCATCCAGACGGCCTCCGCCAATGAGATGAAGGCGCAGGTACTGGATGTATCCGATGAACACGCCAACGCCGCGCTTGATAAGCAGCTGATTGCCGCAGTCGGATTCCAACCGGGAGTCGCCACCCAGCGATTCGACCAGTTGGCCGACGAACTCGTGGGCGTGCGTTCGCGCTTGACCCGCTACTTGGGCGACCTGCACGGGGGCAATGATAAGTGGAATGTGTCCGCATACGAGACCATTCAGAATCTGGCCCGTATCTCCGTGCTCCCGACGCACCCTGCCACCCACGTTCGACTTGACGAGTCAAGTGCCCTGAGCATCGCCAACGATATTGACACATGGATCGGCAAGATGGAACGCGCCGGCGAGCTCGGCGAATACACCATCGGCCCGGAAGACACCGCATGGTACAAGGCGTCCATCACCACTGAAGAACAGGCAGTAACCGCCTACCAGCGCGTGGACGATTTGCTGCGTCGCTTCCTGCCCGCCACCCGTGAGCAGGTGGCACGCACCGTGCAGACCTGCGGATTCCCGGTTCCTCCCACCACCCGCGAGTGGGAGCGTCAGGTTACGGTTTTGAAGAATCTGCGACGAGTGCTTGACGTGTTCCAGCCGGAGATTTTCGAGCGAGACATCAGCTCCATGATCGAGGCCACCAAGCCGAAGAGCCAGCGCAAGGCCGAGGGCACGTCGATGGGATTCTGGGAGCGCCGCCGCCACATCAAGGAAGCCAAGGATCTGCTGCGCGTCGGCGCGCAGGTCGAGGACTTGCACGAAGCGTTGAAGGTAGTCGCCAAGCAAGGGGAGCAGTGGCATCAGTTCGTGCCTCACGGCGGTTGGCCGGTGCTGCCCAGCAAGCTCGACGAGATCATCTCCACCCAAGAGGCGCTGGTCAGCAATATGACCGCGCTGGATACCGTGCTTTCCACCACACCCGCTGGTGGCAATCTGGAAACCGCCGATTTCGAGAAGGTGGAAGCACGCCTGAAAGCACTGCTGGATGATCGCAAGGCACTGGACACCTTGCCGGAGCGTTGCCTGCTGGAGCAGGAATTCGCCTCTGCCGGACTGAACGAACTGGTCGCCGATCTCAACGCTCGCCGAGTGAGCGTGGAGCAGGTGCGCGGCGAAGTGCAGCTGGCCTGGTGGACCACCGTGTTTGAGGACATTGTGCGTTCGTCCGCCATCATCTCCAACCAGGATGGTGCCGCGCTGCAGGCCGCATCCGACCGCTTTGCGCAGGTCGATGTGGAGCACGTGCGCTCCATCGGACCGATGGTGTCGCAGGAATCCATGCGCCGCCTGTGCGACATGCTGTTCTCCCGCACTCAGGAAGCCAACCAGATGCACACCGTGCTGGCAGGGCGCGCCAGTGTGTCGCTGAGCAGGATTCGCCGTGATCATCCGGAGATTCTGGCCGCGGCCAAGCCGATTCTGGTGGCCGCGCCGGGTACGCTCGCCGCACTCACCGAGCCGGGTGTGCTGGCTGATGTGGCGATTCTCGATGCGTGCGCGCACATTCCCGCTATCGAGTTGCTGTCCATCATCGGCCGCGTGCAGCAGGTGGTGGTGATCGCCCACTGCGCGACGGTAACCAGCGAAAGCGTCAAGCAGCTGATCGACACGTTGCCTCATATCGAGGTGGATGCTGCCCCATCTCGCCGTGCGCCGCGCCTGTCCGCATTCCTTGAATCCGAGGGATATGGTCCTGTTCGCTATGATGTGGCCACCGAGCCGGCTGCCGGTGAGGTGCGATTCCACCGTGTGGAAGCGAGCGGTGTGCCGGTTATGTCTTCTGGTCTGGTGGAATCCAGCCAGCCGGAGATTGATGAAGTGGTGCGTCTGATTACGCAACGTGCCGCCGGTTTTGCCGTGGTTCCTTCCAGCTATCGACTTGTGGTCGTGATGTTGACCGACGCATTCCGCACACGCTTGGGTGCCGAATTGAAGTCGTTGGCAGGCAAATCCAAGGCGATGGGCCGATTCCTGCGCCATGTGCGGTTGGTTTCCTTGCGTGACGTGGCCGGAGGTCGTGCCACTGACGTGATTCTGTCGATGTGCTATGCGAAAACCACGCACGGACGTCTGCTTCAGCAGTTCGGCCCGCTCGAAAGCACAGGCGGTCGCGGACTGTTGCTGGATGCCCTGGCATTGGCGGACCACAGCTTGGATATTGTGTCGGCCTTTGGTTCCGAAGATTTGGACGAAGAACGACTGCACCAGTCCGGTCCTCGGTTCCTGAAGACCATGTTGACGTGGGCCGAACAGCTTGACGACCGTCCGGTGCTTCCGTTGCGTGATGCGGCAGGCGGCAACGTGCTGTTCGACGATATCGCCGACAGGTTGCGCGCGCGAGGACTGAACGCTGCTGTTGATTATGGATTCGACAAGGGCGTGAAGATTCCGCTCGTGGTGGGATTGAAGGACAAGCCGTTTGCCTTGGCCGTGCAGACCGATGACGCGAACTTTATGTCCGTGCAATCCACGCGTAGGCGTCATCGTTTGTCGGCACAGGATCTCATTTCCTTGGGCTGGAATGTGATGACCGTCTGGAGTGTCGCCGCCTTCGTGAACCCCGATAAGGAAGTCGACCGTATCGTCAGCCGTATCGGTGAGATCTATCGCGAGGTTGAATAACCATGGCGGAATACTCGGCTACACGGCGCACACCGCGCAAGCACAAGCGCGTGGTGATGAAGGGCACTGAGCAGTTTGACGCTGACGGTGTCAAACTCGAGCCCGGAGACATGCAGACCGACCAACAACGGCAATCCGACGACGACAAACGCATCCTCGGCGAACTGCCGCCGCATTGGGCCGTTTTTAACGAGCGCGAGTAGGAGTTGGGGCGCACTCTGTGCGCC
>OKSF01002507.1_pt1 | contig 12326 bp, 10 predicted proteins | sample 1606061 | NCBI WGS metagenome assembly OKSF01 (sample SAMEA3541567, study PRJEB24748) | human gut metagenome | biome: human gut; feature: human-associated habitat; material: faeces | place: China | collected 2012 | reverse complement strand
GTCCTCGATCTCCCACAGATGCGGGAACAGTTTCTCCGTCAAAATCAGGTCGTTCAGAAGCATTGGATTGTTCTGCTCCAGAAATGCTCTGCGCATCCTGCCATACTTGCCCAGGGTTCTGTCGCTCTTGTTCTCCAGCTCCATATCCGGAATTCTGTAGTCCCCAACCTGTCTGTAAGTCATCTCGCTCATCATATTCGCTCCTTTCGGTATCTTTGCTTTGTTCATATTCGTCGATTGCTTTCTCGATTTCCTGAAACATCCTGGTGCTGATTGCATTGACCGCAGTACCAAGGGCGTTTACTGTCTGACGGCTGTTGAAATCAAAGACTTTCTGGAAATCCTCATGCTCAAAGTAGTTATCAGGATTTTCTACCAGCCGGCTATACATTACGTATGCTACGCTGTTTGCCACTGCTGTCTTGAAAGCTACTTCGATGTTAAGTTCATCATACTCCTCAAGGAAGCTGTTCGCAACGATGTCGAGGATCGGCTTTTTATAGTCGTCCCAATACTCAGCAGAAAGAGACAGCGCAATCTCCTCAAGCTGTGCTTCCAACAATCCGTCTGCGGTGATTCCGAATGTACGCTCCATGGCACCCATCACATACACCCGGTTTTCCTCTGTAACCTCCCACGGTTTCAATTCGGGAGAGGAACGGCGAACACCGGTATCAGCCACATCGAACACATAACGCAGATAGGGCTTTTCCCTGTTGGTCACAAACAATGCAATGCCGGTGGAACCCCGTCTGACATACCTGCGATAGTTTTCGTCATTCCACTCGTCATACGGCTTGCAGAAAGTGGCGTTGGGGCGCTGGGCGTAGATCATCACCTGTTCCGGGTAGGTGAACTCATAATTCCGGGACACCGTTACCAGAAAGGAAGTCCAGTTATCCTTATTCGATGTGATCTTCCCGAGGGTCTCTTTCGCAAGCCCGGAATAAAATCGCTCTTTAGCGTTCATCTTTTCCCTCCAATCCTTAAAAATCCGGATAAAGGTTCAGCTCATCAAAAGACTCATCATCCAGTTTGGATAACTTATTGAGAACAGAATCAGCCAGGGCGCAAAGCTCGGCTTCCTCCTGTGAAAGCTGCTCCTTCATCTGCAAGAGAGCTTCACACAGCCCCGACCTTGTGCCGGGGCTGTAAAGCATCATCAAATTCAGTTCATCTCGTGTGAAATCCATCATTCCATATCCCTTTCCGGGTGGCTTCTGGGCGGTTTATGGGGTGTATCGAAAACCGACATTTCTTTCAGCTGTTCCAACACGGAAGGCCGCTCTTCCGTAGCGGGAGCTTTCCCGTTGTTGATGATGCCATCCAGCATCCCATAGTCGTCCTCCATAGCCATCTCTGCGTTTTTCAGATAGTTTTCGGGTTTCATAAAGTTCTGAAGCTCCACGAAACCGAAGGCATCAACGTAATAACAGGATACTTCACCGGCGACCTTGAGCGCCACGATGTCGCTGACCGACATACTGTGCCCTCTGAAATCCTCCGGGTGGTCTATATTGAACCTGGTATAAAGAGCTTCCAGCTGCTCGGCAGCACCGGCGGACTGCTCAATCGGGCCATTGTAAACCACCTCATAATGGTCAATGGTCGGCTGATTTTCCAGCTTCTGAATGTGCCAATACGGCATGAAACGAAACTCATCGGTCTCGTCAATGTGTTTTAGCTGAAGGACTGCGTAAGAGTCCGTGGAGCTTTCCAGAAATGCCACCATTCTGTCATCGGGGGTGGTATTTCCATGAACATCATCCCATTTTTCAATTTTCATAGACAGCCTCCTTATCGTTCCGGTTCCTTATGCTTATGCGAGGGAGTGGCAGGCGCAGCCTTTTCTGCCGCCTGTGCCAGCTTTTCCATGACCGACTCACGCTTTGGCGGGCTGAGCTTATCCAGCTGACTTCTCAGCACCTTGGCAACCTCTACGGCAGTTTCCTCACGAGACTCCGCAATGGCCGTATCCAGAAACTCACGGTACGGAGCGGTATTACCGGAGGCAAGGTCTTCCTTAATTTTCTGAATATGTGCCTGCATATCATCGATCTGATCCATATATTCATAGGGATCGAAGTTCTCAGCAAAACGGTCGAGCTTGAACGCAAGCTCTGCAATAGGGTCGTTCACCACAACCGCCTGCCTGCCAACCTCAAAAGCCTGTTCCATCACATCCTCATAGACCATGGCACGAAGCTCCCTATGTTCCAGACCAAAGGATTCCAGAATTTCTTTTCTGGCTTCGATCATGGACAAATCCGGGTTATCCAGCTGACCGCCATCTATCTCGTTGTAGTTCTCATCCAACAGAGTATAATCGTATCCGTCCTCACAGGTCTGCACCGCCAGGATTCTGTCCCGACCGACTTTCCATGCAGCTTCGTCACCCATAATCTCAGGCTCCGCCATATAGGTTGCACCGTTACGCTCCATGATTTCTGCGAACTGGCAGATGTGGAACACATTGTAGCCGACCTGGGTGTGGTACTCGTCGATGAATTTGCAGGGTTTCACGACAGTTTCATCGGGATAGTGAATCTGGACACAGCCACCGTCAGGAATACGAAACAAGTCCTTATAGTGGCTGTCAATAAATCGGATGTCCTTGCCGTCCGGGTTATACTCATTCCTCATTTGCGTTTTCCTCCGTTATCAAATTCCATGTTAAACCTGGTCTTTCCGTCCTCGAATACCTCCATATAGACCGTGGCATCAAAGGTGTTTCCGGTCTTAGCTGATTTACAGCCTTTCAGTTTGATTTTCCCAGAGCCAAGCAGTTTCTGTGCCGTGGCACTGGTCATGCTCTTGCCGATACTCTCAAAATAACGGTTGTTTTTCCAGAGGGCGAACTTGCAGCTTCGGTTAGAACAGAAAAATGCTTTCGCCTTTTCTTCTACAGAACTGCCGCAGACAGGGCATTTCCCCACGGCATTGCTTTCCTTTGACATCAGAACTTCAGAGTCCTGAATGACCTCGTAATTCCGAATCAGACCAGCAATCACATCTTTGATCTCGTCCATAAAATCCTCGCTGGCATATTTGCCCTTCTCGATGAGCAACAGCTTTTCCTCCCAATCCGCTGTCATAGACGGGGACTGAATCTGTTCGGGCATGACTGTTACCAGAGCCGTACCCTTGTGGGTAGGAATCAGATGCTTGGTTTTCTTATCGCCTTTCCGTTCCAGAAAACCGATACGCACCAGTTTTTCGATGATACCGGCACGGGTCGCAGGGGTTCCCAGACCTTTACGCTCCACCTCATCGGGCATCTCGTCCGCCCCGGCAGTTTCCATGCTCTGCAGGAGCGTATCTTCGGTGTAGTGCTTCGGAGGAGAGGTTTTTCCCTCCTTAATCTCCGTGCTGATCACAGCCATCTCATCGCCAACGGAAACGGAAGGAAGTGCCTGTTCCTTCTCGTCAGATTTTGTCGAATCACTTTTTCTGGCAAGTGCTTTCCATCCGTCATGCAGGATGGTTTTTCCCTTGGCAGAGAACGCTGTTCCACCGCAGTCCAGTTCAATGACTGTCTCTGCGTATCGGTGCGGATCTCCCACAGCCACGAAAAGGCGGGTGGAAATCAACTGCAAAATTGCAAGCTCGCCCTTAGGAAGCTCATTCAGATTGCATTTTTGCAATTCTCTGGTAGGGATAATGGCATGGTGGTCTGTGACCTTTTTGTTATTCACAACCTGCTCTGCATAAACGGGTACATTATCCACACCATCTACGGGGAATGTGTGGAAAGCCAGATTTACGAGATCTGGCAGATTGTGTGCCATATCGTCTGTCAGGTATCTGCTGTCGGTTCGGGGATAAGTGACCAGTTTCTTTTCATAGAGATTCTGGGTGTAATCCAAGGTCTGCTGTGCCGTATAGCCCAGCACACGGTTGGCATCTCTCTGCAAACTGGTCAGATCATAGAGCGCAGGCGGCTTTTCACTTTTCTCCTTGCGTTCGGCCTTTGTGACCACAGCGGCAGAGCAATCTCTGCTGACTGCTTCGGCATCCGACTTCTTTTTGAAGCGTTCACTTACTGCCGTAAATCCACCCAGATCAATCTGAACCGTGTAAAAGGGTTCCGGTTTGAAACCGGCAATGGCAGCTTCACGCATGACTGCCATTGCAAGGGTGGGAGTCATGACTCGACCAACATTCAGGGTCTGCCCACAAAGGGTCGAAAAAAGTCGAGTAGCGTTAATACCAACAATCCAGTCGGCTCGCTCTCGACACAGGGCTGCTTCATACAAAGCATCGTATTCAGTTCCGGGCTTGAGATTTTCAAAGCCCTCCATGATTGCGGAATCCTCCATTGAGGAGATCCACAGGCGTTCAAAGGGTTTCTTGCAGTGGCACTGATGATAGACCAGACGGAAGATCAATTCACCCTCACGACCGGCATCCGTTGCACACACAAGGCTTACAACATCATCTCTGGCCATGAGCTTTTTTAGAATACCGAACTGCTTTCGGGTTCCTGCGGACACTTCATACTTCCAGTCATCGGGAAGAATAGGCAGGTCGCCATACGTCCACTTTCCATATCGTTCATCATAGGCTTCAGGCTGTGCCAGTTCTACCAGATGACCGACACACCAGCTGACGATGTAACCGTTACCCTCCAGGTATCCGTCCTGACGGTTGGTTACGCCCAGTACTTTTGCAAGGCTCTGAGCGACTGAGGGTTTCTCAGCCAATACTAATTTCATTTGCATCTGCTCCTTTCACAAAAAAATAAGCAGCCACACACCGTAGTGCATGACTGCTATGTATTGAACCTTTATTCTTTTGGTAAATAACTCTTGTCGATTGAAAGATTAACGCAAGTTGCCGCCGCAATATATATCGCCAAAATAATAACCTCTAAAACTAAAACATTATACGGACGAGGGTAGAATCTTGCTGCAACACTTACAATAAATCTAATCGGGAAATAAAGCCCCAACCATGCAGAAATTTTATAGAACTTTTTGCGGAAGTTCTTTGTTTTCTCCGTGGCACTGGATGCTTTCTTTTGATACGCATATTCAAAGCCACCGATTGCTGCGACAAAAGGCAAGAAACTCAAAAATCCAAAAAACACATTTTGAAGAATCACAGTCGTCATAAACTGTATCAGCAACACCATCACTTCAAGTGTCACTAAATAAACCATGATTTGTCCAAGGTTATCATTCTGTACCTCTTTCACTTTAGGCAAATCATTGTCACTCTGATAATCATCGTTCAACAAGTAGTCGGTTGTAACACCAAACAACTTGCTAAGTTGAAGAATATTATTGGCATCGGGCATTGCAGTTCCCGACTCCCAACGAGAGATAGCCTGTCTTGAAACATCCAACTTTTCAGCCAGATCTTCCTGAGACATTCCATTGGACTTTCTCAGCCCGATAATCTTATCTGAAAGTTTCATATGAAATCCTCCTTTGCTTTGGTGATTTCATTGTATCTAAAATCACGATATTCCACCACCACATTGGCTTTACATATCCGCAACAAGAGTTTACATTGCTGATTTTCTTTGTTTTGGATTACCGCTTGATGATATTAACACGATTATATCATATATCTTATCCTTTGTTGTAACAGATTTATGACTTTGCTATGTAAAGGCAATCCGAAGATTGCCCCAGGCATCATGCCTGTTCGCTATTATACAGGTTCATTATCCTCATCATCTACGATGAAGTCAGCGTCATCGTCATCTTCCTCGACATAGCCGTAGTCCTCGTCATCGTCAACGTAGTCCGCATCAGGGTCAGGCTTCGCAGCTTCTTTTTCCTTTTTCTTGCCCTGCATCTTCTTAAAGACGAAGAAACCACCGCCGCCGATCAGAGCCACAACAAGCAGAACCACAGGAAGCATATTGGTCTTAGGCTTCTCCTCAGGCGCAGGCTCTGTGACCTTAGGCTCCGGTTCCGTCTCGGTCGGTTCTGGAGTGGTCTCAACCACAGGCTCGGTGTACTTGGCAGCTTCTTCCTCGCTCATCAGCATCAGAAGGTCGGCTTCGTCCACCTGATTCAAGAAGTGAACCGTCTCGTTTCCTTCATCGTCACGGTCGATGATGATATAAAAGTAATTGCCGTTCTTTGTGACCGCAGTAATGAATTGTTTGCCGGTTTTGTCAGGCGAGCCGACATCATCAACCAAAGTCAGGTTGCCATCAGGAGTAAGGGCGGATTCACTGGCATCTGCGCCGGTGTCCATATTCTGCATGAACATATTCATGAACATCATAAGCAGCGCCATATCCATTTCGCTGTTCTGCTCGGCTTCCTCAATCAGCTCCAGATAGTCGCTGTGGACATAGCCATTCTTTTCAGGAACTGTGATCTGATACCAGTCGCCATCAACTCCGATCACCTTTACTTCCTCGCCGGGGCGAAGCTGGTCGATGATCTCATAATTCATGCCTGCACCGGTACGCACATTCAGCCGGGAACCGTTCGTGACCACCTTGCCGGTTCCCATGCCATCGTCCTCGGTTTTCTCGGCATCATACTTCCAGTCCTCGCCATTGAAGGAGAACACCACCGTACCATCTTCATCCACAGATACGCTGTACGGTACTTCTTCCGTTTCCTGCTCCGTGGTTTCCGCAGGGGCAGTTTCCACGGTTTCGATACCGGAAGCCGCTGTCTCATCCGTATAGGCGAGAGCGGTTGTCGAAAACACGCTCATGCAAAGCACAGCCGCCAGAAAAGCGGCACACAGTCTTTTAATCTTCATTCTGCATCTCCTCCTCGTTCATAGCGTTGATTGTCTCAGGCTTCGGAGCCATATCCGCAGCAAACATACGGAGCAGCTCAGAAAGCTGGTCAGGGGTCAGGTTCGCAGCGTGAACCATCTCATGGATTTCGGAGTTTTCCTCCTCACGGTATCTGCGTTCCAGGTCTTTTACTCTGGCATCCCATTCAGCCCGTTTCCTGCGGGCTTTCTCAAGGTCTGCACCGATTCTGTCTAATTTGGCACCCAATAGAATGTCCTCCTTAATTTCGGATTCTGCCGAAGCAGTAAAAATGCTGTTGCCAGTAACTTGTTTCAATCGAAGCATAAGAGATCGGGTTTCCACAGTGAATCATCATCCCATTGCCGACATAAATACCAACATGCGATGCACCGGAGGTATCATAGGTGCCTTGGAAGAAGATAAGGTCTCCCGGCTTTGCAGAGCTTCGGGGGATAATGTCACATACACCCATCAGACCGTTTGCGGTCAATCTGCCAACGCTCCAGCCGTTGCCGCAGTTATTGATGACCCACGAAACAAAACCGGAGCAGTCAAAGGAAGTGGAGGGGCTGCTTCCACCCCAGACATACGGGTATCCCAGATACTTCTCAGCTTCCCGGATCATGTTGGCAAATCGGGTATCCGTCAGAGCTTCGCCCGGAATGTCGTAGTCGGTGTATTCGCCGGTGACTGCATAGATGTCGTCCCCGAAGATGTCCGGGCGGTTCCCGCTTGTCTGGAGGAGAATACGGTATCGCTCCATTTCATCCTCTGTCAGACCGGAGCTTCCGATTACACGGTTCAAGCCCTTGTTTACCAGCTTCACATTCAGGATATAATACTCATACTCAACCTCAACTTCGTACTCATATTCCTCTGTCGTAGTCTCGCCGGTTTCCGGATCTGTGGATGTCGAGGTGCCGGTACGGGTCTCTGTGCGGGTTCTGATTTCCACTTCTTCTGTCAAAATCAGCTCATACTGCTGATCGAACAGCCACCGCAGATTGCTTTGCACTTCCTCACGGGTGTAATCCTCAAACTTCACCGTCAGATATGCCGCCAGCTCATAGGGATTGTGGTTGATCTCATCAAGGTCATAACGGTATTCATCGTAACCGCTGTGAGTGCGCTCGATGTTGTTGATCTGATTTCTCAGGGCAGCTTCCAGCGCCTTATAATCATTGTCCGCCCCGATGATGTCCTCGTCCTCGGCAGTAAAGGAAGTCCCCAGAATCACCTGCGTCCCGCCCTGAAACAGGGCAGCACAAGAGGAAAACATACTGGAGATAACCATAAAAAGCAGTCCCGCCACCAGAACAAGCAGAATGACTTTGGAGTGCGTGGTGCAAAACTCCGTGACTCTTTCTGCGATTGTCTTGGCTCCCTGGGCTGCTTTTTCCGCACCCTTGGCAGCTGTTGTCTTTGCCGTGCTGTTACCGGCTTTGGCAGCTGCATATTCTTTCTTGATTGCCTGTTTCTGCCGCCAGCGGGAAAACGGGTTGGAACCGGCATCGGGATTGTCCTTCTTGAACTTCTCATAAAGGGCATCCACATTGGCTTTATCTGACTTTTGCACCAGCTTATCAGCCTTATCATGGGCTTTCAGTTTGTGGCTGTAGATGGCGTGATCGACGGTGTAGGCAGTGGATTCCACTGCTTTTGTCGTTTCCTGTGCGGACTGAATACCGACATTATCATCTTCATACTCCGATACCGCCCGATGCACCTTGGATGTGAGTGTCACAGCCGTACCGCGGGTGGCAAGCTGTTTTGCCGAAGATGGGCGATCCACAGCCACGCTGTTGTCCGCCTTGCCGAAACGGAGCTTTGCCTTCCGGGAACCGGCAGCATCCGTTTCCTGACGTAGTTTGGTTGCCTTCTTTTTGGAAGCCAGCTTATCTACCGCTTTTTCTGCTTTATCAGCCGCCTTATCCGCACGGTCAGCAGCCTTCTTCACTTTAGAATCCGCAAGGTCATCTTCGGTGAAACGGAGTCGTGTCGGTTTCTTCGCCATGCCTTACGCCTCCTTTGTTGCCACCACCTCATTCAGCTTCGTGGTCATAATGCGGTAGAGTTCCGTATCGGTCGGGAACCGGTCAATAAACGGCAGGATTACATTGCCATAGAACAGGAGTCCTTCGCCCTCACCGGAATTGGTCACATAGGACAGCTGGTGGGGAGAGATATTCAGACGCTTCGCCAGAATCCCTCTGTCCTCGCTTGCCTGATTCAGCATATAAATGAAGTCAGAGTTTTCGAGGATATTGGCAATCTCAGGGGAACGAAGCAGGTCTTTGACATTCTGCGTAATGCCGGTGGGCAGGCCGCCCCATTTACGGAATCGCTTCCAGATTTCTACGGAATAGGTTGCTGTCTGCTCCTCCTTCAGAAGCAGATGGAACTCGTCAATGTAGTATCTGGTGGATTTACCGGCACTTCGGTTGGCTGTCACACGCCCCCAAACCTGATCCTGAACAATCAGCATACCGATTTTCTTCAGCTGATTGCCCAGCTCCTTGATGTCATAGCAGACCAGACGGTTATTGATGTCCACATTGGTTCGATTGTTGAACAGCTTCAAAGAACCCTTCACATAGATTTCCAGTGCAGTCGCCACATGATGGGCTTCTTTCTCGTCCTGTTTGAGAAGTGCGTTATACAAGTCCTCAAGGACAGGCATATTTTCAGGAACCGGATTGTCAAAATATCTCTGGTAAATCTGATGCACACAACGGTCAATAACTGTCTTTTCAATGGGCTGCAAGCCGTCCTTACTTCCCATGATCAACTCGCAGAGGGAAAGAATGAAGTCTGCTTTCAGGGCAACAGGGTTATCATCCTCAGAGTAGTTGATATTGATGTCCATGGGATTGATATAGTTGGTACTGGAAGAACTGATCTTGATTACCTGACCTTCAAACTTGTGAACCAGCGCCGCATATTCTGCTTCCGGGTCGCAGATGATAATGTCATCATCCGTCACGAGGAACGCATTGGTGATCTCACGCTTTGCGGAAAAGGACTTACCGGAACCAGGCGTACCAAGGATAAGCCCATTGGGATTCTTCAGCTTCTTTCTGTCCACCATAATCAGGTTGTTGGACAAGGCATTCAGACCGTAATACAGACTTTCGGCACCATTCTGGAACAGTTCCTGTGTGGTGAACGGCACAAAAATAGCCGTGGAACTGGTCGTCAGGCCACGACGAATCTCGATCAGATTCTGTGCCAGCGGCAGACTGCTCATCAATCCCTGTTCCTGCTGAAAATCCAGTCGGCGCAGGTTGCAGTTGTGCTTCTGGGCGATACTCTGTGCCTGGAACACATTGTTTTCCAGCTCCTGTTCGGTGCGGCCGGTGTTCATCACAAGAAATGTCACCATGAACATTCGCTCGTTCTGGCTCTGCAATTCTTTCAGAAGTGCTTTTGCATCTTTGCCGTAGGTGGCAAGGTCAGAAGGAATAATGTCCATGTCATAACCGGAACGGACTGCTTTTTTCTGCTCCTCGATCTTGGAACGGTCAAGCTCCGTGATGGTTCGCTTGATGGTCTTGATGGCCGCCGTCTGGTCTACCGACTGGATGTGCATGGTCACGATCTGGCTGGACTCCATATCCAGAAAATCAGCCAGCATCCGGTCGGAAAGGTCAGAAGCGATAATTTGCAGATAGGACATTGAACCGTAGATGCTGCCCATCTGGAAGGTACGGCTGTTCTTAAAGGCAAACGCTGTCGGCGCAATAAAGTCCTTTACGGACAGCCCGGACTCCACAAGATACTTCCAGTCAAAGAAGAACTTATCATTGTCACCCATGTGGAACATGGAGTGCATCAGACGAAGCCGTTCCTTGCCATTCATCGTGGATGCCATCACACCCAAACGGCGGAAGTTGTTGAGCAGGTCATTTTCGATATGGTTCAGTCTCGGTTTTGCCTGACGCATGGACTCTGCTTCGATGCCGAAGGTCAGGTATTTGGTCTTGGTCAGACCGTTATTGCCCTGAGAAAGCTGCTTTTTCAGGATCTGACTGTACTCGGCACGGGAAGCATTGAAGCTGTCCTTTCGGAACGGGATACGGATGCTCTTTTCAAAGCTCTCCGCATCGGTACTCATGTTCATAAAGGACAGCTCAAACTGAACAGAGCTGTCGAAGAAATTCAGGAAACTGCACCACTCATCGAAAATGGCGGTTTTATCCTCCTGCTGTGCCAGCTGATAGTTGATGTCCTGAAACTGAATGGTCTTGGTGTAGTAGCTGTCTGTGACCCGGCAGATACCGTCCGGGAACATCCTCTGAAAGGGAATGGACTGCTGGGCGGTCTGGGGAATCCCATTGTCTTTCTTTGCCCGTTCTACAACAGCCTTAATTTCTCTCTGCTGCTTTCGATTCAGATTTGCAGGCATTTTTATTTCCCTTGCCTGCGGTTTCTTCTTGAAAAACAATTCGCTCAACCTCCTTTTCAAGTTGATATTGACGCACCAGAGCGTCGTAATAGTTGTTCGTCTGATAAGGTCGAACCTTGGGACGAATAAATTTTGCCTGAATGAAATGTCCTGCAATGACTTCCAGCGGCTGACCGTCCTTTTCGTACATAGCCAGAAAGAACAGGGGAAGCATGACAATCATCATGGTCAGTGCCGCAAGGCTTACATTTCCTGTTCCTTTGACCAAAAAGAAAATCGGCACCCCAATGAGTGCCGCAGAGCCGAAACAGATCAGCTGTCGTTTTGTCAGATTGAAGAACACCTTTGTTTTTACCCTCGTCAGGTCACGGGGTACGGGGATATATGCTGCCACGAAAAACCTCCTTCCTTAGTGGGCAGAGAACACGCCCTTTGCAAGAGAACCGGTCTTAAAGAGGGTGAAGCACAGAAGAACCGTGTATCCCATGACACCCCAGATAGAAGCGATAATGTCCTCGCTGAAAGCGACCGACTGCACCAGCACCGCATAGATGCCGACACAGATCATAATCAGGAACCCCTGGAACCCGATTGCAAAAAGTGACCTCAGATAGTTCTGTCCAACGCTGCTCTGTTCTCTGTTCCCGAAGGTAGCAAAAGGAATCGGAGCAAGGCTGACCATGAGATAAATCTCAATCATTCGTCCGTAAACAATAACGAAGATCACGATTGCCAATGCCGACATTGTGACCTGAACAATCAGGGATTGCAGGAACAGCCCTAATAGCGGACCGAGATCCATTGCCATCAGCGTATCTTCCATCGTTTCCAGCGCTGCCGCATCTATGGCTGTGTCTCCCGCAATGATACCGGCGCTGGCATTGATAACGTGCTGTGCCACATCGAACACAGCCATTGTGATATTGAATGTGTTTGTGATTAACATGACCGCAACGAAGGTCTTGAACACCCACTTGAAAAAAATCCATGTCTCAAAATTCGCCAGATTGTTGTGGTCAATAATCATTTGAATCAGCTCGTAACAGGCGATAAATGTCAGTATCAAGCCTGCTATCGGGATAATCACTGACTCGGAGATGTTGCGTACCATGGCAAAGACACCCGGCGAGAAATTCGCCGGGGTCATGCCAACGGAGGTTGCTATCTCGCCAACCTGGTTGTTGA
>OKSF01002497.1_pt1 | contig 12351 bp, 11 predicted proteins | sample 1606061 | NCBI WGS metagenome assembly OKSF01 (sample SAMEA3541567, study PRJEB24748) | human gut metagenome | biome: human gut; feature: human-associated habitat; material: faeces | place: China | collected 2012 | reverse complement strand
ATAATTTGGTGCCATACACGATAATTAGCTCGGAAATTATCTGGTATTTTCTTGGTGACCCGATGGGGCTGGCTGCCCTCAACCCACCAATGGGCTTTGCCCCTTGACCCTAACAGGGCGCTGCGCCCCTGTACCCAGCACAAAGGGATTGCATCCCTCTGTACTCCTGCGCCGAAGAAGCTGACAGCAAAAAACATAGCCAGTCAGCTTCTCCGGTTTTTGAACAAAGCTCCTCAATCGCTTTCTTCAAAAACAAAAACCGATGCATTTCTCTTTTACGAAAAACACATCGGTTCTTTGCACAAATTTTTATAGCGTGGTTTTGTCGTTGCATCATTCTGGCAGGCTCAGGAAACCTTGCAGCAATGCACCAGGGAACTGAAACTTTTTCTCCGTTTCTCCAAACAATACAACAATCAAACCGCCTTGGATTTCTTTGACCGTTCCCATGCCGAATGCTTTATGCCGAAGCTGACCGCCAACCACAACACGGGACAAATCCACCTGCTTTTGTGGTGCAGGTTCTGCCGGTTTTGGCGTTGGCGGGGTATAGCGTGGCTTTTCCAAATGCTGCCCATACGCAGCCGGTCTTTCTGCAATCTTCTGTGAATGCTTCTTATCCTTTTCGGGCTGATCCATGTCCCTGACCGCTTCTGCAAAATCCAGAAACGGTTTTTCCGGCAAATCATCTGCCGAAGGAATCGGTGCTTCCATCGAAGCCTGTTGCAGAGAAAACATACTGTTATAGTCAGCATCCGTGATAACAGTATCCCAGCCGCCACGATTCTCGCCTTCATGCCGGTTAATGCCGGTATAGCTCAAACTGGCATCTTCGTATCTCTTAAACTTATAAACAGCATCGTTCATCAGCGAATCATTGAACACTCCGAGAGATACCAACAACTCAAAATCCTTGACATCCAGACCCGTTACTTTCTTGAAGAGCCCCGGCTCCAGCTGTGTGATAACATCCTTCAAACAGCGTTCCCGGTAATCAGTCAGATACATGAAAACGGGAATACGGGTGGCGAACTTAATCAGCTTCTCCTGAATCTGTTTGCGTTTGGATTTATACTCTTTTTCTTCCTCGCTCAGCTCCTTTTTCTCTTTTGGTGTGAGTTTTTCTGTGCCCTCTTTCTTGACCTTTTTTACGGCTTCGGACTTGTTGATAATGGTCTTTATATCCTCGTTCAAACTACGGAAGCCCTCAATTTTCATCAGAGCATCCATCGCCGCCTGATTTGCCATCAAACGAGAAAGGGTATCGTTATCCACATTGACAAGTAGCGCACTTTCCCAGCGTTTGGCAAGCAAGGTGGCAGATGTACCTGCCATAGCAATGTCCAGAACCTCACCTGCATCAATCTGCCGCATAGTGCTGCCATCATAGGCAATGACCGGCAGAAAATTGATGAACTCCGCCACCTTCTTTTCCGGGTTGCCTTCGTCAATGTTCAGACGGCAGCTGTAATCGGAAATCTGCTTGAGCGCCCGGTCGAGAGCAAAGTCAAACACATAACATTCCTGCTTGACAATTTCCTTTTTGCCGCCATCAGTCGTGATCTCCCACGGACTCTGCACCCGAAACGCTGCCTGAAAATAGGTTTCCGGGCTGGACATGCCCACCTGGACTACGCTTCCAAACTTTCTTCTGCACAGGCTATGCTGGAATGTCTGGGCTATGGCAATGCATCCGCATGATGCCAAGCCCCAAAAAGACAGGGTGCAGCGGGCGCTGTTCCGGCAAAAAAGAATGGACAGACGAATAAAATTCATCTGTCCATTCGGTTTGGCGGAGCAGCAGGGATTTGAACCCTGGCAACCTTACGGTTCTACGAGATTTCGAGTCACGCCTCTTCGACCACTTGAGTACTGCTCCACATATTAAATTGTTGGAACGTGCTGAACGCTCCGGGAAAACTTTGGAGAGAATTTTAGGAGAGAACCCCCAAAAAACGCCTTGAAGCAATCACTGAAAAGTGGCTTGAAACCTAGAAAAATCGGGTTCCCTCTTCCAAAAAGCCAGCTCGATTTCGAGTCGTTCTCGTTACGACCGCTTCGATACATCTCCAAGTATATTTTCATGGCAAATTTACGATTCATATATCGCAAATCGGCCTTGAAACTTGGAACAGTTGCTGTTAGAATATTGTTAGAAAACGCATCGTTCAGACAGGCTTTGAAGCCTGTCAGGACATCAAAATTGACGTTTCCTCGTGTGATATGGAGGCATCCGGCGAAGCATCCACTTGGATTTCGAGTGCGACCTCTTACGACCACTTGAGTAATGCTCCATATTCACAATACAGCTTAATTATTATAGCAAAATCCCGCCTTTCCGTCAACTGGAAATACAAAAAGCCCTTCCCCTTGTGCTTGACAGGCAGAGCGGGGCGTGCTATATTTGTTTCAAATTTGAAGTATGTACTCAAAGGAGAACCTATGACACAGAATCGACAGGATATGGGCAGCGGGCCGGTCAAGCCCCTGCTTTTGCAGCTGATGATACCCGCCGTGGTGGCGCAGGTGGTCAATCTGCTCTATAACATCGTAGACCGCATTTACATCGGCCACATCGAGGGCATCGGCGCGGCGGCGCTGACGGGCGTGGGCCTGTTTGCGCCGATCCTTATGCTCCTGAACGCCTTCGCCATGCTCATCGGCGCGGGCGGTGCGCCCCGCACGGCCATCGCGCTGGGACAGGGCAATAAAGACGAGGCCGAAAAAATCATCGGCAACAGCTTTACCATGCTGCTGTTTTTCGCTGTGATGCTGACGGCGGGCTTCTATGCCGGTGCGCCCGCCCTGCTGCGGCTCTTCGGTGCCAGCGACGCCACTCTCCCCTATGCGGTGGCCTATGGCCGCATCTACATCCTCGGCTCGGTGTTCGTGCTGCTGGTCATGGGCATGAACCCCTTCATCACGACCCAGGGCTTTGCGAAGATCAGTATGCTCACGACGGTCATCGGCGCAGTCATCAACATCATCCTCGACCCCATCCTGATTTTTGGTCTTGGCTGGGGCGTCCGGGGTGCAGCAGTGGCGACGGTGCTCAGTCAGGCCGTGGGTGCCTGCTGGATATTGAAGTTCCTCACCGGCCCCAAGACCATCCTCAAGCTGCGGAAAGAAAACCTCAAAGTGGAGCGGAACATCATCCTGCCGGTGATGGGGCTGGGCATCTCCACCTTTGTGATGCTCTCCACCGAGAGCCTGCTCTCCATCAGCTTCAGCTCCAGTCTGGCCCGCTACGGCGGTGATGTGGCGGTGGGTGCCATGACGGTGATCACCAGCGCCTCCCAGCTCTGCACCCTGCCCATTCAGGGCATCTGTCAGGGCGGCCAGCCGGTGATGAGCTTCAACTTCGGCGCAGGCAAAAAGCCCCGCGTCAAGGAGGCGTTCCGCTTCCAGCTCACCCTCTGCTTCGGCTATACCACCCTGTTCTGGCTGCTCATGATGCTGGCCCCCGGCGTGGTGGCGGGCATCTTTACCTCGGACGCTGTCCTCATCGAATACACCACATGGGCCATGCGCATCTACATGGCGGGCATCCTCGCCATGGGCGTTCAGATCGCCTGCCAGCAGAGCTTTATGGCGCTGGGCCAGGCCAAAGTCAGCCTCCTGCTGGCCTGTCTGCGGAAGATCATCCTGCTGATCCCGCTGATTTTTATCCTGCCCTGCTTCACGGCAGATAAGTGCCTCGGCGTCTTTCTCGCCGAGCCGGTCAGTGATATTCTGGCAGCGACCATTACAGCCATCACCTTCTTCTCCCGCTTCGACAAGATACTGGACAAGGGCGCCGGGAAGGTATGATTTCACAGGAAATAAAAACAGCCCGCAGACCGGCCTGCTGGCCCTCATTCTGGGACCCATGTGCGAGAAGAACTTCGTGCGCTACATGAACATCCGGCGCGGCAACTTCTTCGCCATCACCACTTCTCCCATCGCAATGGTCTTTGCAGGCGTGGCTATCCTGGTCATCGTCTACTCTGTCTACAATCAGAGCAAGATCAACAAGCGTGCTGCTGCAAACGCCGCACAGGAGAACGCATAACCCCCGACATCCAGACAAGCTCTGTCTTTTACATTCCCATCAAGCTGCGGCTGTCCCGTTCCGGCGGGGCGGCCGCGCTTCGCTTTTATAGGATAATGAGAAAGCCCCCGGCAATGCCGGGGGCTTTCGTCGTGCTGTATTTTATTCTTCCGATTCAGGAGCTTCGGGGTGGCGGCACTTGGCCAGCATATCCAGCTCCGGCATCAGCTCGGTGCTGATGACCGAGAGCATCTGCTCCATCTTGTCGCAGTCCTCCGCCGGGAAGCGCTTGCGCACACGCTCGATGACCGTGTGCAGGTAAGAATAGCTGATGCTGTAGTAATCGATGTATTTCTGGGTGGGGCGCAGGAAGTATTCGCGGCGGTCGGTGGTGGACTGGATCTTCTCCACATAGCCCTTTTTGACGAGGCTGCCGATTTTATAGGCCGCGTTGGGGGTGGAGATGCCCATCATGCGGGAAAACTCCGCAATGGTGGGCTCCCCCATCGCCATGATGCCCTCCATGCAGAAGGACTCCACCGTGGTCAGCGTGGCTTCGCGGGTGGCAAAGCGCTGAAATACATTCTGATAAAAATGCAGCTTGAATTTTGTATAGACGTCCTGAAAGACTTCTTCCAGCATGGGGTTTTCCTCCAGTGAGCAAATAGCTCAAAAAATTTACTCTTTTGATAAGTATACCATGATTTGCGCCGGAGGGGAAGACAAAAATCTACGATTCCGTTAAGATTTTGTGGCCTCTTCCTTCCCAGTATGGCCCATCCGCGCCCTGACGATGCTGAGCACGACGAGTTCGATGGCGATGGCACAGGCCAGCAGCACGAAGGAGGTCAGGGTGTTGGCGGCATCGCCGAGGACAGCCTGTGCTGCGCCGCAGAGCAGATAGCAGCCCGCCGAGATGGCGGCGGCGGTCATGGCGTAGGGCAGCTGGGTGGAGACATGGTTCACGTGGCTGCAATGCGCGCCGGCAGAGGCCATGATGGTGGTGTCGGAGATGGGCGAGCAGTGGTCGCCGCAGACCGCGCCGGACAGGCAGGCGGCGATGGAGACCACCAGCATCTCACCATCCGGGAACGCATGGCAGACGATGGGGACCAGAATCGAGAAGGTGCCCCAGGACGTGCCGGTGGCAAAGGCGAGGAAGACCGCCACCACAAAGATGATGATGGGCAGCAGGTACTGCAGAGCCGCCGCAGAGCCGCTGAGCAGGCTTGCGACGTAGTATTTTGCGCCCAGCAGGCCGGTCATGCCGGAAAGCGTCCATGCTAGCGTCAGGATGAGCATGGGGCTGACCATGGCCTTGAAGCCCTCGGGGATGCAGGCGGCGAAGTCCTGAAAGGTCATGACGCCCCGCACCCGGTAAAACACGAAGGTGAACATCAGGGCGATGGCGCTGCCCATCACGAGGCCCACAGAGGCGCTGCAATCTGCGAAGGCAGTGATGAAGTCCACACCCTCAAAGAAGCCGCCGGTGTACACCATGCCGAAGATGCAGGCCGCGATGAGCACCAGCACCGGCGCGATGAGGTCCACCACATGGCCGCGGGTGTCGCTGCCGTCGTCCACGTCGTCGCCGTAGGGGCGGTCGTCGGTGGTGAAGAGGTCGCCCAGCAGGGCGTTATCCTCGTGCTTTTTCATGGGGCCGTAGTCGAGGCCGCTGAAGATGAGGAAGAGGCTCATTACCATGGTGAGGATGGCGTAGTAGTTATAAGGGATGGTGCGTAGGAACATGGTAAAGCCGTTGATGCCCGAGCCATCCGGCACAGAGGACGTGACGGCGGCGGCCCAGCTGGACACCGGCGCGATGATGCAGACGGGTGCTGCGGTGGCGTCGATGAGGTAGGCCAGCTTTGCGCGGGAGACCTTCTGCCGGTCAGTGACCGGGCGCATGACGGAGCCGACGGTCAGGCAGTTGAAGTAGTCGTCCACAAAGATGAGGATGCCCAGCAGCAGGGTGGCGAACTGCGCGCCCGCCCGGGTGTGGATGTGGGTGGAGGCCCAGCGGCCAAAGGCGGCGCTGCCGCCGGCCTTGTTCATCAGGGCCACCAGAATGCCCAGCATCACCAGAAAGACGAGGATGCCGACGTTGCTGGAATCGGACAGCTTGGACACCATGCCGCTGTCTTCGTTGAAGAAGAGGGTGGTCAGCGCCAGCTCAAGGTTGCCGTTGGCGTAGAGCAGGGCGCCGGTGGCGATGCCCACCAGCAGCGAGGTGTAGACCTCTTTGGTGTTCAGGGCCAGCACGATGGCCACCACAGGGGGCAGCAGGGACAGCGCCGAGCTGTACACGGCGCAGGTGTAGGTGGAAGGGTCGTCGATTTTGCCGGGCGTTGCGGCGGTACACCACAGCAGCAGGGCAAACACCAGCAACGCACCCACCCACGAGAGATTGGTTTTTTTCATGATAAAATCCTCAGGTGATTTTTTTGCAGCCTGCCGGGCAGACTAACTCCAAAACCTGTGATGGGACACGGAAGGGGGTGTTGGCTGCGCCGGACTATAAAGCGATGTATTTAGAGCTGTTCCGTGCCAGCGAACAGGCGGCACGGCTTTTGCAGGAAGCTCAGGCCCGGGCCGAGCAGCAGCTGCTGGCTGCCGACCCGCCGCCCATCGAGCTCGCCGAGAAAAAAGAGTCTTAGCTCTTCTTGCTCTCGGCCTTGGCGGCAAACTTTGCGTCGTTGACCACAAAGCGCTCGTGGACGCCGCCGCCCACGGGGCCTTTCTCGTCGTACAGGGAGACTTTGAACACCAGCTTGCGGCCTTCCACAGCGGTCAGCTCGCTCTCGCAGGTGACGGTCATGCCCACGGGGGTGGGGGCGGTGTGCTCCAGCTCCAGCTTGGTGCCCACAGAGCCGCAGCCCTCATCCAGAGCGTCGGCGACGCTCATCCAGCAGGTCTTTTCGGCCAGCGCCACCAGTGCGGGGGTGGCGAAGACATTCAGCGTGCCGCTGCCCATGGTCTTGGCGGTATTCTCGGGGGTCACGGCGACGCTCTGCTTGCCGCGGATTCCGGTTTCTAACATATAAAAATTCCCTCTTTCTCAATTTGTCGTGATGCCGCGGTTTGCGGCAGATGATTTCACATTTATAAGGATACCACAAAACTCACCCTATTGCACCTGTTTTCGGGATTTTCCTTCAAAACTCTTTCCGTCTGAGGCCAAACGCGGTATCATAAGCTGGATAAGGAGGAAAAGAAGATGAACGATTTCTGGAAATCCTACGACATCACCCACGCCGAATACGGGGCCGATTACCGATGCTACCCGCTGTATGGCACGGTCCACCTCATGGAGCTGGCCATTTCGCTTGCCTTCATCGTGGGGGCGGCCCTGTGGTATCGCCGCAGTTCTGCCCGCACCCGGCGGCGCATTTTAGTCGGAGTCACCGCTTTGCTCCTGCTGGACCAGGCTGCCCTTCTGCTGGGGATGGCCCTGACCGGCCAGTGGAATTGGGGCTATCTGCCCCTGCACCTGTGCAATATCAACGTCTTCGTCTGTCTGTACAACACGATCACGGACAGAAACTGGTGCAAAGAGGAGCTGTATGCCCTCTGTATCCCGGGCGCAATGCTGGCCCTGCTCTGCCCCAGCTGGCTGGATGTCCCCTCTTGGTGGACGCTCATCAATCTGCACTCCGTCAGTATCCATGCCCTGCTGGTACTCTATCCAGTCCTGCTGGTGGCGGGCGGCTACCGTCCCAGTCCCCGGCGGGTGCCGCAGGTGCTGGCGTTCCTGTTCGGCTCTGCCCTGCCCATCTACTTTCTGAATAAGTCCCTTAACACCAACTTCTATTTCCTCAATGATCCCTACGGGAACATCATCACCAGCACCTTCACGGCCCTGCTGGGCGAAAAATATTATATCCTTGGCTTTCTGCCTGCCACCGCGCTGGCGCTGCTCCTCATGTATCTGCCGTGGGCGGCGGACGATAAAAAGAAGAAGCGGGCATGAATGCAGTGCTTTGGAAAAAGGCAATTCGGTCAGGAATGCCTTTTTCTTTTGCCCTAAATCGCACCCTTCCTGCAAAATAAATCTGCAAATTTCTTGCGTTTTGCGGTCTGTTTTATCAATTTTAAGAGAATGCTGTTTTTTTGCGCAAATCCCCTTGACAGGAGCCATACGGCGTGCTATCATGAACACATGAACAAATGTTCATATATTAAAGCGAAAGGATGACAACGATGGCTGAGAATGCTCTTGCCCCAGAACAGAAGCTGCCCAAGGCCCCGCCGGTGCTGCCGGACGATGAGGTGCTCTACGAGCTGGCCGATTTGTTCCGAGTGTTCGGCGATTCCACCCGCATCAAGATCCTCTACGCCCTCCACGACGATGAGCTGTGCGTGCAGGACATTGCAAATGCCGTCCAGCTCAGCCAGTCGGCGGTGAGCCATCAGCTGCGGGTGCTCAAGGACTCGAAGCTCGTCCGCTTCCGCCGCGACGGCAAGACCATTTACTATGCGCTGGACGATGACCATGTGCGCAGCATCCTCTCCATGGGCATGGACCACATCGAAGAGTGATGCCCCCCAAAACGCTGCAAGCTCTGCCGCACCCTGCGGCGGAGCGGGGATATAGAAAGAAAGGCTGGTATTTATTATGAAAAAGAGCTACAAGATCGAAGTTGACTGCGCAAACTGCGCCCAGAAGATGGAGGATGCCGCCAACACGGTCGCCGGCGTCGCAAAGGCTACCGTCAGCTTCATGACCCAGAAGATGAACGTCGAGTTCGATGAGGGCGCGGACGTCAAGGCTACCATGCAGAATGTCCTCTCCGCCTGCAAGAAGGTCGAGGACGACTGCGAGATCTTCGGCATCTGAGTTTCGACTTATACTGCCGGGATGCGCGTGGAAAATGTGGAAAAATAAATCAGCTTTCAACAATTTCCACGGTGTTTTCAACATCCTGGGTGCAAAAAAAGAAAAATGAACGCGCATTTGCGGCTTTTTGCGGGAAAACCTCGTGGAAAAGCCGGGGGAAGCGTGGAAAGCAAGCCCCTTGTGGGGAAAATCTGTTGAATCTGAGAAAACTGCCCCAAAAGGAGGCTGGTACCCGTGACGAAAAAACAAAAGAAAATGCTGTACCGCATCATCGCCGCTCTGGCGCTGGTGCTGGTGCTCAAGCTGCTGCCGCCTCTGCCCACGTCGGTGGAGCTGCTGCTCTACTGCATCCCCTACCTCGTGGTGGGCTGGGACGTGCTCCACAAGGCCCTTCTGGGCATCAAGAACCGTCAGCCCTTTGATGAATGCTTCCTGATGGCCGTCGCCACCGTGGGTGCCTTCGCGCTGGGCGATTACGTCGAGGGCTGTGCCGTTATCATCTTCTACCAGATCGGCGAGCTGTTCCAGGGCGTTGCCGTCGGCAAGAGCCGCCGCAGCATCTCGGCCCTGATGGACATCCGGCCCGACTACGCCAACATCGAGGGCGAGGACGGCAGGCTGGAGCAGGTGGACCCCGATGAGGTCGAGATCGGCACCCTCATCGTGGTCCAGCCCGGCGAGCGTGTGCCTATCGACGGCGTCATCGTCGAGGGCGCGTCCACCCTCAACACTGCCGCCCTCACCGGCGAGAGCCTGCCCCGGGATGTCCGGTCCGGCGATGAGGTCATCAGCGGCTGTGTCAACATGAGCGGCCTGCTCAAGGTCAGGACCACCAAGGAGTTCGGCGAATCCACCGTCTCTAAAATTCTCGACCTCGTGGAAAATTCCAGCATGAAGAAGGCCCGCGCCGAGAACTTTATCACCCGCTTTGCCCGCGTTTACACCCCGGCGGTCTGCTACGGCGCGCTGGCGCTGGCCTTCATTCCCCCCATCGTTCTGCTGCTGATGGGCCAGCCCGCCCGCTTCGGCGATTGGGTCTACCGCGCCCTCACCTTCCTCGTCATCAGCTGCCCCTGCGCACTGGTCATCTCTATCCCGCTGAGCTTCTTCGGCGGCATCGGCGGCGCTTCCGCCTGCGGCATCCTCGTCAAGGGCTCGACCTATCTGGAGGAGCTGGCCGATACCCGCGTCGTCGTCTTCGATAAGACCGGCACCCTGACCCAGGGGACCTTCAAGGTCGTCAAGGTCTGCCCTGTGGAGGGCGGTACCGAAGACAGCCTTGTGGAAGCCGCTGCGCTGGCCGAGAGCTGGTCGAAGCACCCCATCTCCCTGAGCATCAAGGCTGCTTACGGCAAGGACATCGACGCTGCCCGCGTCACCGACGTGGAGGAGTTGGGCGGCCACGGCGTCACCGCCAAGGTGGACGGCAAGCCGGTCGCCGCCGGTAATGCCCGCCTGATGGCAAAGCTGGGCCTCACCGTCCCCGATGTCCCCCAGACCGGCACCATCGTCCATGTGGCCATCGACGGCAAGTATGCGGGCTATCTGCTCATCTCCGACGTGGTGAAGCCCCACAGCGCACAGGCCATCAAGGGCCTCAAGCAGGCCGGCGTCCGAAAGACTGTCATGCTCACCGGCGACGCAGAGCCGGTGGCAAAGGCTGTCTCGGCAGAGCTGGGCATCGACGAGTACCACGCCGGCCTGCTGCCCGGCGATAAGGTGGACCAGATCGAGAAGCTCCTGGCCGCCAAGAACCCCAAAGAGATGCTGGCCTTCGTGGGCGACGGCATCAACGACGCCCCTGTCCTCTCCCGTGTGGATGTGGGCATCGCCATGGGTGCTCTGGGCTCTGACGCCGCCATTGAGGCCGCCGACGTCGTCCTGATGGATGACGACCCGGCCAAGATCGCCCTCGCCATGCGCATTGCCCGCCGCACCAAGAGCATCGTCTACCAGAACATCGTCTTTGCGCTGGCCATCAAGGCGGCCTGCCTGTTGCTGGGCGCTCTGGGTATCGCCAATATGTGGGTGGCCATCTTCGCCGATGTCGGCGTCATGGTCCTCGCTGTCCTGAACGCTACCCGCGCCCTCTACACGAAAGACCTCACCCAAAAATAAAAGATATAAGGCAAAGAGGGTCCTGTGCGTCCGCACAGAACCCTCTTTGCTTTATAATCTGTCCTGCCCTTCAGCACCGAGGGCGTCGATTTCGTCATGACGGCCATGTTCGTGCTCAGTGATAGAACGTATCAAAATTGACCTGCCGGTAGAACCGCTGCTGCAGCTGGTCAAAGCTGTCGCAGTCCTGCGCCAGCAGCCACATGATCTTCGTCACGACGGCCTCAATGGTCATGTCGTGGGCCTCGAGGAAGCGGAAGCGGTTCTTGACCCGCTTGCCCACCTCATAGATGCCCACGTCGCTGCCCTCGTAAGTGACCTGGGTGGTGAGGATGAGCACTTTGTGGGTCTTGTCGTAGTCGCCGAGGCCCTCGGCGAAGGCGTCCATCAGCCGCTGGGGGATGCCGCCTACGCCGAAGCTCTCCACGATGACGCAGTCGTAGAGGCGGAAAATATCGGGGATCAAATCGGGGCTGAGGCCGGGCGTCAGCTTGAGCAGGAAGACGCGGGGGCTGAGCGAGCGGCCAAACTCCACAGGGCCGGTGGGCCAGGGCGAAGGCACATACCGCACCAGACGGTCGCCCTGTACCAGTGCCAGCGCCGGGAAATTCACCGAGGCAAAGGCGTCGTAGCTGATGGTCTTGTTCTTCTTGGCGCGGGTGCCTGCGATGACATGGCCGCCGAACACCACCATGACGCCCCGGCTGCCGGGGTCGAGGGCGCAGATGACGCTGTCGCGAAGGTTTTTCTTGGCGTCGGTGATCTCGTTGGAGATGGGCTGCTGTGCGCCGGTGAGGATGACGGGCTTATCGGCGTTCTGGATGAGGTAGGACAGCGCCGCCGCAGAGTAGGCCAGCGTGTCGGTGCCGTGGCAGATGATGAAGCCGTCGTAGAGGGCATAGTTCTCCTGCACGGCCTTCGCCATCATCAGCCAGTGCTCCGGGCCGAGGTCGGTGCTGTCGATGCTGCACAGGGCCAGCGTGTCGGGGCAGCAGAGCTCGTTCAGCTCAGGCAGATGAGCCAGAAGCTCTTCGCTGGTGAGCACGGGCTTGAGGCCCTGCTGGGTGCGGACACTGGCGATGGTGCCGCCGGTGGTGATAAAAAGCAGACGCTGCTTTGTGGACATAAAAAAGCCTCCATCAGGAAGATTGAATCGCATTCATAGAAAGTATAACACACTCGCCCGCCCTTGCAAAGTGGCGCTCGGGCGGAAAATGGAGGCTTTTGGGAATTGGTCATAGAAATCAGGGGGATTTGGTGTATAATAGAGGTATAGAGCGCTGTTGCGGTAAGGCCAAGTTCTCTTTTGCGTGCCAAAAGAGAACCAGAAAACCACCAGCGATTTCGACGCGCTGGATCCACGAGA
>OKSF01002493.1_pt1 | contig 12366 bp, 5 predicted proteins | sample 1606061 | NCBI WGS metagenome assembly OKSF01 (sample SAMEA3541567, study PRJEB24748) | human gut metagenome | biome: human gut; feature: human-associated habitat; material: faeces | place: China | collected 2012 | reverse complement strand
GGTTGTAAATTTAAGCAAGTAAATAAACTTAGAGACCTATTAAAATTTAAGACAATGAGATTACTAAAAAAGATAGCATACGCTTGCTGTTCCGTAACCTTTGGATTACTGACACTGACAGGCTGCACGGATGGCAAACTTTATGACGTAAACGCCCCCGACTGGATTTCCGATAAGATACAGGAAATTGAAGATTCGAAGAAACAACCGGAAGATGAAGTGCTTGAGGGCATGCAGGAAGATGTGTACACCATCGGAAATACGGATTTCACCTCCGGTTGGTGGTCTACTTTCTCCAAGTATTATGTGGTACCTGATGGCGAGAAGTGGAATGCGGTGTTCAATCTCCATATCAACCCGACCGATAACACGTATTTCAAGAACTATGCCCTTGTAGTCACCAACGATGTGGATCGTGGAGGTACAGGATACACTGAATACGGAGCTATCCGTTTTGATGCCACAAGCGATTCTATAGCCTACAACTCGCAATGGGGCAAGCTCTATTTTAAGTACACCACAAGCACATTGCTCCTATCTCCTGATGCCAGCAATGCAGACCCTAACGTACAGAGCTTGGGCGGCAAGGTGACACTCACCGTTGACCGTACCAATGAAAATGCTTTTACCATAAAGATGACCAACGGTGTAGCCACCAAGATTCGCTCGTGCGGTATTTTTTACCCTTCGCCCTACAAGGAAGGAAATCTGAATGCAGATGCGAACAACACCAATATCCGCTGCTTCTTAGTTCCCGAAGGTTCTTACATCGATTTCTTGCAAACCAACATCGTCCCTATAGGTGGCCTTACATCTGCTCTAGACAAGAATCCGGTATCGATGGTACTGCAGGACGTACCTGATCAAGTCAACGTAGGTACTCCGCTCGAAGAGGCCATGATCGATGTATCGGCCATCGTTACCTTTGAAGAGGGAGTGACCAAAACTGTACCGGCTGCCGAACTCTCTATCTCTGCCATCCCTGATATGGAGCAACCTGGTGTGAAAACTCTTGTGGTCATCTACAACAAGACCTTAAAGGGTGAGAATTGTGATAAACCGATTATGGCTAATACTACCTTTGAAGTAGTGGAACAAATTGCATCCATCGAGGTGACTACCCCACCCTCGCACACACAATACTATTATTACACCTCGGCAGCTACCGAGAGTTTGGCGAACCGGACGATGGCCTTCGACCCGACAGGTATGGTGGTTACGGCAACTTACACCGACCAAAGTACAAGAATCATTGACAACGCGAGACTCATCTTCTCTGCCGTTCCGGTGAAGACCGGTTCGCAGATCGTTACCATTACTGCTGAAGAAGGAATCACCGCAACGGTAGAGGTTAACGTCTCCAAGTCTATAGCTTCTGAAGTGAGAAACACAACTAACATGGTAGGAGCCGAAGACAACTCAACGAGCTTCCACGGAGCCTCTTCCGACATATTCAACGTACCTGTGGGCAAGACAAAGTATATCACCTTCACCAACTATAGTGATTTGGCTGCCAACTGGAATAACTTCCTTGTGTTTCTCCATAAAAGCATAACTACTGACGAATACGCATTTGTTCGCGCCGACAACTTCGGATTGGGCAATGGATATGCCGCCTGCGTTAATGGCGGAACACAAGGCGACTGGGGCACTTGGCTTTCCGGTATGAATGGAGCCAAAGTCACGGTCTACGTAACTAATTGCGGCAATAGCACCGCTGACATCCAGGCAGTGATGGTGAGTACTAAAGGCAAAACCTCTACCCAGTATTATTTGGGCATCAATACCATAGATCCCAATGACCTGTGTTTTACATTATCTGTCGAGAAGGCTCATCTTGTCTTCAATGAATAAGAATAACTATTAATTTCTTTATCATCCATATCAAATGAAAAAACTAACATTTTTCTTAATATCCCTGCTGACGGTCTTTGCTTTTGCTGCTTGCTCCGATGGACTGGACAATATCGAATACAATAGAAACAGTGATATAGTCATAGTTACTCCCGAAGTAACTACAGCCACAGGCACTTCGCTGACTTCATCGGTCACCGGCAATATCAATCAGGTAGTCAAGAAAGGCTTTTGCTACAGTATCAATGCCCAGAACCCAACTATCAAAGATAACATAGTGGATGCCGATGAAAATTTCAACGCCACGATTTCCGGCTTGACGGGCAATACCTCTTACTATATCCGCTCTTACGTCTACGGTAACAGCCGTTATACCTACTCGGATGTGCTCACGGCAACCACAGGAAGCCAAAGCCTTGACGAACAGCTCAAAAACTATGTGGCACCCGCCTATGAAGACAACTACATAGGCATAGCCGCTTGGAATCAACGCAGTAAATGGAATTTGGCAAACGTACACGACCCCACAGTGATGAAAGCTGATGACGGATACTATTATATGTATCAGACAGATGCTTCTTACGGAAATGCGCACTCCGGTAACGGACATTTCCATGCACGGCGCTCACGCGACCTAGTCAACTGGGAATACCTCGGAGCAACCATGACTGAAACCCCTCCTACTTGGATTAAAGAGAAGCTGAACGCCTACCGTGCAGAAATGGGACTGGAGCCTATCGATAGCCCTTCTTATGGTTATTGGGCACCGGTTGCCCGCAAAGTTGCCACTGGCAAATACCGTATGTACTACTCCATCGTGATTACTAACTATATCAAAACGGGCAAACCGGAAGTGGATAATAACGGAAACTTCGACGGTTCATGGACCGAACGTGCTTTCATCGGACTGATGGAAACAGCCGACCCGGCAAGCAATATCTGGGAAGATAAGGGTTTTGTTGTCTGCTCTGCCAGCGATAAAGGCAAAACAGACTATGGACGCGTAAGCACCAGCGACTGGAACGGTTATTTCAAGATCAATGCTATTGACCCAACCTATATTATTACTGAGAACGGAGAACACTGGATGATCTACGGCTCATGGCACAGTGGCATTGCTGCCCTGCAACTGAATCCCGAAGATGGTATGCCGCTCCACACCCTAGGCAATCCGTGGGACATCACGGGTGAAAACAACTCCGGTTATGGTAAAATTATCGCTACCCGCGGCAATAGCCGTTGGCAGGCTTCGGAAGGTCCGGAAGTGATTTACCGCAATGGTTATTATTACCTATTCCTCGCTTATGGTACACTAGCAGTAGAATATAACACCCGCGTCTGCCGCTCTGTCAACATCGACGGTCCGTATGTTGATATGGACGGTACCCCTGCTATGGGAAGCGGAGAACTCTATCCGATACTGACAGCACCTTATCAGTTTAACAATAGCTATGGATGGGTAGGTATCTCCCACTGCGGTATTTTCGAGGATGGAGAGGGCAACTGGTTTTATACTTCACAGGGACGTTTCCCTGAGAATGTCGGGGGTAATGAATACTCCAACGCTATCATGATGGGACACGTTCGCAGTATCCGCTGGGATGCCAACGGCTGGCCTTTGGTGATGCCGGAGAGATATGGAGCCGTGCCACAAGTGCCTATCACGGAAGAAGAAATTGCCGGTAACTACTCTGTTGCGTGCGATCGGCTTCGAGAACGACAAAGATATTCTTGAGATTTTCAACCTTGCAGAAGATGTGAAGGTTAACAAGACAAATCTGAAGAAAGTGCTGGGCCGTAAACTGGCTGCACGTGTCTTGAAAACATGGATTGAAGATTTCGTTGATGAAGATACCGGTGAGGTGGTTTCTATCGAACGTAACGAAGTTATTATCGATCGTGAAACCGTACTGGAAGAGGAGCATATAGATGAAATTCTGGAATCGGGAGTTCAGAACATCCTTTTGCATAAGGATGAACCGAACCAGTCCGATTTCTCTATCATATATAATACGTTGCAGAAGGATCCGAGTAACTCGGAAAAGGAGGCTGTGTTGTATATTTACCGTCAGTTGCGTAATGCTGATCCGGCTGATGACGCAAGTGCACGTGAAGTTATTAACAACCTCTTCTTCTCGGAAAAACGATATGACCTTGGTGATGTGGGGCGTTATAGAATCAACAAAAAATTGAATCTGACGACTGATATGGACGTACGTGTCCTCACGAAGGAAGATATTATTGAAATCATTAAATATCTGATTGAGTTAATTAACTCAAAGGCAGATGTGGATGATATTGACCACTTGAGCAATCGTCGTGTACGTACAGTAGGTGAACAGCTTTCTAATCAGTTTGCCGTTGGTCTGGCTCGTATGTCCCGTACGATTCGTGAACGTATGAATGTTCGTGACAATGAAGTGTTTACTCCGATTGATTTGATTAATGCTAAGACCATTTCTTCTGTTATCAATTCATTTTTCGGAACGAATGCGTTGTCTCAGTTCATGGACCAGACAAACCCGTTGGCTGAAATTACACATAAGCGCCGTATGTCTGCATTGGGACCTGGTGGTCTTTCTCGTGAACGCGCCGGATTTGAGGTTCGTGACGTTCACTACACGCATTATGGTCGTCTTTGTCCGATTGAGACTCCTGAAGGTCCGAATATCGGTTTGATTTCTTCATTGTGTGTGTTTGCTAAGATTAACGAGTTAGGATTCATTGAAACTCCGTACCGCAAGGTAGAAAATGGAAAAGTGGACCTATCTGATAATGGCCTGATTTATCTGACTGCTGAGGAAGAAGAAGAAAAAATTATTGCACAGGGTAATGCTCCATTGAATGATGATGGTACATTTGTGCGTAATAAAGTAAAATCTCGTCAGGATGCTGATTTCCCGGTTGTCGAACCAGCGGAGGTAGATCTTATGGACGTTTCTCCCCAACAGATTGCATCAATTGCAGCTTCATTGATTCCGTTCCTGGAACATGACGATGCTAACCGTGCGTTGATGGGATCAAACATGATGCGTCAGGCAGTTCCTCTTTTGAGAAGTGAGGCGCCGATTGTTGGTACAGGTATCGAACGCCAGTTGGTCAGAGACTCTCGTACACAAATCACTGCTGAAGGTGATGGTGTCGTTGATTTCGTGGATGCTACTACTATTCGTATTTTGTACGACCGTACGGAAGATGAAGAGTTTGTTAGCTTCGAGCCGGCTTTGAAAGAATATAGAATTCCTAAATTCCGTAAAACCAACCAGAATATGACTATTGACTTGCGTCCGATTTGTGACAAAGGTCAACGTGTGAAGAAAGGCGATATCCTGACAGAAGGTTATTCTACTGAAAAAGGTGAGTTGGCATTGGGTAAAAACCTATTAGTCGCTTATATGCCTTGGAAGGGTTACAACTATGAGGATGCTATCGTTTTGAATGAACGTGTGGTACGTGAAGACTTGTTGACTTCTGTACACGTAGAAGAATATTCTCTGGAAGTTCGTGAAACGAAACGTGGTATGGAAGAATTGACTTCTGACATTCCGAATGTAAGTGAAGAAGCTACAAAAGATCTGGATGAAAACGGTATTGTAAGAATCGGTGCCCGTATCGAACCGGGTGATATTATGATTGGTAAGATTACACCGAAAGGTGAATCTGATCCTTCTCCGGAAGAAAAATTGCTTCGTGCAATCTTCGGTGATAAGGCTGGTGATGTAAAAGATGCTTCATTGAAAGCTTCTCCTTCTTTGAAAGGTGTCGTAATTGATAAGAAGCTGTTCTCACGTGTTATCAAAAATCGTAGCTCCAAGCTGGCTGACAAAGCATTGTTGCCTAAGATTGATGATGAATTTGAATCAAAGGTAGCAGACTTGAAACGTATCTTGGTTAAAAAATTGATGATTTTGACCGAAGGTAAGGTTTCTCAAGGTGTGAAAGACTATTTGGGTGCGGAGGTTATCGCTAAAGGCTCTAAGTTTAGTGCATCTGATTTCGATTCACTCGATTTTACTTCTATCCAGTTAAGTAATTGGACTAGTGATGAACATGCTAACGGTATGATTCGTGACTTGGTGATGAATTTCATCAAGAAATACAAAGAACTGGATGCTGAACTGAAACGTAAGAAGTTTGCTATTACTATCGGTGACGAACTTCCGGCTGGTATTATCCAGATGGCTAAAGTATATATTGCTAAGAAACGTAAGATCGGTGTCGGTGATAAAATGGCAGGCCGCCACGGTAACAAGGGTATCGTGTCACGTGTTGTACGTCAGGAAGATATGCCGTTCTTGGCTGACGGTACTCCGGTTGATATCGTATTGAATCCGTTGGGCGTGCCTTCTCGTATGAACATCGGACAGATTTTTGAAGCTGTGCTTGGACGTGCCGGAAAGACATTGGGCGTGAAATTCGCAACTCCTATTTTCGATGGTGCTACAATGGAAGATTTGGACGAATGGACAGACAAAGCTGGATTGCCTCGTTACTGTAAAACTTATCTTTGTGATGGCGGTACAGGTGAGCAGTTTGACCAGGCAGCTACCGTAGGTGTGACTTACATGTTGAAGTTAGGGCACATGGTTGAAGACAAAATGCATGCTCGTTCTATTGGCCCGTACTCATTGATTACTCAGCAACCTCTTGGTGGTAAAGCACAATTCGGTGGTCAGCGTTTCGGAGAAATGGAGGTTTGGGCACTTGAAGGCTTTGGCGCTGCTCATATCCTACAGGAAATTCTGACTATTAAGTCTGATGACGTAGTAGGACGTTCGAAGGCTTATGAAGCAATTGTGAAAGGTGAACCGATGCCGCAACCTGGTATTCCGGAATCCTTGAACGTATTGTTACACGAGTTGAGAGGGTTAGGCTTGAGTATCAACCTAGAATAAAATACTGAAAGAATGTGTGATGTCAATGCACCTATGAAGGTTCATTGACATTCGCACCTTTTCAATTTCTAATGATTCAATTATCAAATCTCAATTATATAGAGTATGGCTTTTAGAAAAGAAAATAAGACGAAAAGTAATTTCTCGAAGATCTCAATTGGTCTGGCTTCTCCGGAAGAAATCCTTGAGAATTCGAGTGGTGAAGTTTTGAAGCCTGAAACCATTAATTACCGTACGTACAAACCCGAACGTGACGGTTTGTTCTGCGAGCGCATTTTTGGTCCTATCAAGGATTATGAATGTCATTGCGGTAAATACAAGCGTATCCGTTATAAAGGTATCGTCTGCGACCGTTGTGGTGTGGAAGTTACTGAAAAGAAAGTGCGCCGTGAACGTATGGGACATATCCAGCTGGTTGTGCCGGTGGCTCACATCTGGTATTTCCGTTCGCTTCCTAATAAAATCGGTTATTTGCTCGGATTGCCGACAAAGAAACTGGATTCGATTATATACTACGAACGTTATGTTGTTATTCAGCCGGGTGTGAAAGCTGAAGATGGCGTAGCCGAATATGATTTGCTTTCTGAAGAAGAATATCTGGATATTCTGGATACGCTTCCGAAAGACAATCAGTATCTTGAAGATAATGATCCGAATAAATTTGTTGCAAAAATGGGAGCCGAAGCTATTTATGATTTGCTGGCTCGTTTGGATCTGGATGCTTTGTCTTACGAATTGCGTCACCGCGCCGGAAACGATGCGTCTCAGCAACGTAAGAATGAAGCTTTGAAACGTCTTCAGGTAGTAGAATCGTTCCGCGCATCACGTGGACGTAACAAACCGGAATGGATGATCGTACGTATCGTACCGGTTATTCCGCCCGAACTTCGTCCGTTGGTTCCGCTGGATGGTGGCCGTTTTGCTACATCTGACTTGAACGACCTTTATCGTCGTGTGATTATCCGTAACAACCGTTTGAAACGACTGATTGAAATCAAGGCTCCGGAAGTAATCTTGCGTAATGAAAAACGTATGCTTCAGGAATCTGTCGATTCTTTGTTTGATAACTCACGTAAGTCAAGTGCTGTGAAGACAGACGCCAACCGTCCGTTGAAGTCATTGTCTGACAGTTTGAAAGGTAAACAGGGACGCTTCCGTCAGAACTTGCTGGGTAAACGTGTTGACTACTCTGCTCGTTCCGTAATCGTCGTTGGTCCGGAATTGAAGATGGGTGAATGCGGTATTCCTAAATTGATGGCTGCCGAATTATACAAGCCGTTTATTATTCGCAAGCTCATCGAACGTGGTATCGTTAAGACTGTTAAGTCTGCAAAGAAAATCGTAGACCGCAAAGAGCCGGTGATTTGGGATATCTTGGAACATGTAATGAAGGGACACCCGGTACTGTTGAACCGTGCTCCGACCTTGCACCGTTTGGGTATTCAGGCTTTCCAGCCTAAAATGATCGAAGGTAAAGCTATCCAGTTGCACCCGTTGGCATGTACGGCATTCAACGCCGACTTCGACGGTGACCAGATGGCTGTTCACTTGCCGTTAGGTAATGAGGCTGTTTTGGAAGCTCAAATGTTGATGTTAGCTTCACACAATATCTTGAACCCTGCGAATGGTGCTCCTATTACCGTACCTTCTCAGGATATGGTGCTTGGTTTGTATTATATTACCAAGTTGCGCAAGGGTACACAAGGCGAAGGTTTGACTTTCTATGGTCCGGAAGAGGCTACGATCGCTTATAATGAGAAACGTTTGGATATCCATGCTCCGATCCATGTTTACGTGGAGGATTTGGATGCGAACGGTAACTTGGTGAAGACGATGGTAGAGACTTCTGTAGGTCGTTTGATGGTCAACGAGTTCGTGCCGAAAGAGATTGGTTATGTAAACGAGGTGTTGGGTAAGAAGTCTCTTCGCGACATCATCGGTCGGGTAATCAAGGCTTGTGGCGTAGCTCGTACCGCTCAGTTCTTGGATGATATCAAGAACTTGGGTTACTATATGGCATTTAAGGGTGGTCTGTCTTTCAACTTGGCTGATGTGCTTATTCCTGCTGAAAAAGACGCGTTGGTTCAGAAGGGATATGAGGAGGTTGAGCAGATCATGGCTAACTATAATATGGGTTTCATTACCAACAACGAGCGTTATAACCAGATTATCGATACTTGGACACACGTTAATAGTAACTTGTCTAATATCTTGATTAAGCAATTGACGGCGGATAACGATGGATTCAACTCAATCTACATGATGATGGATTCCGGTGCCCGTGGTTCTAAGGAGCAGATTCGTCAGTTGTCCGGTATGCGTGGTTTGATGGCGAAACCGCAGAAGAGTGGTGCAGAAGGTGGTCAGATTATCGAGAACCCGATCCTTTCTAACTTTAAGGAAGGTTTGTCCGTGTTGGAGTACTTTATCTCTACTCACGGTGCTCGTAAAGGTTTGGCCGATACCGCTTTGAAGACTGCCGACGCCGGTTACTTGACTCGTCGTTTGGTTGACGTCTCTCACGACGTGATCGTAAACGAGGAAGACTGTGGTACATTGCGTGGCTTGGTTTGTACGGAATTGAAGAATAACGAGGAGGTGATCGCTTCCTTGTATGAGAGAATCTTAGGTCGTGTATCTGTTCACGATGTGATCCATCCGATTACGGGCGAGGTTATCGTTCGTTCCGGTGAGGAAATCCGTGAGGATGCCGCTAAGGCAATCCAAGACTCTCCGATCGAGAGCGTCGAGATTCGTTCCGTATTGACTTGTGAGTCTAAGAAGGGTGTCTGCGCTAAGTGCTATGGACGTAACTTGGCTACGAACCGCATGGTTCAGAAGGGTGAGGTTGTCGGTGTAATTGCCGCGCAGTCTATCGGTGAGCCGGGTACACAGTTGACGTTGCGTACATTCCACGTCGGTGGTATCGCATCCAACATCGCAACAGAGAATAGTATTACATCTAAATATGATGGTATTTTAGAGATCGACGAGCTTCGTGCTGTTGAGGCGGTAGACGAGGTGAGCGGAAAGAAACATTTGGTAGTAGTAAGCCGTTTGGCTGAAATGCGCATTGTTGATCCGAACACGAAGATCGTGTTGTTGACTCATAATATACCTTATGGTTCTAAGTTGTTCTTCAACAACGGTGACTCAATTAAGAAGGGTGACGTGATCATCGAGTGGGACCCGTTCAATGCCGTAATCGTATCAGAGGTTTCCGGTAAGATCGAGTTCGAGAGTTTGGTAGAGAACGTAACTTACAAGGTTGAGAGTGATGAGACTACCGGTTTGAAGGAGAAGATCATCATCGAGTCTAAGGATAAGACGAAGGCTCCGGCCGCTCATATCGTGGATGAGAATGGTAATTACTTGAAGAACTACTCTTTGCCGTTGGGTGCTCACGTCGTGAAAGACAATGGTGATGTAGTGAAAGCTGGTGAGGTTTTGGTTAAGATCCCTCGTGCCGTAGGTAAGGCCGGTGATATCACCGGTGGTCTTCCTCGTGTAACCGAGTTGTTCGAGGCTCGTAACCCGTCTAACCCTGCTGTCGTATCTGAGATCGACGGAGAGGTAGGATTCGGTAAGATCAAACGTGGTAACCGTGAGATCACCGTAACGTCTAAGTTGGGTGAGGTTAAGAAATATATGGTTCCTCTGTCTAAACAATTATTGGTTCAGGAGAACGACTATATCCGTGCGGGTATGCCGCTATCAGACGGTGCTACCACTCCTTCGGATATCTTGGCGATCAAAGGTCCGACGGCTGTACAGGAATATATCGTGAATGAGGTTCAGGATGTATACCGTCTACAGGGTGTGAAGATCAACGATAAGCATATCGAGGTTATCGTTCGTCAGATGATGCGTAAGGTAGAGGTGGTTGATCCGGGAGATACTCGCTTCTTGGAGCAGCAGATTGTTGATAAGTTGGAGGTAATGGACGAGAACGATCGTATCTGGGGCAAGAAAGTTGTTACCGATCCGGGAGATTCTCAGACATTGCAGGCCGGACAGATCGTGACTGCGCGTAAGTTGAGAGATGAGAATAGTATGTTGAAACGCCGTGACCTTAAGTTGGTCGAGGTACGTGACGCTATTCCGGCTACAGCCAACCAGATCCTTCAAGGTATCACACGTGCCGCTTTGCAGACGAACAGCTTTATGTCCGCCGCATCTTTCCAAGAGACGACGAAAGTATTGAACGAGGCTGCTATCAACGGAAAGGTAGACCGTTTGGAAGGTTTGAAAGAGAACGTTATCTGTGGTCACTTGATTCCTGCCGGTACCGGTCAGCGTGAGTTTGATAAGCTGATCGTAGGCGCAAAGGATGAGTTCGATCGTATCTTCGCTAATCGCAAGAACGTGGTTGATTTCAATGCCATGGACAAAGATGATGAAGAATAGGAACGTTTAATAAACTATAAAGAAAGGCCGGCAGAGTAATCTGTCGGCCTTTTTTGTTCTTCCTTATTTGCTTAATAAATGGATAAACTTTATTTTTGCGAGGTAACAAAGACCATAGATAAATACTGAGACATATAAGAAACATATAATAATCAATATCATGAAGAGAATTTTACTTTGTTTAATGGTGGCTTTATTTGCCACTGGCTGCTTATTCGCTAAAAACAACGATGAGAAAATGAATGTAATGTCTTATAACATCCGTTACGATAATTCGGGTGATAAGGATAATCAATGGAAATTCAGAAGAGATTTCGCTGCTGATTTAGTGAAATTCCATGAGGCGGATGTGTTCGGTGCGCAAGAGGTCTTGAATAATCAGCTGAATGATTTGCTTGATCGTTTACCGGAATACGCTTATGTGGGTGTTGATCGTGAGGATGGCAAGACGAAAGGGGAGTACGCTCCGATTTTCTATCGTAAGGATCGTTTCTCCGTTGAGAAAAGCGGTAATTTCTGGTTAGCCGAAGATATAAATGCCGTTGGTAAGAAAGGTTGGGACGCCGCATGCGAGCGTGTAGCTACTTGGGCGATCTTGAAAGATAAGAATACAGGAAAGAAATTCTTCTTCTTGAATACGCACTTGGATCATATGGGGAAAGTGGCTCGTCATGAAGGAGCTTCTTTGGTGCTGGAGCAAGCGAAGAAATTATCCGAGAATTTGCCTATAATCGTGACTGGCGATTTCAATGCCGTGCCTTCTGATGAGCCGATACAAGTATTGACTAATCCGAGTGATCCTCGTCATTTGACTCATTCCCGCACGATCGCAGGGTTTACTTACGGCCCGAAATGGACATTCCATGATTTTGGAAAGATCCCTTACGACAAGCGTGAATGGATCGATTATATCTTCGTGAAAGGGAATATCAAGGTATTGCGTCATGGTGTATTGACTGAAACGTTGAATAATCTGTTCCCATCCGACCAGTGCCCGGTAATCAGTACGTTGATACTCGAATAAAAAAGCTTTGTGTGTATGGGGAAAGTAGACGTATTGAAGGAAACTACCCCGCTTTCATCAGAAGATTGCTTCTTGGTCATGCAACGCCCGAAATCGGGGTTTAATTTTCCGTTACATGTACACATGGAGTTTGAGTTGAACTATCTGGAGAATGCCGCTGGCGCTATCCGGATAGTTGGCGATTCG
>OKSF01002492.1_pt1 | contig 12368 bp, 10 predicted proteins | sample 1606061 | NCBI WGS metagenome assembly OKSF01 (sample SAMEA3541567, study PRJEB24748) | human gut metagenome | biome: human gut; feature: human-associated habitat; material: faeces | place: China | collected 2012 | reverse complement strand
GGCAAGTGTGATGGCGCTGGATGGAACTATTCTGGTAAGCAAAAAAGGAAAGATGACCATAAAGACCAGACGTCATCCCGAAAATGGAAAAGGTCTGGCTTTCGGAAAGGACAAGACCTTCAGCAAGGGCACGCAGATATTGGCCCACAATCGTGTAAAGCAGTACATACTTAAGGAAAATATTCCAGTCCCCTTTCTTGTTGATCTTGGTGTTATGAATAAGGAAGGCAGGATTATTACCCAAAAATACGATAAGTTCCGACAGATCAATCGATTTCTGGAATTTATTCAGGACATTCTTCCAAGACTGGATCAACAGCGGGAAGTGACCATTCTTGATTTTGGATGCGGAAAGTCCTATCTTACATTTGCCATGTATTACTATCTGAGAGAACTGAAAGGTTATGATGTAAATATTATTGGTCTGGATCTGAAAACAGATGTAATAGAAAAATGTAATCATCTTGCAGTAAAGTATGGATATGAAAAACTGCATTTTTATCAGGGAGATATTGCTGATTATGAAGGTGTTTCTTCTGTTGATATGGTAGTAACCTTGCATGCCTGTGACACAGCTACAGATTATGCTCTTGCGAAGGCTGTGGAATGGGGAGCGAAAGTTATTTTGTCTGTACCCTGCTGTCAGCATGAGGTAAATAGACAGATAAAAAATGAAGTGTTGGAGCCTGTACTGAAATATGGCATTCTTAAGGAGAGAATGGCTGCTTTGATGACAGATGGAATTCGAGCCAATCTGCTGGAAAGTATGGGATACGAAACTCAGATTCTGGAATTTATTGATATGGAGCATACACCCAAGAATTTGCTGATCCGTGCTGTAAAGACAGGCAAACCAAAAGATATGAAGAGTACAGTGCAGCTTATGAAGGAACTGCATATAAATCCTACACTGGAAAGACTTCTGTACCGTGAAGGGGAGGTACAATCAGAGAGTTAAGAGGAGAAAGAATGATTAAATTTTTACGCAGAGCAGTGATTCTCCTGTTTGTTTCTGTTCTCGGCGTGGCAGGAAGGTCGTTCCTGCTGAATAGTGAGACTACGGATGACCGCTCTGATATGAATGATCCGGTTTTTCCGGAGGTAATGGTTGATTTTGATGGAAATTATGCAAATTGGAATGGAAATGCAATTTATTTGAATAATTCAAATGAAGGCGCAATTTATAACACGGAAGTAAAAAACGTAAACAAAAGTGTCAGCGGAGCGGTTACAATTACGGGAGGAAGAACAACAGTAGCCGGATTAAATGTAAATAATAACTCGGTAAATAATGGAAATGTATATATTGCCGGAAACAATGTCAGTTTCTTAAAGCCCGGAACATATAATACTGAATTTGGAAAAATAGAAACAAATAAAAAAATAAATGATTATTTAGAAGAGATGGCAAAGACCATCTATAACTATTGGTTTATACAGTTTGATTTTCCAGATGAAAATGGGAAGCCGTATAAATCCTCTGGTGGAAAAATGTCATTTTGTAATGAATTAAATCGAGAAATCCCTCAAAATTGGAACTATACTTCTATTGGAAATATTACAATCTGCCTTGATTCTGAACGAATTCCGCTTTCTAATCAACAGCGAGAAGGAATGAAAGGTTCAATTCCTTATTATGGTGCCACGGGCATAATGGATTATGTGAATCGCCCCATTTTTTCTGGAAATTTTGTTCTTCTCGCTGAAGATGGTTCGGTAATGGATGATAATGGTAATCCAATATTACAAAGAGTATCTGGCGATGTTTGGATCAATAATCATACACATGTTTTACAGCCCGTGAAAGGTTATTCTTGCCGATTGCTATATTTATTACTAAAAGATATTCCTGTTTCAATAATAAAAACCGGTTCAATTCAAATGAAGATTAATCAAGCAAACCTAAACAATTACAATATTTTGAGTATTCCAGATGCAATTCGTACACAATTTATTAATTGTGTTGAACCACTAGATACCAAAATCATGCAAATCCAGCAGGAAAACAATAATCTAATTCAGTTTCGTGATTGGCTTCTACCAATGTTAATGAATGGTCAAGCTACCATCGAAGATTGATATGATAAATAATCATTTATCTGATTATTATTACTTATTTTTTTGTCGATTGTGCCTAAAATTAGTGCTATTCTTTTTTGTTCCTCGCAATCTGGCAAAATAATATCGATATCACCCAAAATATCTGTATTCAATGATGCCATAGTTGATCCTACTGCGGAATTGTTTATCTTCATTTTTACTGCATCAGTCAATAAATAATACGAAACAAATTCAGGATAAACAATGGCATCTGTAAATCGTACACGTATACAATCTGACCCCTGCATCCATCCATCTTGCCCTTTCCTGATCAAGCAATGTCTGTCAACAGAACCTTTTCTTCCAAATACAATATCTCCCTCTTGCAATTTATGTTCCGACAGTCTTTCTAATGTATTTTCACTTACATGATCCAGCCCTGAAACAAGTAAACTTCCGTAGCCAATATTCTTGACATTAATTACCGGTATTCCTTCTGTAACATACTCACTTGCTCTAAACTGTGTTCCAAAGGGACCTGTTTTTAATTCGGATATATCCCTAAGTTTTACAATTCTCATTGATGTTCTCCTATCCAATATATTTTCTATGAGCAATTTTCACGTTGCTCTGTTTAACCATGGCATATTGCAATGTTGTGTCTATCCGTTGATGTCCTAACAATTTCTGTAATTGTTCTATAGGCATTCCTTTGTCTATAGCTACAGTTGCTAATGTTCTTCTAAACTTATGAGGATGTACTTTTTCTATATTCAACCTCTTTCCCATTTCACGAAGGCGTACCTCAATGCCACCTATTTTCATTCGCTTATATGGTGCTTTTAGTGATACGAATAAGGCATTCTCATTGTCTGTCCTGGAGTCAAGATAATTCTGTAAATGCAACTTCGTTCGTGCATCAAAATACACCATTCGTTCTTTATCGCCTTTACCAAACACTACACACTCTCTTTCCTCAAATGAAATGTCATCTCTGTTCAGTAAAACAAGCTCTCCTACTCGCATTCCTGTTGAAGCAAGTATATCAATTAAAGCCAAATCTCTAAGATTATCACAATTATCTCTCATTGTCTCCAATTGTTCATCTGTATATGTCTCCTTAATCACGCTAGCAGACTTAATTCTATGTATTCTGCGTACAGGGCTTTTTATAATATAATCCTCATCTTCTAACCATGCAAAGAAACTTGAAAATATTCTTCTAATATTATCAATCGTCACCTTACTCGATTCCTTTTCAGCCTGGTATCTCGATAGATATGTTCGAAGATCTTCTGTTTCAATTGTGCATACCGTTTTTCCGATACTTTCCATCATTTGATGAATGGTATTTCTGTAATATGTTAAAGTCTTCTCTGAACATCCCTCTATTCTCTTCGCAGATAAAAATATCTCCAAATAATCTTGCGTTTCCGGTTCATTCTCTTCGTCTTTTCTAGTCACAATGGCAACATTATATAGATTTACCTCTAATACATCTTTCAATTTTTTTAATTGTCCATTATTAAGTGCTGGAAGCATCTCATTAATAATTTCCGTTATTATTTTTTCTTTCATGTGTTTCTCCTTTATTATGTGAGAACCACAATGAAGTGGAGTTCTATGATTTGCTCTCGCCACTTTCAAGAGTAATATTTCTGTTGTAAATGATTATTTATCATATCAATCTTCGATGGTAGCTTGACCATTCATTAACATTGGTAGAAGCCAATCACGTAAATTTTGCAACTTTCGTGTTTGCTGTTCATTTTCATAAATTTGACGTTCTATGAGGCTCGATTTCTGCTCAAACATTGCTATTGATTTGCCATCCGGTATTACTACTGGCATCTCAAATAAATAATCTTTGGTTATGGAACCAAATGTTGTGCCATTATTGTTAATATTATCAAAATACCATTTATTGTTTTTTAGCAAATAACGAACAAAAATATTATTATCATACTTACCATGAATGGAAGCAAGACCGCGGCCGATACAACAATTTTCATAAGCAATATTTAAGCTGCCAACAGGTGCTCTAACGCTCAGCAAGGTATCAAAGACTGCCGCATATCGAGAGGGCTTATCTGTATACATTCGTTTTGCTGGAAAAATAGTGCCAAAATCCGTTGAACCTTGATAGAACGGATAACCATTGCCTTGGGTGTTGAAACTCTCTCCAGATGGAGACTGTCCCATTGTAATGTTTGCAATATCTGCTAAAACGCCTTGAGTCCATGACTCAGGCATGACAGATATATTAAATAAATATGAAAATAAAATTTGTAGCTGTGCACATAAATAATCATTTATCTCTTTATTCTTCCGAATTTTACATTCAATATTATAAAGCATATCTCCAATTCTTACCTGTTCGTCATAATCCGGTAAGTATACATCCAAAAATGTAAAAATATCCTCATTAAAGCTTGCTCTTAAAGTCATGAACGCATTATAGGTTACAGCTTTTCGAAACAAAGCACTTCTAAAATAAAATGCCATATATTTGGGATATGCTATTCCTTCTCTTTTAGGTCGAAGACGTTTTGTAAAACCACTATACGTTGCTTTTGGATAATCTTTTACTGCCACACAACTCATAGCCAATTCATCTATCGTTTCACTTGTTCTGGTAATAAGTACGTCTCCTGCTTTTATAGAGTATGTCTGCTGCTCTTTTTCATTTGTATCCATCAAATCCGGTAATTCTTCCGGTAAAAAATAATTATTAAAAACCGTCCCAAAAGAAACAAAAGGTGCTCCATGTCCAGCTTGTTCTTTCTTGGATGAGAGTCCCGAACTCATATCGTATAAATCAGATAAAGCATATTTAGTAATCTTACTCATATTTCACCTTCTTCAATTGTTCCATGATCTCCGCTTGCAACACATTTCCTTCAGCAAATAATTCTGTTAGTTTTTCCGTATATTCATCCATTTTCGCTTTAAATTCTTCCTGAGTCAGTTCCACGTACTCAATCTTTACTTCAAAATATTGCCCAGCACTAAATGAACACTTTTTCTGCTCAATCTTCTCATAATCAACGACTACAGAAAAATCATCTTTTGATTCAAAGTTATTAAAGGTATGGATAATGTCCTCGATTTCTTCAGGTGAAAGCACTGTCCTCTGATTTTTTCCATCAATCTTAACCTTTGTTCCAAGCTTAGATGCATCCATCAAAATTGCCTGCTCGTACTTTTTAGTATTGTCCAAAAAGACAACTGATACGTTTGTTCCAGTTGTTGCGAAGATATTACTTGGCATCGAAACAACACCTCGAAGCATTCTTTCCTTTACAATACGTTCCCTTATTTTTTTAGGGATTCCAGTACCTGCTGTTAAAAAACCGGTTGGTACTACAACTGCAGCTTTACATCCATTCTCTTTCATTGAGAAAATAATATGCTGCAAAAACATTTGATAAATAGCCATGCTATCTTTTTTCTTATTAGGAATATTTGGCACTCCTGCCCAGAATCTTTCCTTATAAATATCACCTGCAAGAGTATCTCTGTTATCAGAAAAATCTACATTAAATGGTGGATTGCTGACAATATAATCAAATTTCATCAATCCATTTTTCTGACGATTCAAATGTTGCGGGGAAAGAAGTGTATCCCCATGTACCACATGTCCAAGTGAATGTACAAGATTATTTAAAATTAGATTCAATCTCAAAAATTCATTAGACTTCTGCGAAATATCTTGTGTATAAATTGTACAATTACTCTCACCGATTTCATGTGCAAGAGCAAGAACCAGCGTTCCAGAACCTGCAGCTGGATCATAAACCGTTACATTCTGTGTTCCTTCCGGAACCATGATTCTTGCAATAATACTTGCGATAGAATGTGGAGTATAATACTCTGCGTATTTACCAAAATCTTTATTATAATCTTTGATTAAATATTCAAAAATGGTTGCAAAAAAATCATACTTTTGCGAAAACGCATCTGCAAAGCTAAATGTCACCAATTTATCAATCATTGCTTTACAAAAATCCGATCTGCGATTTGATTCCGTAACATTTTGTGATAAATGTTCATCAAATAATCGAATCTTATCCCCTGATCCAGTACTTACGGAAAAAACATCCAGGTTAGTATTGGAAATATCCCATAAAGTTGAATCAAATAGTTCATTAAATTTGTCATCGTTTTTATGATTGAACAGACATGATATAAAATGTTCCTTTTTAAGTTTTGCTGTTGCTGGTGGCAAAAGCATCATAAGCATTTCATAATCATCTTCTGACATATCGTTTAAAGCCTGTTCCACGTTATCGGAATCTTTTAATGACTCTTCTGCTTGCTGTACCTCATAAAGAAACTTGTCATTTAAAAATTTATACAGAAAAATCTCTGTAATAATCTTATATTCACTGCTTGCATTGCCCAGTCCAAAATTGGCACATACAGTCTTTAAATCATCAATCATCTGTTTTGTATTTGCTATTATCGTTTCAGTAGTCATCAGGATACCCAATCCCTTTCTAATATATATTCTTTTGACAGACAGTTATCTATAAACATAAGCTGCGGTTTATCTAATTTTACCTTTTCTCCCATACACGCTCTCAAGATAATTGGTTGTAAGGATTTTATAAAATACTCCTCATTATCGAGTATGTTTTCATTATGAGCAATCTGGTCATCTGCCTTAGACTTAACTGTCATTAAAATCCTATGTATTGTTACTGCGTCTGTGATAGGTGGTGGACTATTCATAATTCGCTTATGTGTTCTCATGTACTTAACATCACCTGAATACTTTGCTGCAAGCATTCTGTCTGCAAGATTCCTCTTTTCTGCCTTCTTTTTTAAAGCATTCAGATTCCCCATCATCTGTTTCATTTCATCCGCTGTCAATTCTTCAATGTTTTTCTTCTTGAATACTCGTTTTAATTCATCCAAAAGTGATATATACTCTGGATCTTTTGGATCAAGACATCTATCTACAATTTCTCTTCGTGTTTTCTCCAAAGTGTCACGGAATGCATCAGCTATGATTAGTTCTTCTTCCTTTATTTTTCGGAATTGAAAATCAATCTGATCCAATGCCATGTTAAGTATCTGCGACATATCTTCAGATGAATCAATACTGTTTTTTAAGTTTATGATGCTGATTCGGTTATTAACCTCATTTAAGCATTTAATGGCATTCTCAACATTAAAATGTGTATACAAGTCCTCATAGCCATACAGTCGAATCAAATTATACATTGCCTTATAATTTTCAAGTGCCTGACGTAAATTCAATAACTGCTTCTTATCATCAATCTCACTAATTTGATTGATAAAACTAACCACATTACTTGTATCATATAAGAAAAGTTGATTCTTTACATCTTTCAAGTCTTTTTCAATATCTTCTTTACTTTTAAATATATTGCTATAATTCTGTACTTCATCTCCAAGTTCTGATTGCAATTCATCAAAGTATGCCTTATTGGTCTTATCAAATTCATCTTTAATATTTGCAAAATCAACAACATATCCGTAATGATAACCTTTATACGGACGATTTACTCTTGTCAACGTCTGAAGTAGATTATGAGCTTTTATCATTCTCGCTAAATACTGCTTTTTTAATCGTGGTGCATCAAACCCTGTTAAAAGCATATTGTAAACTACAAGAATATCTATATTTCCTTTTTTAAACTCCTCCTGGTCATTTTTTCTATCTTGTTTTGTACCTTCATCATGAAGCACCAATGCATGTGTATAAGCAGAAAAGCGTTTTAACTGTCTATCCACCTCTCTAGCCTGTTCTGAAGAATCACATACAATCATTGCCCCAATAGAAGAATCTAAAGCAGTCCTTCCCTCTTCAAAATCCTGAATAATATAATCAACCATTTTTTCTACAAATTTAGGATGTGCATATAAATTTTTCTTAGCAATACTTCCTTGTCTTACTATTTGATCCAACGTAGCATTCAACTGGTTTTTGTAAGTTGTTTCTATCTCTTCACGAATCAACTTCAATGTATATCCATCTGCAATCGACTGATTATAATAGTATTTATGAATATAATTTCCAAATACATCTTTTGTATTGTATCCATCTCCTATGAGCGGTGTTCCCGTAAGTGCTATCTGTACTGCATCACGGTCTGATGCCATCAGGTTGGCTAAAAATGAGCCTGTTGGATTATAACTCCGATGTGCCTCATCTAAAAAGTACACTCTCTGCACATCCACATTGTAATCTGATGGCTTTGTTACAGATTCCTTGGAAAATTTTTGAATATTGATGACAGTCATTGTAACTTTGCCACTAGTATTTGATTCTCCTGGATTCGTAATATCTGTAATAAACGCTTCCTTGTCTTTTATCAGTTTTACTTTAAGTCCTCTGGCTTCAAATTCATTTTTTGCCTGCTCAGCTAAATCTAAACGATCTACAATAAAATAGAATTTTGCAATTTTCCCTTCTTCTTTGCTGAAATAATCAGTTAAAAACTGTACATTTGAATAAGCAAGTGCAGTTTTCCCACTCCCCTGCGTATGCCAAATTACACCTTTTCTGACTCCTTCTCTCAACTTATCCCGAATTGCCAACGTTGCAAACAATTGCGGGTATCTCATTATATGCTTCTCTATCTCCGTAATTCCATCTTTGTTAGTTGTTGTTTTATAACAGATACCATACTTCAGTAAAAACAGCAGTCTCTCTTTCGTATATAAAGATGTAATTATTCGATTTGTGGGCGATTTCTCCGATAAAGAAGATACATACTCTGGTGTCCCTTTTATAGCAATCAGATTATTATCGCTTAAAACAAACTCTTCCGTTTCCGTAACAATTGACTGCATATCTGCCTTTAATTCATCTTCTCTTTGCTCACGGAATTTGCTAAAAAACATTCTCTTATAACTACTTGAAGCATAAAAAGCTCCTTGAATCGGTTCGATATCAGAGTCATCATATTCATTATTATTAGAAAATACTGTAAACTGTGTAATTCCTACAAATCGACGATAAATCTTATTGCCAAATCTTCTCTCCATCCGGCTTCTTTCTGTCAATATGCCCTCTCGATTATTCTGTCGTTTAACCTCTATAAATGACAAAGGCATACCATTAATTAATACAACAATATCCGGGCGAAAATTATCATCTCCATTTTCATATGGTAACTCAGTTACAACTGTATAATCATTCTTTGTTCCTGTTATATCAGAAAAATCAATCAACTTAATTCCATCAATACCGGATTGCAATATCTTAAAAAAGGATTTTCCCAAATCATCATTGTCTAATTTAATCTTGAGTTCACCAATTATTTTTTTTGCGTCTTCTAGTGTTAATTCGGTCTGATTGATTCGATTAACTGCTGACAAAAATTGACTATAAAAAATGTTGGTATCACCATCATAGTCAACGTTACATTCCTTATCTTTAATTGACATATAGGTATATCCAAGTCTTGTAAAGTGTACAAGCGCTGGAATCTTCACTCTGGAATCTTCTGGCCTTCCCATAAGCATTATAACCTCCAATACGTCATCTATTTTTCCTTCGAGGGTCTGTTGGCTTTACCGCATCTTTTGGTATTAGCCAAGTCTTTCCCTTTTTCTCTGCTCCAGGCACTCTTCCCTGGCTACATAAAAGAGAAATTCTTCTAGATGAAATTCCCCATATTTTTGACATTTCGATCGTTGTTATATAATCCATAATTTTCCTCTAAACGATACAACAAGCCTATTATAAGTATATTCTTTTATCGGAATAGTTTCAACCACAATTAAGTTTTCTTCTAGGTTGTTTGTTTTGTTATTATTTTCTAATATTTTCATAAAAAAATGCCTACGGCATCTCAGCTCCCCCGCCCCTCAATCTTGAGGGGTAAGGGCTTGCTTTCTCTCCTACTTTGTTTCATAATAATCTCATGAATGTGATACAGAAGATGCTCAGAGATTATTATGAAATAATTGAATACGATTTAAAACCAAGACCTGTTGTAATGGAAAACATCGAAAAAGTAATTAACTGTGGTGATCCTTCCTATGGTGGCGCCATGTATATCTGCACACATTGTAAAAATTGGAAATTTGTCCCTTTCCGTTGCCACAGTCGTTTTTGTCCTACCTGTGGCAATAAATATGCCATGGAACGCACTACCAGTATGTCTTTTAAACTCGTGAATGTGAATCATCGACATTGCGTTTTTACCATTGATGAAAATCTCAGGGACTTTTTTCTCAATGACCGGTCTCTGCTCAACTGTCTTTTTCACGCTGTGAACAGTGTCATCTCTCGTATGTTTTTTCAAATGAATAAATCCAAAAACTTTACCCCCCCCCCCGGCTTTATCATGGTCTTACACACTTTCGGCAGAGACCTCAAATGGAACTCTCATATTCACTGTCTCATCTCAGAAGGGGGATTTAGCGATGATGGTTTCTGGCGCCATGTCAAATATTTTAACTACAACTTTCTTCGCAACGCCTTCCGTACTGCTCTACTGAATGAAATGGAGACGATCATTGGTCCTTCGTTTAAAAATGTGAAATCCAGATGTTACCGTGAACATAAACAAGGATTCTACGTTTATGCAAAGCCGAATCTTTGTGACCCTAAGAACGTTATCAAATACATCGGGCGTTATCTTGGCCGTCCTGTCATTGCTACATCCAGAATCGACAACTATGATGGGGATACTGTTACTTTCCATTATAATCGCCATGAGGATAATAAATACATAGAAGAAACTCTTCCTGCCATTGATTTCATCAAAAGATTAATCCGCCATATCCCCGAGAAACACTTCAAAATGATTCGATATGGCGGCTTATATGCCAGACACAGGGAAATCGATAAACCCCTTTTTCGTGCGATCTCTAAAAATAAGCATCGTATTTATCGAAATTTCAATCAATGGAGGACCGCCATCCTGCTCTCCTTTGGCTATGATCCTTTAGAATGTCCCGATTGCAAACACAAAATGGTGTTACTTGAACTTTATTACAAACACAAACACGTACCTCTCGAAGAACTCTATGAGAAAGTAATGTCCAACTCTCTCGGAAAACGTTCTTCTGCATGATTTCTTTTTTTATATTCTATGCTATAATCCTCTGTAAGGAGGACAAGAACATGAAACCTAATATCGAGGAATTACGCAAAAAATACATGGATCATCCACCGGAAGGATTCACATCTGAGGACATTCGCAATATGAGCGAAGATGAACTTCTGGATATGGATTATTTCTTAAATGAAGATGACTTATTTTCCGATGAGGCTGGTGTAGAAGGTTTTTATATCTTTTAACCAGTGCCATCTCTTTATCATGCTCGCTTTTATGCGGGCTTTTTTCATTCATGAATCTAACAAATATCGAACTTTCCTATAAAGTGAGAAAGGCGCAGTAAATACCGCGCCCTCAAAACTGTTTACTCCAATCAATATTCCATTACCGGACAACTTCCTGTATCATCGCATACAGAGCCTTTACATCTTCCACCTTTGTCAGTCCGGTCTCTTTATCAATAATAGAAGAATATACATGCGGAATTACTTTTTTCACGCCTGCATTTACAGCGATTAACAGAATTTCTCTGAAATTATCCAAATCAATTCCGCCTGTCGGTTCCAGATTAAAATCATGCTCCGCACACGCCTTTGCCACAGCCTCATACTCTTCTCTGCATTTCAACCCGCCCATCGGGAAATATTTCAAAGAGTTTGCGCCTTCTTCTTTTGCCATGGCGATCGCAGTTGCAACCGGTACAATCGCAGGTTTTTCGTCTTTTGCCAGATATCCGGTAGATATCTTGACATATCCCGGTTTCCCACAAGGAGCAACCATGGAATTCATAAAAGGTTCCTCTCCTGCAAGCGCCCTTGTATATCCCCCAGCAGTAAATGTCTGATTAATATGTTTTGGTTTAATGATTTCGGAAATCTCTGCAACTGCCTTCCACTGCCCCGGATTTCCTGACCCCAGTCCGACAGAAATACAATTATCAACCTTTTTTTGATATCGGATTATATCTTTGACCGCACTCTGCACATCCGGGTAATTTGCAGATAAAAGTCCCAATGCCACATGCCCTTCCGCCGCTTCATACAATGCCACTGCATTTTCAACTGAACTTGTAAGGCAGTTCAAGCATACTCTATCCTTATAAAACTTCAGTCCTTTCACTTCTCATTTCTCCTTTCCGATTTCCACAATTCGTCTGTAAATATATTCCAGCTCATCCAGATTTTTAAGCGGACGCGGGTCAATTGCGAGTGAACCGATGTTCGCCTGATAAATAGCGATAGGTAAGGTCTGAGTAGAGGACTGACTCCACTTTCCACCTTTTCC
>OKSF01002488.1_pt1 | contig 12388 bp, 12 predicted proteins | sample 1606061 | NCBI WGS metagenome assembly OKSF01 (sample SAMEA3541567, study PRJEB24748) | human gut metagenome | biome: human gut; feature: human-associated habitat; material: faeces | place: China | collected 2012 | reverse complement strand
CTCCTGCGCTCGGGACTTTCACCCGTTAGAACGCGCCCATGCTGGGCGCACCCAAGAATTGCGGCACTGCAACGGATGCAGTGCCGCTTTCTTTTTATTCAAACAAGCGCAGGAGAAGTCACCTTCTCCAGCAGCCCGAGCACGCTGTCGAGCGCGCCCGCGTCAAGTGGGTCCAACAGAGCAACGTCGGGCATGCTGCGCATCCAGGTCATCTGTCTCTTGGCCAACTGTCGGGTGGCCGCAACGCCTGCCAGATAAAAGGCCGCCATGTCGGTGCGCCCCTCGATGAAATCAATTGCCTGTCGATAGCCTACAGCCCGCATGGCCGGGCTGTCAGGATCGTAGTCTGGACGCATCATCAGAGACCTAACCTCATCCAGAAAGGCATCGGCAAGCATCTGTTCAAACCTTGCCTCGATTCGGGCATGCAGCCACTTTCTGTCCGAGGGCAGCAGCCCCATCGTCAACGTCTCCACCGCAGGTCTGCGAACACTCTCTGCATGGAAGGCCGAGATCGGCCTGCCCGTCATTTTCCAGACCTCCAGAGCGCGCCCGATGCGCTGGCTGTCGTTGGGCGCCAGTCTGGCGGCCGTCACAGGATCGATCCTCCCGAGTTCTGCATGCATGGCTGGCCAGCCGCGCTCAGCCGCCTCAGTCGCCACCGCCTCGCGAACCTCATGCGTGCTCGAGGGCATGTCGTTGATGCCGTCCCTGAGAGCCTTGGCGTAGAGCATCGTGCCGCCCACGATGAGCGGAAGCCGCCCTCTCGAGCGGATCTCACCCACGAGTCTCACGGCATCCTCCAGAAAATCGGCGGCGCTGTAGGCCTCACCAATGTCACGGATGTCGATCAGATGGTGCGGGCATACCGCCCTTTCCTCCTTCGTCGGCTTTGCCGTGCCGATGTCCATGCCCCTGTAGACAAGCGCAGAATCCATGGAGATGATCTCAACGTCATGACGTCGGGCGATCTCCAGAGAAAGAGCGGACTTGCCGCCCGCCGTAGGCCCAAGAATCATCAGCGCCTGCGGCTTTTGCCCGCATTCATGCAGGACCTTTTCAATCGCGTCCATCACTTGCCCCTCATGAAGAGCTTGTCCAAGTCTGTAAGCGTCATCTGCCGCCATGTCGGACGGCCGTGGTTGCACTGGTCGGCCCGCTCGGTCTCCTCCATGTCCCTCAGAAGCCTGTCCATTTCGGGCAGGGTGAGACGGCGGTGCGCGCGCACGGAGCCATGACAGGCGACCGTGGCGAGAAGCCTGTTTCTGAGCTCCTCGATGACAGACGTCTCACCGAAGTTCTGAAGATCCTCTAGAAGACACTTCACCATGGTCTCCACCGTCTGGGACGGCATGTCCTTGCAGAGCATCGGAAGCGCACGCACGGCGACGGCGCAGTCTCCGGCCCCCGTGAGCTCAAGGCCGAGCGTGGAAAGAAGCTCGCGGTTTTCCTCAAAGACGGAAAAGAGAAGCGGGTTCACGCGGAAGACCTGCGGGATCAGAACCTGCTGTACGGCGATGCCGCGGGCGTCCATCTCGCGCTTGAGACGCTCGTAGGTGATTCGCTCAGCCGCCGCGTGCATGTCAACCACCACGAGCCCGCGCTCATTCTCCGCCAGAATGTAGATGCCGCCGATCTGGGCAATGGCGCGGCCGAGCGTCCCCGGAGGAAGCGTCGCGGGCTTGCAAGCTTCAGATGCGGGAGTGGCCGCAACACATGCCGAGGTCTTGTCGGAAGCGGACGGAACCGCCTCGGCAATCTCCTCGAAGCTCATGCCCTCGGCCGTTTCGGGCGGGGGCACGTCAATCGGCCCGAGAGACGTTGCCTCATTCGTCTCCTTCAGGAAGGATCCTCCCTGAAGGTCGAGACGTCCGGATTCGGGTTCGGCAGGCGGCACTTTCTCGCTCTTGAGCCAATTGCCGTCTTTCCGTCCCGAGAAGCGTCCCTCAGGAACTCTGCCCTGCGCAGCCGCTCTGGCAGTATCGACGTCCGCGCCGAAAAGGCGCATAGCCGTGCTGACGTCAGGACAGGATTCGGGCTTGAACACGGGACGCAAAGGTGCGGTGAATGCGGGAGTGCTACCGAGCGAGCCTGATGAAAAAACGGACGGTGCAGACGACTGCACGGGACGTGCGGCCTCCTGCCGTTTCTGAGCAGGCAGGGCTGCCTCGGTCTCCTCACCATTCAGAAGCGAGGCGGTGGGCAGCGCGAGAGCCGCCTTCACGGCATGCATGACGAACTGGTGTACCCTGCTCGACTCCCTGAACCTGACCTCAAGCTTGGCGGGATGTACGTTTACGTCGACCGCAGTCGGATCCAGCGTCAGATAGAGACAGAAGACGGGCTGGCTCTGGCCGTGCAGCACGTCCTGATAGGCGGCCTTGACGGCATGCATGAGCGTCTTGTCGCGCACATAGCGGCCATTGACGAAAAAGTACTGCCCGTCCGCACGACTGCGGGCGATGGCCGGAATGCCGGCGAGTCCTCGAATCGTCATGCCGTCCTCCTCGGCCGCCACCTCGCGGTGCTGTCCCTTGAAGGCTCTGGGCATCAGCGCCTCAATGCGGTCAACAACGTTCGTGGCGGCAGGAAGCTTCAGAACATTGCGACCGTTTGCCGAAAGCGTGAAGCCGATGTCGGGGTTGGCGAGCGCCAGGCGCTCGAGATATTCGGTCACATGAGCCGTTTCCGTCGCGTCGGACTTCATGAACTTGCGGCGAGCCGGCGTCTTGTAGAAAAGGTCGAGCACCTCCACGCGCGTGCCGACGACGCCTGCGGCGGGATGCACCTCTCCGTCGGAGATCTCCCATGCGCTGTCGGCCTCAGGCGTGCGGCTACGGATGCTCATCTCGGCAACGGCATCAATCGACGCCAGGGCCTCGCCGCGAAAGCCGAGGCTTCCGACGCGCTCGAGCTCAAGAAGGTCGCGGATCTTGCTGGTGGCGTGCCGTCTGAGGGCTAGCGCCAGCTCGTCCTTCGGAATGCCTGAGCCGTTGTCGGTTACGACGATGCGCTTGAGGCCACCGCCATCGAGCTTGACGTCGATCTCACCGGCGCCAGCGTCGATTGCATTCTCCACCAGCTCCTTCACAACGGAGGCAGGACGCTCGATCACTTCGCCTGCCGCAATCTGGCTGATGAGCTGGCTCGGTAGTTCAGCAATGCTTCGTTTGGGCGCAAGCGTGCGCGGCATCAGGTTTTGCATAAGCCTCGGGCAATTTCAATTCGTTAAGATATGCCCCGTCAGCCGGGGACTGCATTCAGTATGATATGTGCAATCTCCGCTCCTTGCACATGGCCGGCCCTCCCTCGGGGGCAGGAAACAATCACCTGGGATTCTCAGATGGACATCCTCGATCTCGTAGTCAACCTCTTTACCAATACGGACGCCTTTCTCGTTTCCCTCGCCACGGACTACGGCACCCTCATCTACGCCGCCATGTTCCTCATCTTCTTCCTGGAGACTGGCTTCGTGATCATGTCATTCCTGCCGGGAGACTCTCTTCTCTTCGTTGCAGGCACCGTCGCCGCCTCCGGTACGGCCAGTCCCTGGCTCATCATGCTCGCCGTCATCGTCGGCGCCATCGCAGGCAACACGCTCGGCTACGAGCAGGGCCGCTGGCTCGGCAACCGCATCTACAGCGGCAACATCTCCTGGATCAACGAAAAGAAGCTCCGCCACGCTCACGACTTCTACATGCGCCACGGCGGCAAGACCATCCTGCTCGCCCGCTTCGTGCCGATCGTCCGCGCCTTCGCGCCGCTCATTGCAGGCGCAGCCCGCATGAACGGCATCCGCTTCGAGCTCTTCAGCGGCGCAGGTGCCATTCTCTGGGCTGTCTCGATCGTCGGCGCAGGCTACCTCTTCGGCAACATCCCGTTCATCAAGAACAACCTCTCTCTCATCCTTCTTCTCGGCATCATCGCCGCCATCTCAGGCCCCGTCCTCGTGGGCATGGTCTGGAAGTTCATCCAGAAGCGAAAGGGACTTGACGCGGAAGACCCGCAAAAATAAGTCGACTTGTGAGAAAAGCCTGCCGGATCGGCAGGCTTTTCTGCATTCAGACCTTTCTCACGGCAAAAGGAAGGGGGCTGCGGCGTCCTTCTCGGAGAGGATGGGATTTTCGCACCGCCAGTCGATGTTCAGCGTCGGATCATTCCATCGACACGAGGCCTCCGACCCCGGCACCCATGGCTTGTCGACCTTGTAGAGCACGATCGTATCGTCCTCCGTCGTCACGTAGCCGTGCGCATAGCCGGCTGGCACATAGAGAGACTCCCCCTCGCCAGCCTTTAGCTCGACGGAAATCCACCTGCCGAACAGCGAGCTCTCGGGCCTCACGTCTGCCACAACGTCAAGGAGCGCTCCTCTGACGCACTGCACGGCCTTGGCCTGCGCATGCGGCTCACGCTGCCAGTGCATGCCGCGCAGCGTCCCTCTGCGGGCGTTGCAGACGAGATTGTCCTGCATGAAGGCAATGTCCACGCCCGCCGCGCGCCAGTCAGCCGCCTGCCAACTCTGCGTGAAGCTGCCGCGCGCATCCGCGTGAACGATGCTCTTCAAAAGCAGGACGCCCGGCAGACCGAGTGCCGTCACATGAAGCTGTGTCGTCATGATTTCCCTTTCCGTTTCCGTCCTGCCGCCCTCACGAAAACGGGCGTCCACTCACAGCGTGAGGACGCCCGTTCAGGTTCAGAGCAAGCCTGACCTTAGTGCTTCGTGCCTGCAATCAGGTCGATCAGGGTGAGCGTCACTTCCGTGCTCTTCACGGCCGCACCAAGCGGCAGGAATTCGCAGTTGCTGTGAAAGTTGTGGCCGCCCGTGAAGTAGTTGGGCGTGATGACGCCCTGCGTCGAGATGAAGGAACCGTCCGTGCCGCCGCGCATGGCAATCGTGTTGGCCTTGACGCCGGCGATCTCGAGCGCGCGATAGAGATGGTCGACGGCGCAGCGGTTGTCGTCCGTGAGCGCGTCGGCGATGTTGCCGTACATGTCCTTCACTTCAAGTTCGATCCTGGCGCGCGGATTGCGGACCTTCAGGTATTCGACAGCGGAGGCGATGAGCTCCTTCTTGGCCTCGTACTTCTCGCGATTGTGGTCGCGGATCTTGATCGAAACCGTGGCCTGCGAGGGGTTCGAGACGATGCTGTTGACCCAGACGAAGCCTTCGGTGCCCTCGGTGCATTCAGGCGTCGAACCACGGTCCATCATCTGCACGAAGTCCGTGGCGATGAGAGTCGGGTTGACGAGAACGCCCTTGGAGGACATCGGATGGGCCGTGACGCCCTTGATGCGGATCGTGGCGCTGCCTGCATTGAAGGTTTCGTAGACCACTTCGCCGAGCTCGCAGCAGTCGACCGTGTAGGCGAAGTCGACGGGGAACTTCGAGAAGTCGATCTTCTTGGCGCCGAGAAGGCCGATCTCCTCGTCGGGGACGAAGGCGACGTAGATGTCGCCGTGCGGGCGGTTTTCCTTCACGACGATGTCGAAGGCCGTCATGACGTTGGCGATGGCCGACTTGTTGTCCGCACCGAGCACCGAGGTGCCGTCGGTGACGACGATGTCGTCGCCCACGTACTTCTCGATTTCAGGATGCTCGGACGTGCGCATCCACAGGTCCTTTTCCTTGTTCAGGCAGATGTCGCCGCCCTGATAGCCGCGGATCACCTGAGGATGGACGTCGGGGCTGAGGCCGGCATCCACAGTGTCGAGATGGCAGCACCAGCCGACCGTCGGAACGGCCTTGTTGTCGGGAAGATTGCCCGGAAGCAGTGCCGTCAGCACGCTGTATTCGGAAATCTCAATGTTGACGAAGCCGAGTTCGGCAAGTTCTTCGGCGAGCATGCCGGCGAGCTTGCGCTGGCCTTCGGTGCTCGGGACGACGCCTGCCTTCCCGTCGCTTTGGCTCGTGACGGCCACATAGCGCAGGAATCGTTCAAGAATGGCTTCCTTCATGATGTTTTCTCTCCTCAAAGGGGTTTCTCTGCATGCGGTTGGCGTCCCGCCTCAGGCGGGGCGCCTTGTTGTCCGGACGGAGGCCATGGGTCCTGCCGCCGTCCGGATGCGGATCAGCGATCCTGTTACTGAGCGGCGCGCTCTTCAAGCACGGCCACGGCCGGGAGCTTCTTGCCTTCCAGGAACTCAAGGAAGGCGCCGCCGCCCGTGGAGATGTAGGAGACACGGTCGGCAATGCCGAACTGGTGCACGGCGGAAACCGTGTCGCCGCCGCCGGCGATCGAGAAGGCGCCCTTGTCGGTCGCCTCGGCGATGGCGTCGGCCATCACGCGGGTGCCTTCGGCGTAGGGAGCCATTTCAAAGACGCCGACCGGGCCGTTCCAGACGATCGTGCCGGCGCTCTTGAGAATGTTGGCAAGGATCGCGGCGGTCTTGGGACCGACGTCAAGGATCATTTCATCCTCGGCAACGTCGTCCACATCGGCAACGCGATGCTCGGCGTCGGCCGAGAAGGCCTTGGCGACCACGACGTCGACGGGCATCGGCAGGCTGGCGCCCTTGGCGGCGAGCACGGCGAGCACCTTGCGGCATTCATCGACGAGCTCGGGCTCGGCGAGGGACTTGCCGATCGGCTTGCCCGCAGCGAGAAGGAACGTGTTGAGAATGCCGCCGCCGACGATCAGGCGGTCGACCTTTTCGGCGAGGTTGGAGAGGATCGTGAGCTTCGTGGAGACCTTGGAGCCGCCGACAATGGCGGCGAGCGGGTGACGGGCCTCCTCGACGGACTTCGTGAGGGCGTCGATTTCAGCAGCCATCAGGGGGCCGGCGCAGGCGACGTCAGCGTAGCGGGCGACGCCGACCGTGGAAGCCTGGGCGCGGTGGGCCGTGCCGAAGGCGTCGTTGACATAGACGTCGCAGAGGGCGGCGTACTTCTTCGAGAGTTCGTCGTTGCACTTCTTTTCGCCAACGTTGCAGCGGCAGTTTTCGAGCATCACGACATGGCCGGGCCCGACCTTGACGCCATCAACCCAGTCGGCGACGAGCGGCATGTCGCAACCCAGAAGCTCGCCCATGCGGCGGGCAACGCCCGCGAGGCTGTCGGCCGGCGTCACGGTGCCTTCCGTCGGACGGCCGAGGTGGCTCATCACCATCACGGCGGCACCGGCGTCAAGCGCGGTGCGGATGGCGGGAACGCTGGCCACAAGACGGGTTTCGTTGGTAATGCGGCCGTTTTCATCGTGCGGCGCGTTGAGGTCGCTGCGGATCAGGACGCGCTTGCCGGCGAGAAGACCGTCCTTGGCAAGCTTTTCAAGAGTCAGAACGTGCATGACTTGTTCTCCGAAAGGGAGTGCGGCGCATTGCGCCGCTCAGGAAACATAAAGTGCGAAAGCCACGCCGAGGATGCGGATCCGGGGCATGGCTTTCATGATCATCGGAACTTGCCGTTTACTTGGCGGCCATCATCGCGCAGGTGGAGCTGGAGAGCCACGTGGGCGTGTGCCTGGACACGTGCCACGTGTGGGATGCGGGCTACGACATCGTGGGCGACCTCGACGGCGTGCTGGAGGAGTTCGACCGTGTGATCGGGCTCGACCGTTTGCATGCCATCCACCTCAACGACAGCATGAATGCCCGCGGTTCGCACAAGGACCGCCACGCCCGCATTGGCGAGGGCGAGATTGGCCTTGAAGCGCTCGTGCGCGTCATCCGCCACCCGGCCCTCAAGGATCTGCCCTTCATCCTCGAAACACCGAACGACGCCGCCGGCTACGCGCGTGAGATTGCCATGCTGCGCGAAGCGGCGGAATAATATTCCTACAAACGAAAAACTGACCCCAGCATGGGTCAGTTTTTTTGCATCATGATATCATACTATCATGGATGGAAGCGGAAGGTGTAGCGCCCGTGCGTGTTGACGGGCTCATCGTAGTCGTTGCGCGCGGGGCTGTAGGTGAAGTTCACGATGGCCGCGAGCGCTGCGGCGTCCATCTCCGGATACCCCGAGGACGCCTCGATCTGCGGGCTCTCGACGCCGCCAGACACATTGATGATGTAGTTGACCGTGACACTGCCGACAGCATTCCTGCCCTGCAGTGCGATAGGATACGCGGGCTGCGAGGTACTGAGCTGCTGCGCGCGCACCTTGACGTGCTTGACATGGGCCGGGTCGCGGGCCGGGCCGCCCTGCGGCTTGTCCGAACCGCCGTCCCTGCCGCGGGGGGCACCGCTCGTCCCCTTCGCATCGCTGGCATTCGCTTTCGCATCAGCCGAAGGATTCTTGGCCGGCTTATCCGGCTTTTCCTTGTCCTGCTTCTCCGCCTTCATCTCCTTCTCGACCTCCGGGACCTTGATGCTCTCGTCTATGACGATGGGATCTGGCGCTGCGGCTTCTAGCTCGGGAGCAGCTGCCTGTGCCTCTGCCTCTGCGCTGTCGTCAAACGGCTGCTCGTCCTCCGTCACATTGTCGTAGATCTCGACGTCGACGGGATGGCTCTCGGTGGAGACGGCCTGGAAGAGGCCCGTCGCGGCCACGAGCATCAAGATGACGAGGTGGACGCCAAAGGAGATGCCCCAGCTGGCCGCGTTCTCTTTATCTTCTCGAAGCATCCGCCGCCTCACTTTCCGCCGGCATCGGCTGCGAGCCCGAAGCGGCTGATGCCAGCACTGCGGAAGTGATCGAGCAGGTCGACGACCTTGCCGTAGTCGATGCCCTCATCGGCGCGCACGACGATCGCGAAGTGACTGTTCGTGCGGTTCTCCTGCTGCGCCTGCTTGATGAGGGCTTTCTCCTCGATGGGCTGGTCCTCGAGGTACAGCGTGCCGTCCTTCTTGAGCGTGACGAGGTAGGTCACGTTCATCTGCGTCTGGGCGCTGGCGGCCTTCGGCATGTTGACATCGACCGTCTTGAGGTTGACCATGTAGAGTGTGCTGATCATGAAAAAGACGAGCAGGAAGAACATGATGTCGATCATCGGGATGATCATGACTTCCGGCTTCGTGAAGCTCCTTCTGTCGCGAAGTCTCATCAGGCCGCCTCCTCTTTGACGCCATGGATATCGCCTGCTTCAGCCGTCTCGACCATCGAGAAGCACTGCTCCATGTCCGTGACGATGTTCTCGATGCGCTGCGAGAAGTACGCGTGGACCGTCAGGGCGATGATGGCGACGCAGAGGCCCATGGCCGTCGCAATAAGGGCCTCGCCGACGCCGCCCGTGATGGCCGTGGCCTGGCCTGACTCCAGATTGAAGACGGAGAACGAAGTGATCATGCCGCTGATCGTGCCGAGCAGGCCGAGCAGCGGGGCCATCGTGACGATGACGCTGAGGTAGTAGAGGCGCTTGCGCAGCTTGGCGAGCGCGATGCCCGACTGGACTTCCATGTACGCCGCGGGATTCCTGCGCGCCTCCGGCTTTCTCGTGATGACGGCAAACAGGATGTCGGCAAGGGCGCCGCGCGCATCCTCTGCGAGCTTCTCTGCCTGCTGCCATCTGCTGTTGGCCAGAGCCAGGTAGAAGTCGCGCGCAAAGGCGCGCCCCGAATCCATGCGGCGGAAGTAGAGCGTGCGCTCGATGGCGATTGAGAGCACGAAGAGCGAGCAGAGCAGCAGCGCGTACATGACGATGCCGCCCTGTTGAAACATGAGAATTCCCTGATAAATACCTTCCACAATATGACTCCCTTATAGTGAATGCTAACGTGACACAAGACGAGGCAGACTGCATTCTGTCAGCCTGCCCCATACTCTTCTGTTATCTCCTATTTCGTGCTTTCCAGCGCTGCTACCGCTTCATTCGCCCGTTCGACAAAGAGCTGCCGTACAGCCGTGTTTTCACCGAGGCCGTGGATATACGGCGAAACGGTAAAACCATGCTGTTCGAGAATGCTCTTATGGGAAGCGGCGTCAGCACCAGCCATGTCATTGTTGGCATGGTCACCGGCGACCATCATCATCGGCATGAGGATGACGTGCTTGATACCGGCTTTCTTCAGCTGCGGAATCACCGTATCAAGGTGCGGCCAGCCTTCGACGGAATAGACATAGACCTGGCCGTAGCCAGCCGTTTTCAAGCGGTCCTGGAGGACGGAATAATAGGCATTGGCCGGATGGGGCGTACCGTGGGCCATGACCAAAATAGCGTCGTGTTTGCCGAGCTTAGGAAATTGGCTGGCAAAGGCCGTCACGAATTCACTTAGGTCGTCACGCTGGTCTTCCTGGCCCATCCAGTATAAGAGCGGCGTCGCCAGGGTCATCTTTTTGAAATCGTGCTTATAGCTATTAAAGATAGCCTTGTCGTAGTCATATTCCACGCCGGGAATGACATCCAGCGACGCAATAGCCACGCGCGTATAGCCTTCGGCCTTGAGCTGTTCCAGGGCTTTTTCCGGCGTCGGAATGGTAAGGCCTTCATGGGCTTTGATGCGGTCGACGATAATATGCGACGTAAAGGCGACGACGACCTTCGTCTGCGGATGGGCTGCCTGAATGGCTTTAACCGTTTCATCAATCGTAGCCTGACGGCTCTTGGTATAGGTCGTACCAAAGCTCATAACCAGGATAGCATCCTTATTTTCCAGGCTTTGCAAGTCCGGGTTATTGTAGGTCAGGACACCTAAGGACGTAGCCTCCTTGAGGGCCGGCGTCACGTCCTTTACCTCTGGACTTAAGGTGTACGCAGCGTGGACGCTGTTGTCCAGCCAGAATGGAGCCACAGCCAGGCAGGCCAGAGCTAAGGCAGCTACTACATGTTGTTTCTTGTGCATCGCAATCTCTCCTTTTCTACCGGCGCCTGGGCAACAAAAAAGCCGCGCTGGAATCTCCGCGCGGTTTGTCAGGTTTCCTTTACAGGCTACCACAAAAAATCTCCTCCCCATCGCTCGCAGGTCATACCGGTGATCACAATCAGGCAGTTCTTCTGGCTTGGCTTCATGGCTCTACTGCGCCTTCCCATGTAGCTACGGCTACACAGTGACGTTTCCTGCAGTATCACTCGTCCTTACAGCGGCGGGACCGCGCCGGCTTATACCGGCTTTTCTATTGAGTCTTACGACACCTGATTTACTATATACATTTACATTTAAAACTATACCACAGGGCACATAGTGCGTCAAACCTAATATAAGGAATTCGAATACTGCTATAGGCTTTTCGCCGGGACCGGCAAGACTGCAGGATGGAAGTTTTCTTCAAAAAACTGCAAATATGTGGAGATTGACAGATGATTTCTGGGATGAGTGGGAATTGCTGTATGATATGTTTGACCGCTGTAATTATTGGTCACCATTTATTCGTAAAGGAAACTGGCCTGATTGTGACATGCTTCCATTGGGGCATATTGGAATCCGCTCAGGTGAACGTGGAAAGGCAGACCGTATGACCTGCTTTACAAAGCCAGAACAAAAGACAATGATCACATTGTGGTCTATCTTTCAGTCACCATTGATGTATGGCGGAGAACTAGCTGATTTGGATGAGTGGACGCTCTCATTGTTAACAAATACAGAGGTAAACGAGATGCATCGTACACTGGATGGACAGAGACAAGAGTACAGAGACGATGAATGGATTGTCTGGTCAGGAGAAAACGAAGAGAATACATATATTGCAATATTTAATGTATCGGATAAAAAGAAAGAAATTCCTGATAAATTAGCAGAAATATATATCAAAGAGGATGCAAAAGAAATCTGGTCCGGCAAAAAAGCAACTGAAGCAGCAGAAGAAGTAGATAGTCATGGTTGTGTGTTGTATCAGATGAAAAGAATGTGATGAATGTCGGATAGGAGGAATGAAGTGATGGATACAATAGGAAAGAAACTTGCCCTAAAAGAAAAGATGGCTTATGGCTGTGGTGATGCGGCAAGCAATATTATCTGGGCATCTACGGGAACATTCCTGATGTTCTATTATACAGACGTGGTAAATATCAATGCGGCAACGATTGGAGCCATTTTTCTCATTGCCAGGGTGATCAACGCAGTTGTTGCGTTACTTACAGGATGGTTGATTGACAATACACATTCTAAATATGGAAAGGCAAGGCCTTGGCTTTTATGGTTTGCAGTTCCATTTGGAATCGTAACATTTGCAATTTTTGCAGTTCCGGATGTAGCAAAGCTGTATCAGATTATCTATGTATTTATTGCATATAATGCGATGATGAGTGTTTATTCTCTGATTAATATTCCATATGGATCTATGGCTACAATGATGACCAAAGACCAGTATCAGAGAACATTGTTAAATATCTTTCGTCAGTTGTTTGCACAGATTGCAAGTCTCCTTGTTACAGCAGGAACACTCCCATTGGTAAACTTTATGACAGAGTATGTGGGGGAAAAGAAAGCGTGGAGTATCGTATATGGAATATTTGGAGTTATTGCAGCAATTCTGTTCTTTTTATGTTTTGCAGGGTGTAAAGAGAGAATTCATGAA
>OKSF01002474.1_pt1 | contig 12436 bp, 8 predicted proteins | sample 1606061 | NCBI WGS metagenome assembly OKSF01 (sample SAMEA3541567, study PRJEB24748) | human gut metagenome | biome: human gut; feature: human-associated habitat; material: faeces | place: China | collected 2012 | reverse complement strand
GAAGCTTATTTGAAGAAACTCTGTTTTGAGTATCAGGTGGATGAAAGAGAAGTGAAAGAGCTGTTGGCTCGAATGGAAATGGTGTATCTGGATAAAGGAGAAACGATTGCTTCTGCCACAATGCCAGAGCAGAGCTTGTACATTATTGTTTCCGGTATTTTGCATACATATACCACTCATGAAGGAGAGGAGAGAACCAACCGGTTTTTCTCTGCGGGTGATGCTGTGTTATGCTATAATTCAAGTCAGTATTCTATCAAGACACTGACGAAATGTGCTGCTTATTACATCAGCGAAGAGGAGATTGAAGAGTTGTGTGCATCTTCAATTTCATTTGCGAATCTGGTCCGTCAACTGATGGAGTATCAGTTTTACTTTAAAGAGGAAGAGGATATGAGTGCCCGTAAACTGACAGTAAGGGAAAGGTATCTCTCTTTATTGACGGAAATCCCGGATATTCTGTACAGGGTGCCATTGAAGCACATTAATCATTACTTGGGGGCAGATGTAACCAGTTTGGGGTATCTGGCCGGAAGTTCTAAATAGGAAATATAACCTAGACATATTTTTTCTATGTATTCCTTATCAGATGGTTCATGGCTTATTCAATCGAATCGAATTTGAAAAGTCTTTGGATTATTTGGTGAGGAATACTATTTTTGTATTCTGAATGAAAAACTCAATACCTCGATATACTTTTTATAAGCATAAGTATGGGAGTGAACTTTTGGTTGATGTAGTAGAACTGAAGTATGTGAAGAAGTTCCTGGCTAAAAGTACTGTCCACACTCTAAACTATTATGATATTACTTTCATAACAGAAGGTAAGGGAGCTTTTGCAGTCGATAACCAAACCTATGAAGCAATTCCATGTGACGTCCTTTTCTCTAAACCGGGGGAAATCCGGAACTGGGATACTCATCATATCATCAATGGGTATGCTCTGATTTTCGAAGAAGAGTTTTTGTCTTCCCTCTTTAAAGATTCTTTGTTTGTACGGCATCTTTCGTTTTTTCAGATAGAAAGTTTTTCATCGCGACTACATTTGTCTGATGAGCTTTGTACACGCATACTTGAAACCTTGCATGATATAAAGATGGAGATTGATTCGTATCAACAGGGCGATGTACACGTTTTGAGAGCATTGCTTTATGAAGTCCTGATGTTGTTGGATCGTGCTTATCTTAAAATGACTTCGATGGAGGAGGGCAGAAACAGGGAAGTTTCCAATAATCATGTAAGTAAATTCATGAATTTGGTTGCGACACATGCAAAAGAGCAACATTCGGTTCAATATTATGCGGATAAGCTCTGCATTACTCCTAATTATCTGAATGAGATGATAACCTCGACCATGGGGTTCGGCGCAAAACAATATATTCAGGGCAAGGTGATGGAAGAGGCCAAGAGGCTGCTTGTTTATACGGACTTTCCTATAGCTGATATTGCATTTGAACTCTGTTTTTCAACGGTTTCTTATTTTATCCGTAGCTTCCGGCAGCATACGGGAGAAACTCCATTATTATATCGTAAAGCGCACAAACCGTAAAAAGTGCTATTTCTACCTTTCTTTTTATTGCATTGCTTTCCTGGCATTTCTCTACTTTCGCATCAGATAATAAACCAATAATAAAAAGTAAAATGATGAGAGACGCGGAAAAAACAGTAGGCAACATGATTGATAAGCTGAAAACAGCTTTTATCGGTTCGATAGACGGTGAAGGATTTCCTACCATCAAAGCGATGCTGCAACCCAGAAAAAGAGAGGGGATAAAAACGATTTATCTGACAACAAATACTTCGTCCATGCGTGTGGCGCAATACCGGGAGAACAACCATGCATGTATCTACTTCTGTGATACGAGATTCTTTCGAGGGGTCATGCTACGCGGTATGATGGAGGTCTTGACGGATAGTGCCAGTAAAGAGATGATCTGGCAGGAGGGAGATACCATGTATTATCCAGAGGGAGTGACGGACCCTGATTACTGTGTATTGAAGTTTACTGCTGTTTCAGGACGTTTCTATAGTAATTTTAAATCGGAAGATTTTGTGCTCGGATAGTGTGTAAGATGGGATGATTGGAATGGTAATAAACAAAAAGAGACTGAATATTCAGTCTCTTTTTGTTTTTATAGTGTCTATACTATTCCTCATAACACAATAAGTTCTGCAATTGGTTGATGATGTTTTGTTTCCATTCTTGCAGGAAATCAGCAAAAGCGGCTTCATCTTCCAAGAATAAAGATACTATCAGGTTCTTGGCAAGAAATGGATAGCTCAATAGGCTGTAGACAGTCAGAAATACAATATGTATCGGAACCTTTTTAAGTTTACCGTCTTCCATTGCTGTCAGTATACTGTCTTTCACTTGGGATAAAGCATCTCCGAACTGAAGTTCTTTTGCAGTGGCAAGCAAGTGGTTTACATCACGCTGTATTTCCCCACAAATGAATCTGGGAAGACAGGGATTACTTGTGAAAAGCTCAATATACTCATCCAGAATCATGCTCAGTCGCTCCATAAATGGGATATCCTGTTTTACTATATCCTGTATTTTCGGCATTAAAGACATGACTATCGAGCCGAATACGGCTTTGAACATCTTATCTTTGGTTCTGAAATAATAATGTAAAGTAGGCCGGTTGATTCCTACCGTTGCAGCAATATCACTCATGCTGGTCTCCACAAATCCTTTTTCTATAAAAAGCTGTTGGGCAGTTTTTATTATTTGCTGCTCTAAATCGCTATGTTCCGTTGTAGCCATAATTTAGTTGTTTATGTTGTCAATAAAAAGTAATAATCTGTTTGTTATGTTCACATCGCTGACGCTACTGTCAAAGTCTAAAGATAGTATATTCATTTGAGGGCACAGCGATTTTATACGTTTTTCTATTCCTTTTTCTACAATGTGATTGGCAATGCACCCGAAAGGTTGCAAGCTAATGACATGATTGACTCCTTGGGAAGCAAAGGATAGTATTTCACCGGATATCAGCCAACCCTCTCCAAACTGGGTGCCCAGGGAGATGACTTGTTTAGCTTTTTCTGCCTTTTCAAAGATTGATTCGAACGGCGTGAAGTAATTGAAACTTTTGCCGATTTCATTCACTTTATTAATCTGCTTCTGGACTTTCTTGTATAACCAGTCGATAACAAAGTCGGGAGTGAGTTTTCGCTGCAAGTGTTGGTTCTGTCTCACTTTCAGGTTGACAAATCCCTGCATGAAGAAATCACTTATCAGTGGCGGAATCACTTCGATCTTCTGGTTGATGAGCCATGAGGTGACGTCCTTTTGAGCAAAAGGATTGAACTTCAGGAATATTTCTCCAACAATACCCACTTTGTGACAGGATCTCTGTTCACAGATTTTGTTGAAGTCTCTGGCAGCGAGATATAAGTAACTCAACAAGTCCTCCGGTTTATTTTTCTGGATGATGGGCTGTGCTGTATCCAGATAAAGATCGCGCAGACGGGCGGCCTGTCCCCGTTCTTTCTCACGAACGACGGCTGCATAATAGAATTTAGCGATACAATCGCTATATAATACAGACGCAAGTATGATTGGCAAAACCTTGAGCCAGTTTACTTTAAAACCGGATTGCTCATTTTCGATACCACTGCCGAAAGCAAGTGATACCACCGGTGTATTGGTGTAACCATTCTCAATCAATGCCTTTTTTATCAGTGAAATATAGTTGCTGGCACGACATTGCCCACCGGTTTGTGTGATGGCAACGCACGTATTGGCAGGATCATAACGTCCGCTTTTAAAGGCTTTTACTATGTCGCCGACAATCAATGTTGCCGGATAACATACCTCATTATTGGAGTATTTCAATCCCCAGTCGCAAGATGCGGTGTCGCTCAACGGTAAAGTCTCCATTTCATATCCGGCCACTTTCATGATGGATGGAATGAGTGGTGAAATGAAAGGCGTAAAGAATGGGGCGAGGATTTTCTTCTTTTTGTCTTTCTTGGTGAAAGGAGCAGTTGAAACAAATGGCTCGGGATCTTTCGCTTGAGAATGTTTCAAACTGAAATTCAAGCTTTCCACCAACGAGCGGACTCGTAATTTGATGGAGCCGATATTATTAACATCGTCTATCTTGAGCAAAGTAAGATTCTTGCCGTATCGTTTCAGCAAGTTACGCACTTCATCTATAAGAAAAGCATCTGGACCGCAGCCAAAAGAAGTCATCTGCATATATTGTATGTCACCCTCTTGCATTGCCGCCCACTTGGTTGCTTTCAGAATACGGTTGGTAAATGCCCATTGAGAGAGGTAATGAGTTTTTTCCAATGAAATCTCCTGCTGACGGACAATATCATCAGTTATCACATAAACTCCCATCGCAGCAATCATGTCCGAAACCTTGTGCTGTATCAGTGGATCGCTATGGTAAGGGCGTCCGGCGAGCAAGATAATCAGTTTGTGTTTTTCCCGTCCCTCGTTCAGAACTTCCTGATTATAGGCGGCAATTTTTTCTTCGAAGGCATATTGTTCCTGTAATGCGCGTGAGAAGGCATTTTTGCATACCTCATCCCTGATACCCAAAGATTTTAGATATTCATTGCATTGTTTATACAGCAACGCTTCATCTTTGAAGGTGATAGTCGGAGCATCTATCGGTATATTCTCTTCCTGTACACTTTTGATGACTTCCGAATAACCGGAAACGATGGGGCAATTATAGCTGTTTTGCTGTTGCTTATCCTTTTTCTCGAAAACGACGAACGGCATAAATATCCGGTTGACGTTTTGTTGCGTCAGGTTACGGATATGACTGTGCACAAGTTTGGCAGGGAAACAGATGTTATCAGACATCACCATGCCGGCAGCAGTCTCGTATTTGCTGAATGTAGAAGGTTCCGACAACTGTACCTGAATGCCGCAAGCAGTAAATAAGGTATGCCAGAAAGGGTATTCCTCATACATGTTCAGAATACGTGGAATGCCTATGGTGAATAGGGGTTGTGGAATGTCTGCGCTCCGGTCGAATAATAATTCCAGCTTTTTATCATACGTATTGATGCCTTTGTCCGCATGGCTTCCTTTATTGGAAAACACCTTCTCACATCGGTTGCCGGAAAAGTAATGGTTTTCACTGTTAAACGTATATCGCATGATGGCACACTGGTTCTCGCACCCCCGGCATTGAAGTTGCTTGGAAGTATATTGTGCCCATTGGAGCATCTCGTTCAGCTCCGTCACTCGGGCATTTTCGATTTGCTTAGCATATAGGGCACAGCCAAGAGCACCCATCAATTCAGGACAGTTACTGCGGAAGGTTTGTTTCCCGGTCAGCTTTTCCAGACTTCGTACAATGGAATCATTACGCATGGTTCCTCCCTGCACGACAATATGGTCGCCAAGTATCTCCGTGTTTTTTAATTGCAGAACCTTATACAGGCAGTTTTTAACAACGGAATAAGATAATCCGGCAGCTATATCCGCTACGGACGCTCCTTCCCGAAGCACCTGTTTTACTTTGGAGTTCATGAAGACTGTGCAACGTGTACCTAGATCACATGGTGCTTGCGAAAAACAAGCTGCTTTGGCAAAGTCCTCCACACTGTAATCCAGCGATTGCGCAAATGTGCTGATAAAAGAACCGCAACCGGAGGAACAGGCTTCATTGATTTCGATTCTGTTGATTACTCCGTCGTTCACAAAGATGGCTTTCATATCCTGCCCTCCAATATCCAGGATAAAAGAAACTTCTTTGCTGATATGTTTGGCAGCAGCATAATGAGCGATGGTTTCAATGATTCCCGCATCCATGTGGAAAGCCGCTTTTATCAGATCTTCTCCATAACCGGTAGAACATCCTCCTTTTATGCGCAGGGTGGTTCCCCGTCTCCGGCATTCTTCATGTAGTTTCTGCAGGCCGTTCTCTACTGTTTTTATAGGGTTTCCGTTGTTGTCGTGATAATAGGAGTAAAGGATACGATGATCGTTGTCGAGTACTACGATTTTGGTGGTAGTAGAGCCGGAGTCTATGCCGATGGTTGCTTCCTGCAATCCGGGACGCAGACTGGCATATTGAATTTTATACTGGTCTTTTTCCTTTTTCCATGACCGATATTCTTCCTCACTGTCGAATATAGGAGAAAGCTCACTCTGGAAAGGCGAGGTAACACTTAGTTTGTTTTCTATTACCTGTATCAGGTTGGAGAGATGAATACTTTCTTCATTGCTCTCTGCCAATGCTGCTCCCCAGGCAGGGATCAGATTTCCTTTTTCCGGTAATATGAAATCTGTATCTTGTGACAGATTCAGATAGTTGGCAAATGCTTTCCGAAGGGCCGGAATAAAAGTCAATGGGCCACCGCAGAGTAATACCGGAGCTACGATATTGCAACCGCGTGCAAGTGTGACAGTGGTCTGTACGGCTACTGCATGGAAAATAGAAGCTGCTATATTTTCTTTGGATATATTTTTGGCTATCAGATTCTGTATGTCCGTTTTGCAGAATACTCCGCAGCGTGAAGCGATAGAGTATACCTGATTGGAGCGAAGTGCCAGTTCATTCAATTCGTCGATGGAGACTCCAAGCAGAATAGCCATCTGGTCAATGAAAGCCCCGGTTCCGCCGGCGCAATTTCCATTCATGCGCAATGTGGCAAGAAGAAGACCTGATCCGCGCCAATCATGGTGAACTGTAGCCTGTCCGTCCTGAAAGAAAACAACTTTCGCATCTTCTCCTCCAATATCGATCATAGTGGCTGTGTGCGGATGCTCCCGGCGCACATAGTTTGTTGCAGCTACAACCTCTTGCACAAACGGCAGAGAGCATTTCTCTGAAATTCCCATTCCAACAGAGCCCGTAATATGGAAAGATAAAGGAATATCACCCAACTGTTCCTTTATTTGATAAAGAAATCCGAGTAAACATTCTTGTATTTTTGCCTGATGCCTTTTGTATCCGGAAAACAAGACTGTAGTTCCATCTTTGTCCAATACTACCATCTTAGCGGTAGTAGAGCCTATATCTAACCCCACTTTATATGCATTCATATACCAAATATCTTAAATTAGACCTCGTGTTTGACACATGTGTCAGACGCAAATGTATGTAAAAATATGGTAGATATAGCAAATTGTAATTGAAGTTTTTGATTTAATTAACGAATTGGAAAAATAGAGAGATGAAATGTGAGGGAGGAAAACGATTGTGTAAATAAAGAAGTAAATGAAAGATTGTGTGTTTATATTACTTGTAAGGTTGTAGCAGATCTTTTTATGGTGAATCCTAGAAATCTTGTTTACTCTATTTTTGACAAAAGGAAACGTGGTTTTTAATAAACCCGGATGCTGTTTATAATAAACTTTTTGATAGTTTTAGTAAAACGGTATTCGAGTTTATTATAAACTATTGTAGAACAGTTTTAGAATCAGATGAGAGATTTTAAGCTGAATTATAAACAAAATGGGGCAATAATCATTCGACTATTACCCCATATCGTATAGGAGTGGTATTGTAAAATACCAGGTTATTTATGATTTATGTGTGATTATTTCTTATTATTTTCATGCTGTTTATACTTTTTCTTTTCTCAAAGATACAACATAAAAAGTCCTTTGTCAAGAGTCTGAAGATAAAAGTATCTTATCGGTTTTAAAAACAGAAGAAGAATTTTGCTTCTGGCAACTGATTTTTATCCGGCTTGTGCGCGGTACTCATTGGGAGTAGTTCCTATGACTTTCTTAAATACCCTGCTTAAATGATGGGGATATTTAAAACCGAGTTCGTATGCTATTTCGCTGATTGTTTTGTTACTTTCAACCAATAGTTCTTTTACTTTTTCCATTATGGTCAGTTGGATATATTCCTGTGCGGACTTTCCGGTTTCCTTTTTTACCAGATCTCCAAAATAATTGGGAGAAAGGTGCATCTGCTCAGCACAATATTGTACGGAGGGCAAACCGATCTCGGAGGGTTTGTCCGAATTGAAATATTGCTGAAGTATCTGTTCGAATTCGGTTAGTAAATCATGGTTGACTACTTCACGAGTGACGAACTGGCGTTCGTAAAAACGCACGCAATGATTGAGCAAGGTCTCTATATTGGAAGTCACAATTTGTTTGGTATGCTTGTCGATTGCATTTTCCAATTCTTCCCGTATTTCATGAAAACAGTTCAAGATGATCCGGCGTTCCCGGTCAGACATGTGAAGAGCTTCATTAGATTCGTAAGAGAAAAAAGTATAGTCTTTCATTCTGCGGGCAAGGGGAGTACCATATAACAAATCGGGGTGAAACATAAGCACAAGACCTTTGGGATTTATAGTTTCACCGCCATCATTCACACCGGCTATTTGTCCCGGAGAGATGAAAACTAACGTACCGTCTTCATAATCGTATTTGTTACGGCCATATTGGAGCACACCGCAACCTAGTTCTTTATAAAAGACGCAATAAAAGCCGAAATTCTTTCGATAGTGCTTGAGGGATTGGAGTGTAGAGAAATCGGTTACACTAACCAGAGGATGCAGGGTCTCTGCACCTAGAAGTCTGTTATATTCCTGGATAGTTTCCAGTTTAATTATATTCTCCATATTCATATTCTTTTGTTTCACAACAAAAATAAAGGTTTTCAATGAGAATACCATACGGGATATGTCATAAACAGTAATTTGTGTTTGATATTCTGTAATTCGTGTTAGTGTGCTGATTTGCAATATCGTGTGCTTAGTAAAAATGGTTATAATATCAGTAATTTGTCTATTGTGTTACTTTCTCTATCCCGGTAACTTTGCATCATCGAAAGGTTGGTTGAGGGAAATTGGAATAATAAAATAACAATAGATATAAATAGTATAGTGTTATGAAGTATAGAGAATTAGGAAATAGTGGACTTCAGGTGTCTGCTATCGGTTTGGGATGCATGGGAATGAGTCATGGATACGGTCCGGCATCCGATAGAAAAGAAATGATTTCGCTGATTCGTCAGGCGTATGAACAAGGTGTGACTTTGTTTGACACAGCAGAAATCTATGGAACAGTGGATAACCCTCATGATAACGAAGAACTGGTAGGAGAGGCATTGGCTCCCATCCGCGATAAAGTGGTAATTGCTACTAAATTTGGAATTTACCTTTCGGAGCAAGGCAAGCAATATCAAAGCAGTCGCCCCGAACAAATCAGGAAATCGATAGAAGGTTCATTAATGCGCCTGCGTACTGACCGTATTGATTTGTATTATCAGCACCGGGTAGATACGGAAGTGCCTATTGAAGAGGTAGCGGGTACGATTGGTGAACTTATTCAGGAGGGAAAGATTCTACATTGGGGACTTTCTGAAGCCGGGGTTCAGACTATCAGACGTGCTCATCTTGTACAACCTTTGACTGCTGTTCAAAGTGAATATTCCATGTTCTGGAGAAATCCAGAGACTGATTTGTTGCCGGTTCTTGAAGAATTGGGTATCGGTCTTGTTCCGTTCAGTCCGCTTGGAAAGGGCTTTCTTACTGGGGCTATCAATGAGAATACTAAATTCGGGCAGGGAGATTTCCGTACGATTGTGCCTCGTTTTACTCCGGAGAATATTGCCGCAAATTTACAATTAGTTGAATTTATTAAAGAAGTGGCAGTTTCAAAAGGTGTTACTCCGGCCCAGCTTGCCCTTTCCTGGCTGAAAGAACAAAAGCCCTGGATTGTTTCTATTCCGGGTAGTCGTAGTCTGAAACATCTGACGGAAAATATAGCTGCTGCTGATGTGGAATATACCCAAGAAGAAATGGAGCATATATATGACGGCCTTAGCCGGATCATTCTTTCGGGAGAACGCTATCCGGCAGAGTTGCAGTCACGGGTGGGGAGATAGGATTAAGCAGAATTACTTATTTGAAATTGTCTGCGAGATATTTCAACTTTTCATTTCTATAAGTGAATGCCTGAAGCTAAGTTTATAAATTCATCCTCAACGATTGTAGGGTTTATAAATTCTAATGTTGGTCTGGATAAAATGAATTTATAATCGTCAGAAATACTTTCAGGCAAAAGGTGTATGAATTCATAAGAAAGCATCTCGTCGTCAATTTCAAATATTGCTTTCTTTTCTGTATCCGAGAGAGGTTCGCTAATAAAATGATTCCAAATCATATTTTGCAGGTGATCTTCGAATTTAAGATATTCAGTAAGTTTGGCTTTTATCGGGCGTGTCACATCTGACATGTAAGCTTCGCTGCTGTCATGCAACAAACACCCCAACTGTATACGGTTGGAAAGCCCTCGTGTTTTAGCCTCTTTGCAGCACGCGATAGAATGTTGGGCAACAGAATAAAAGAAACGGGTATGACCGTTTGCACGACAGATCAAAGACAAGGCATGAGCGATGTCTTTCACATCAATTTTTTCAGGAACAGGGTGGATGGGGTCGAAATGCTTCCCCGTAAAAGTTGTAATGTAACTCATAACTATAGTATTTTTTTAAATTGACTGTTATAAGTAACTATTTACGGTAGTTTGTAGAAACGCTTGTCCAATTACAAGTATATATAACATGGGTACAAAGATATAATAATTAGTTGGTATAATTCTATTTTTTATATTTCTCTTCTGCCTGATGCAAATATCATTTTGCTTTGATTATACAAATGTATACTTTTGCAAAGTAAAATAATGCCAAGCGATGAAATCAATACCTCTATATAAATTCTATAAACATAAATATGGGAACGAGTTACTCATAGATGTTATAGACATTGATGTCATGAAAGCAGATATCAGCCAGACTTCTGTATATTGTACATCGTTTTATAGCATTATTCTGTTTATGGATGGTGCAGAAGATATTGCAATAAACGGGCAAAAGCAGTGCGTTGAAAAAGGAATGGTGGCGTGTTCCCGTCCGGGGGATATTTGGTCATGGTCGGCAGACTATAAACTGAAAGGTGTACATTTGCTTTTTGAGGAAGAATTTTTGCTCTCGTTCTTTAATGACCCGTTGTTCCTGAACAAATTTGTTTATCTGCGTTCCGATCGGCCATCTTCTTTCTTGTATCTTGGAGAAGATTTATTTGAGAGGCTGATCTATCTTTATAAGAATATGAAATCGGAGATTGATAACAATAGTTCTAGTAAAGACCAACATTTGTTAAGGGCTATGCTCTATGAGACACTTACACTAATAAACAGAGCTGAAAATATCACTTCTACAGTTAATACAGATACCGAAATAGCCGTGCTACGTTATATTGCTGCTTTTCAGAAACAGGTGAATGAAGATTTTGAAACACACAGTGATGTCAAACATTATGCAGATATCTTGTGTATCACCCCTAATTATCTGAATAAGATAATCACTCAACATCTTGGTATGTCTACCAAGCAATATATCCTGAACCGTGCAATAAATGAGGCAAAGCGTTTGCTGATTTATACTTCTTTGTCGATAACGGAAATTTCCGAAAAACTTCATTTTAATACTACTTCCTATTTTGTACGTCTTTTCCGCAAGAGTGTGGGAGATACTCCTAGTCAGTTTCGGGAGCATAATCGTCAATAGTCCCGAATTGTGAAACGTACTTCCTGTTTTGTGAAACAGCTTTTTGGATAAACCCCTTTATCTTTGCATCCATAAATCCATATACAGGTTATGTGATGTTTATTATAATCTGTATAATTGCAAACTTAAAAAAACGAAAGAATATGGAGCAACAGAAAGTGGCTGCTATATGGCAGTATAACAGTGAAGAAGAATACAGGCTTGCCGAGTACATTATCGGGCTAGAGAAAGCAGCGCTCAACAAATGGTTCAAAGGAGATACATCAGGATATGAACAGCTTTGGTCGAAACATAGCTTTTCCTATTTTGATGCAGTGGTTACCAAACGTGTTGATAACCATGCCACTATCGCTGAATTTTTGAAAACAATCGAAGGGAAACTTTTTGCCGACAGTTATGACTTCTCGAATCCTCGTGTACAGTTTGGGCAAGATATGGCCGTTTTGACCTATCAACTATTTGCCAAGACAACTCTTATTGATATGGAATATAATTGTATTGAAGTTTTTCAGAAAGAAACGGATGGAGAGTGGCATGTTATTCATTCTACATGGTCATTCATCCGCCCGATGGATAAGAAATTCGGAACAGAAAAAGAAATTGTATAACTTATAATGAATATAGAAGAGTTTAGAGAATTTTGTTTATCCTTACCCGGCGTTACAGAGAAAATGCCCTTTGGGGCATTTCGTTGGGCGAAAGATATACTTGTCTTTTATGTGAAAGGCAAAATGTTTTGCTTTTTTGATATAAGTAAATTTGATAGGTGCACCATTAAATGTGATCCAATGGTGATTGATGAACTAAAAGCGATGTATAATGCGGTAGGTGCACCTTTTAATTCAGGTCTTAAATATTGGATTAGCATCCAGTTTAATGATGATATGCCGGATGATGAGATAAAAAGACTCTGTGAAGAATCA
>OKSF01002462.1_pt1 | contig 12491 bp, 11 predicted proteins | sample 1606061 | NCBI WGS metagenome assembly OKSF01 (sample SAMEA3541567, study PRJEB24748) | human gut metagenome | biome: human gut; feature: human-associated habitat; material: faeces | place: China | collected 2012 | reverse complement strand
TAATCCGGATAAACGTGCCCGCTACGACCAGTTTGGTCATGCAGGAATGAGTGGACCAATGAGTTCCTGTGCCCGTTTTTCTGCATCCCGCAGAATGTCAGCGGCATTTTCGTTAAATGCATCGATTTCAAAAGCATTGCTCGGATGGAAGGGCAAGGCAATCATAGGTTTAATCGTCGACAAGTCGACAGTAACCATGCCATCATAGTAAGCAACGTCAGCAGGATTCAATTCTTTATAATCTTCCGGGCGGCCGTGCTGGGTCAGGTAGGCTTTCGTATCGTCATCGGTCCGCCAAATAGATGACAGACACGTCGTTTCTGTCGTCATGACGTCGACGCTGTTCCGATAATCCGTACCCATAGAAGCCACACCGGGACCGACGAATTCCATGACCTTATTTTTGACATAGCCATTTTTAAAGACGGCACCGACGATGGCAATGGCAATATCGTGAGGACCTACACCGGGATTAGGACGGCCTGTGAGGTACACGCCGACGACACCGGGATAGGCCACGTCGTACGTATCACAAAGGAGCTGTTTTACCAGTTCGCCGCCGCCTTCACCCATAGCCATGGTGCCCAAAGCGCCATAGCGGGTGTGGCTGTCCGAGCCAAGGATCATCTTGCCACAGCCGGCCATTTTTTCACGCATATACTGATGGATAACGGCAATGTGAGGCGGTACATAAATGCCGCCGTATTTTTTTGCTGCAGATAAACCAAAGAGATGGTCGTCTTCATTGATCGTACCGCCGACAGCGCAGAGGGAATTATGACAGTTTGTCAGAACGTACGGCAAGGGAAATTTTTCCATACCCGAAGCCCGGGCGGTCTGAATAATGCCGACAAAGGTAATGTCATGGGAAGCCATGGCATCAAATTTTATTTGTAAGTGCTCCATATCAGGAGATACATTGTGTTTTTGTAAAATGGAATAGGCAATGGTACCGCGGCGTCCTTCTTCTTTGCTTACGTCACGGCCTGTCAGTTCCTTTAGTTTGGCAGCTTCACTTTCCGGGATAATTTGCGTTCCGTGCAGCAAGTATGCGCCGCCGTTGGATAAGGTAATCATGTGTTTACGTCCTCCTTCTTACGCCTTTTTCCTATAAGGCTTGCTTTTCAAACGAATGTAAACTAATTTCACATTATGAAAAAATCTGCTGTTACGTTAATATTATATCATATTTATTCTAATCCTGACTAGCCATAACAGGTTCCCGTATTTTTTTCATTTTTGTTTTACTTTTGCCTTAATTATGCTATAATTACTTATACTCTCAGGGAATGATCCACAGAGAATGCAGGAGTGTATAAATATAAAAACAGACGTATATCTAAAAAATCATTTTTTTAGATACCTGCCGGAAAGAGAGGAGTTTCATGGACAAAAATATTTACTTGGCCCAATTCTTTGGCAAATCACAAAATTACACACAAATTCCCCGCGAATGGTTTCCTAAATTTGGCGTCAAACGCGGACTGCGTAATGAAGACCACACCGGCGTGCTGGTTGGCCTGACACGGGTTGCTGATGTCGTCGGCTACAAACGGGACGAAAACAACAACAAAGTAGACTGTGATGGTATCTTGTATTATCGCGGTATTGACGTACGTAGTCTGATTGAACGGGAAGAATACCACGGTTTTCTCTATGAAGAAGCCTGTTTTCTCCTGCTCTTTGGCTACCTGCCCACGCGTGAAGAGCTTGACGCATTCTGTAAGGTACTCCAAAGCGGCTATGATCTGCCTGACGAATTCCTGGAAATGAACCTCCTGCGTCTGCCCGGGAAAAATCTGATGAATAAGCTGCAGCATGCCCTGATTACCTTGTATAATTACGATCCTGATCCGGATAATACAGATGTCTATCAAACCTTGCGCAAAGGGCTCAACATTATGAGCAAGCTGCCTTCCATTGCCGTCTATGCCTATATGTCAAAGGTACACTACTACGACCGTAAGAGTCTGGTCATCCATTATACGCGTAAGGATTTTTCGACAGCTCAGAATATTCTCTCCATGCTGCGCCTGGATGGAAAATTTACGGAAGAAGAAGCTCATCTCCTCGATTTACTGCTCTTCCTCCACGCGGATCACGGCGGTGGTACCAACTCTACCTTTGCCAACCTCGTTGTTTCCTCTACCGATACAGATCTGTATTCAGCTATGGCTGCTTCTGTTGCTGCCCTTAAGGGGCCGCGTCACGGCGGTGCCAACGTCAAAGTATCGATCATGATGGAACGGATCATCGATGCCATCGGTATTCATGCATCTGATGCCCAAATGGAAGATGTCATCGATAAAATTTTACATAAAAAGTTCAAGAACCACAGCGGCCTCGTCTACGGCTTTGGTCACGCCGTATATACCCTTTCCGATCCCCGTGCAGAGATTATGCGTCATTTCTGTGGTATCGTAGCCAAGGAAAAAGGTCTTGATGAACTGTACAATTTCTATTGCCGTTTTGAAAAAATAGCTGTCCGTACGTTATCTCAAGCCAAAGGAAAGCATATGTGCAGCAATGTGGACTATTATAGCGGCTTCGCCTATCAGCTCCTGGGGATTCCCCGTGATCTCTATACGCCGCTCTTTGTCATCAGCCGTTTTGTCGGCTGGTTGGCTCATAATATTGAACATAAAGAATATGACGACCGCATTGTCCGCCCGGCAGCTAAGTATGTGGGCGAATTGCTGGAATATATCCCTATGGAGGACAGATAACCAATGACTACGATTACAGTTTTTAAGGGCGATGGCATTGGCCCGGAAATTACAGATGCCGTAATTGATATCCTGAACGCCGCGAAGGCACCCCTGACGTATGAATTTTTTAACGTCGGTGCAGCCGAATACGAACGCAACGGCGCCCTCATTCCGGAAGCAGCCTTTCAGTCTTTCGATAAAACGCATATCCTGCTGAAATCCCCTATTACCACGCCTATTGGCAAGGGCTTTCGTTCCCTCAACGTAACGCTGCGCAAAAAATACGACCTCTTTGCCAACATCCGGCCGGCCAAATCGAATACAGCCGTTAAGACGCCCTTTCCCAACGTCGATCTGGTTACGTTCCGGGAAAATACAGAAGACCTCTACGCCGGCGTAGAAGAAAAAATCAGTGACGACGAAATGCATTCCATCAAGATCATTACCCGTCACGCCAGCAGCCGCATCATCCGCAGCGCCTTTGAATACGCCGTAGCTCACGGCCGGAAAAAGGTCACCTGTGTTCATAAGGCCAATATCATGAAACTGAGCGACGGCATGTTCCTCGATATTTTCCGGGAAATTGCACCGGATTATCCGCAGATTGAAGCAGACGACAAGATCGTCGATAACACGTGTATGCAGCTCGTCATGCATCCGGAAAATTTCGACGTCATGGTCATGCCCAACCTCTACGGTGATATCATTTCTGACCTCACGAGCGGCCTCATCGGCGGCCTGGGCCTCTTGCCTTCCATGAATATCGGTACGGATTATGCCATGTTTGAAGCTGTCCACGGCTCGGCACCGGACATTGCCGGCAAACACATTGCCAATCCGACGGCCCTCCTCTGGTCTGCCTGCATGATGCTGGAACACCTGGGCGAAAATGAAACAGCCCGGCGCATCCGCCAGGCTGTTGATGACGTATTGGCAGAAAAGAAATGCCTGACTCCGGACTTGGGCGGTACAGCCAAGACGGAAGAATACAAAGACGCCATTATTGCAAAATTATAACAAAAAAACGCACAAAAAAAAGAATGGGCCCTGACGGCTCATTTTTTTTTTGTGCACCTCTCTTTTTACGCTTCTACAGCCGTATCGAGGGCCACGCGGATCATATCATTAAAGGAGGTCTGCCGTTCTTCTGCCGTGCAGGCAGCACCGGTCAGAAGATGGTCGCTCACCGTAAAAATTCCCAGGGCCTGTACGTGGTATTGGGCAGCCAGGACATATAAAGCGGCCGTTTCCATTTCAACAGCCATAATGCCGTAGTCCGTCAGTTTTTTGTTATCAATTTCTTCATCGTAAAAACGATCGACAGAAATCAGATTACCTACGCGCACGGAAACGCCGGCGGCTTGTGCTTTTTCGTAAGCCCTGCGGAGGAGATCGAAATCAGCAATGGGCGCAAAATTGATAGACGGGCCAAAAATATTGCGGATAATAGAAGAATCGGTCGTTGCCCCTTGGGCTATGAGGACATCACGCAGCGGAATATCAGCGCGCATGGCACCGCACGTACCGACGCGGATGAGTTTTTCGACACCATAATCGCGAATCAGTTCGTTCACATAAATAGAAATGGAAGGAATGCCCATGCCCGTGCCTTGTACAGAAATACGTTTTCCTTTATACGTACCCGTATATCCCAGGATATTCCGTATTTGATTGTAACAGTGTGCATCTTCCAAAAACGTTTCAGCAATGTACTTTGCCCGCAAGGGATCACCGGGCAGTAAAATCCGGTCGGCAATGTCCCCTTGCTTTGCTTCAATATGTAAGCTCATGGATAAACCCCTTTCTGTAACCTTTTCTTTACATTTTACCACATCTTTCTTATCTTGTTGTGATATATGATATAATACTCCATATAAACGAAAGGTTTTCAGGAGGGATTGGTATGAATATTACGGTTTTAGGCTGTGGACGCTGGGGTGCTTTCCATGCCTGGTATGCCCATCACATTGGTCATCACGTAACCCTTTGGGGCCGTCCGGGTTCCCCTCATTTAGCAGAGCTTATTTCCCAGCGCCGCAATGAATATATGACCCTGCCCAGAGATATTGCCCTGACGGCAGACCTGACCGGGGCGCTGGCCGGGGCTGATGTAGTCATCATCAGTATCAGTGCCCAGCAGCTGCGCAATCTGGCCGGCCAAATAAAGGGAACGGGACTGACCAAAATGCCCTTTATTCTCTGTATGAAAGGCCTCGAAATCGGCACGGGAAAACGCCTGACCACAGTGATGAAAGAAGTACTGGGACCTCATGTACGCACCATCGTCTGGGTCGGTCCGGGACACGTCCAGGATTTCCTCGACGGCATGCCAAACTGCATGGTCATGGCCTCGGATAATCTGGACCGGACCAAGCACATGGCCAATCTCTTCAGTAGTCCTTTAATCCGTTTTTACTACGGCAAGGATCTCTTAGGTACAGAAATCGGCGCCGCTGCCAAAAACGTCATCGGCATTGCCGCCGGCATGCTCGACGGCTATCATTATACGAGCCTCAAGGGAGCCCTCATGGCCCGGGGAACGCACGAGCTGGGAGACGATGACTCGCTCGGTGCCGCCGATGATGAAGGTGCCGTGCGGGGTCTGCAGCGGGAAATCGCCCATGAACACGGTCTGGGACTTGATTTCGCCGGTGTCGCCGTTCTCGAATTCGGCGTTCACGTACAGCGGCGCGGAGTAGGTGTAATCCTTCTCCTTGCATTCCTGCACGGTGTGACGCGGCTCTTCGAAGTACGGATCGGAGAAGGTCAGGCTCATGGTCTGAGCGAAGTTCTCGATCGGAGAGATCTCGTTGAAGACCTCATCGAGGCCGGAGGTGTGGGCCACGGTGTTAGTGCCGTTCTTTTCGTCCTCCTCGACGCGCGCCTTCCAGCGTTCGTTGCCGATCAGCCAATCGAAGCTGTCGGTCTGCACGCCCAGCAGGTAGGGCACATCGATGGGTTCCTTGATGGAACCGAAGTTCACGCGATCCGACGCCTTGTGCAGGTCAATATCATGCTGGTCGGCGCGTGCGATGATGGTGGTGGTGTTCGTCGTAGACTCAGTAGCCAATGGACGTTCCTTATCGCTCGCTAATATGTGGTAATTCCCCTGGGAGCGCCGGCATGGCCACCATATGCCTATGCGGACGCTTCATTGTCGACGGCATGCCCGCAATATGACACACCTCATGCAAAGTCAAAAGAATAGCGCTAAGGCAAGACTTTTACTGCACCGTAAACGTCACCGGATCGCTCTTCACCTTCGGATGATCCTTCAAACTCAGCTGCGCCACGTACGTTCCCGCATTGACTTTGGCCCAACCTGACTCATCCGTGCATTTGGCGAGCGTGGCGTTCGCATTGGTATTCCACGTGACCTTCTGAACGTCCTTATCGCCCTTAGCCATCAGCAGCAGACGTGAATCCGCCGGGCACACATCGGACTTGTAAATCGTTTCCTGACCGGAAGTAATGGTGAGCACACGGCCGGAATCGGACCCGTCCACTAAACAGTTGCCTGACCCCTCGTGCACGATGGTCGCGGTGAAATCAAGCGATCCTCCTACCGGCACGGATTGGGAGGCCGCGGAAAGCTGCAATGTCACATCACTGGCCGAGCAATCCTTGACGTTGCTGACTTTCTTCGGCGCCGGCGTGGCGTCGCGGGAAATCGCATACACCTCGTCATGGTGGATCATCGAGTTCACGGCACCGATACCCCGGCCAAGGCTATACACGCAGAATACAATCAGCGCGATTATCAGCAGCAGCACCGTACCGGCCACGATACGCCGACGACGATAGATGGCCTGCTGCTTTTTGCTGATCCTGCGCTTGCGCGGCTTGCCGGAACGGTTGTTTTGGGAGGGCCCGCCGGATGGCCCATTGGCCCCGGTGCCGGCTCCGCGTGCCGTTCTCGCGCCTGATGTGTTCCTCTGCACTGCCATAACTCTTCCAGTCTACGGTCACCACGCCCATACACGCTTGGGGAGCCCACCATTTTTCACAATGTCAGCTGGGTAGTCGCAGGCCGCCGTCCAGAATCTCTATCAGGCCGTCATCGTCAAGGCTGGCGATGCAGGCGGCAAGCTGAATCTGGTCCTTCCAAAGCTTGTCGGCATCTTCCCTGGGCAACGTGGCTCCAGCGGGAAGCTCGCGCAGCGCGGCGAGCACCAGACCGCGCACCTGTCGATCCGTGCCTTGGAATCGTTGGCGTGGGCGGGTGCGGCGCTCCCCCAGTCCGGGGCGGCCGGCCTTGAGAAATGCACAGTCGTCCGCAATCGGGCAGGTGTCGCACAGCGGCGACTTGGCCGTGCAGATCACCGCGCCCAGTTCCATCACCGACTGGTTCCACGTGACCGATGGGCGCTCGCCACGATGCAGTCGAGAGCGTTTGCCGCCACGGATAGTGCTGTTCACGACATGTTCGGCGCTACCGGCATTATCGGCGACGTCAGCATCGCACCCGAGAATCTCGTCTTTGGGCAGCATGCGGTTCGCCAGCGCGCGTTCGGCCGGGCTGGTCGCTCCCCCGCGCGATTCGACGCCCAGGAACACGCGGCTCAGCACGCGGCGAATGTTGGTATCGATCACGGCAATTCGTTCGCCGAACGCAAAGCTCATCACCGCGGAGGCGGTGTAATCGCCGATGCCGGGCAATGCAGTGAGTTCGTCATACGTGCGCGGCAGTTTGTCGGCGTAATCTTCAGCCACCACGCGGGCGCATTCCTGTAACCGCAATGCGCGGCGTGGATAGCCGAGCCGCCCCCATGCGGTGATCACCTCGGCCTTGGGGGCCTCGGCGAGGGCGCGGGCGTCGGGCCAACGTTCCATCCAGTCGGTCCAGTACGGCACTACACGGCTCATCTGCGTCTGCTGGCTCATGACTTCGGATACCAGCACGCCCCACGGCGTGGCCCGGCCGAAGCGCCATGGCAAATCGCGCGCATTGGCCTCCCACCATGCGCCCAATCGCAAAGAAATTGCTGTGTCGTTCATCGTTCTTATTCTTAGCAGCTATGACGAACGAAGCAGAACAGAATTCGCAGAACGCACAGAATCCCGAAACAAAAGTCGAGAAGATGTTCGAGTACGGGTACCGTAAATCGAATTACGGACCGGACGAACTCGTAACCGACGCGCATGGCAACCCCATCTCCGTGGTGGACGCGATGCTCTCGGCTGAAAAGGCCGCCACCACCGAAACCGTAACACCGCATCTGTGCTACTACTCACCGCGCATTCCCGGCAACACCGGCTCGGCCATCCGCCTGTGCGCGGTGACCGGCACCATCCTGCATTTGGTGGAGCCGTTGGGTTTCAACCTGCGCGACACCAAGCTGCGCCGAGCAGGCCTCGACTACCACGACATGGCCCACGTGGTGCTGCACCCGAATTTCGACAACCTGGTGGAGTCCATGCCCAATTCGCGCATCATCGCGTTCACCGCACATGCTACCAAGCTGTACACCGAGGTGGAATACAAGCCGACCGACATCCTGCTGTTCGGCCCCGAGCCCGGCGACATCCCCGACCCGATGGACATCATGGAGGGCCCTCATGTGGCCGAACAAGTGCGACTGCCCATGCGCCCGTCCTTGCGTTCCCTGAACCTCACCAATTGCGCGTCCATCGCCATCTACGAAGCCTGGCGCCAACTCAACTTCGCTGGAGGGCGCTGAGGAGAAGGCCCGGTGGGCCTTCGAGTAGCGACGCCGAACGAACGCCGACAGGCGTGAGAGAGGAAACCCTGAGCCTCGCAGCACGACCATCATCGCAGAAAATGGGTCTATCGGCGCTTCGAGGGGCTGATTTGGCATCTGCCGGAGGTCTATTGCCGCTTCGAGGGGCTGTTAAAGGACGAAACCCCGAGTATAGGCGTTGAAATATCAACGCTTGTACTCGGGGTTTCTTGATTGAGGTACCCCTCTGAAAGCAGATACCTATCTGCGCAAATGTACCTCTTTGAAGGCAGATACCCTACTGAATCAGTTCTTGAAGCTGTGAATCGGAGCGGGAATACGACCGCCACGGGTCACAAAGGCCTCGCAGCTGGTCTGGTTGACCGGCATGATGGGCGCGTACCCCATCAGGCCGCCGAAGTTCGCCATCTCGCCCACGCCCTTGCCGGCAACCGGGATCACGCGCACGGCGGTAGTCTTCTGGTTGACCATGCCGATGGCGGCCTCGTCGGCGATCAGGCCGGAGATGGTGGAAGCAGAGGTATCGCCCGGAATGGCGATCATGTCGAGGCCCACCGAGCACACGCAGGTCATGGCTTCGAGCTTCTCGATGGTCAGGCAATCGGAAGAAGCCGCGTCGATCATGTTCTTGTCTTCGGAGACCGGGATGAACGCGCCGGACAGGCCGCCCACGTAGGAGGACGCCATGATGCCGCCCTTCTTGACCTGGTCGTTGAGCATGGCGAGCGCCGCCGTGGTGCCGGGAGCGCCGACCTGTTCGAGGCCGATCTTCTCTAGCACTTCGCCCACGGAGTCGCCCACAGCCGGGGTCGGGGCGAGCGACAGGTCGATGATGCCGAACGGAATGCCGAGGCGGCGGGATGCTTCCTGGGCCACAAGCTGGCCGACGCGCGTGATCTTGAACGCGGTGCGCTTGATGGTCTCGCACAGGAACTCGAAGTCCTTGCCCTTGGCCGCATCGAGTGCGCGGGAGACCACGCCGGGGCCGGAGACACCGACGTTGATGACCGCGTCGCCCTCGGTGACGCCGTGGAAGCCTCCGGCCATAAACGGGTTGTCGTCAGGCACGTTGCAGAAGGCCACGAACTTGACGCAGCCGTAGGAGTCGTTGTCGGCGGTACGCTCGGCAACGTCCTTGATGATATGGCCGAGCAGTTCGACCGCGTTCATGTCGATGCCGGTCTTGGTGGAGCCGACGTTCACGGACGAGCAGACGATGTCGGTCTCGGAGAGAGCCTGCGGCAGGGAGCGGATGAGCAGCTCCTCGGCCGGGGTCATGGACTTGGAAACGAGTGCGGAGTAGCCGCCGATCAGGTCGACGCCGACTTCCTTGGCCGCCTTGTCAAGCGCGTGGGCGATCTTGACGAAATCCTCGCTCGTCTTGCAGGAGCTGGCACCGACCAGTGAGATCGGGGTGACGGTGATGCGCTTGTTGACGATCGGGATGCCGTAGTCGCGTTCGATGGCCTTGCCGGTGGAAACGAGGTCCTTGGCATAGGTGGTGATCTTGCGGTAGATGTTGTCGCAGGTCTTGTCGACATCGTCCGAGGCGCAGTCGAGCAACGAGATGCCCATGGTGATGGTGCGGACGTCGAGCTTCTCCTGCTCGATCATCTGATTGGTCTCGTGGACCTCCATGATGTTCAGCATGGTTTGTTCCTTACAGGATATTTAAAGACTAGTTTGGCGGTCACCCTCATCAGAGGGATAAGGATGGCTCCGTCAGTGGAAAGCCCACCGGGCTTTCCACCTCCTCGCGTGAGGCGGCCTGCTGAGCGGGCCGCCTCAAATACGGTGCATCTTGGTGAAGATTTCCTCACGCTGGCAGCGGATGCGCACGCCGATGTCGTCGCCGAGGTCCTCAAGGTTGCCGACCATCGCGCCGAAGTCCTTGTCCGCGTTGGCGTAGTCGACAATCATCATCATGTTGAAGTAACCGTCGATGATGGTCTGCGAGATGTCGAGCACGTTGACGTTGTGCTGGGACAGGTAGGTGCAGACTCGCGCGATGATGCCGACGGTGTCCTGACCGACGACGGTGATGATTGCCTTGTTCATGGCTCTCCCTGGTCGTATACAAAAAGCGGGTGACTACCCAAGTATAGGGAAGACACCCGCCATTTAGCATTGTGATTTATTATCATGCCTCGCGTGAAGCGGATTTCGCCGCGTACGCGGCAAGCGCGCGCGGTGCGTGGAAGCCTTGCTTTTCGAATTCGTCGGCGATCTTCTGAGCGACTTCCTGAGAACGACCCTTGTCCACCAACGCGATGATGGAGCCACCGAAGCCGCCGCCGGTCATACGCGCACCGTAGGCGCCGTTCTTGCGGGCCACGTCCACGGCGATGTCCAGCTCGGGGACGGTGACCTCGTAGTCGGCGGCCAGCGAATCGTGGGAAGCGTTGAACAGACGGCCCGCAGCCTTGATGTCGCCCTGAGCGAAGGCACGCACGAAGGAACGCACGCGCTCGATTTCGGTGACGACGTGGCGCACGCGCTTCTTCATGGTCTCGTCAGGCAGGGCGTCAAGCGTTTCCTTGAGGGCCTGGAACTGGTCATCGGCCTTGGAGATGCCGTCGGCGGTAACGCGCAGGTTGGCCACACCGAGAATCTTGGCGGCTTCCTCGCAGGTGGCGCGACGCTGAGCGTACTGGCCATCGTTGAGCTGGTGCGGAGCCTGGGTATCGACCACAAGCAGCTCGAGGTTGTACTTGTCGAGGTCGAACTCCTGCTGGGAGACGTTCTCCAGCGGGGTGAGCTCCGGGCGGCAGTCGAGCAGCAGCGCGTGGCCTTCGGTGCAACGCATGGAGGCGCTCTGGTCAAGACCACCGGTGGAAGCGCCGGCCATCTCGTTCTCGGACTTGATGGCAGCGTTGATGAGGGTCACGCGGCCGGCGTCGGAATCGCCGTAACCAAGGCCGTACACGTCGTCCAGAGCCAGAGCGGTGGAGCAGGTCATGGCGGCGGAGGAGCTCAGGCCGGAGCCCAGCGGCACGCAGGAGACGAAGGCGGCATCAAAGCCCTTGACCTTGTCGAAGCCGGCTTCACGCAGCGCCCAGGCCACACCGGTCGGGTAGGCGGACCAGCCGTCCACGCCACGGGCCTTGAGGCCATCGAGATCAGCTTCGGCGACCTTGTCGGGAGCCACGCCGGAGACGACGCGAACCTTGGTGTCTTCGCACGGCTTCAGGGCGATGAAGGTGCGGTGCGGCAGAGCGATCGGCAGGCACAGGCCGGCGTTGTAATCGGTGTGCTCACCGATCAGGTTCACACGGCCCGGAGCAGCCCACACGCCCTCGGGCGCAGCGCCGTAGGTGTCGACGAACAGCTTGGTAGCTTGCGAGACGCCTTCCTCATGGGTCAGCGGCTCAATGAATTCAACAGCAGTCATTGATGTTTTCTTTCTATCAGTCGGCGATGTCGATGGAGCCGAGCTCGTGGAAGCGCTTGGCGATGAGTTCCGGCGTGGTGTCGGAGATCCAGGCGGCCATACCGGATTCGGAGCCGGCGAGGTACTTGATCTTGTTGGCGGCGCGGCGGAAGGAGAAGAACTGCAGGTTCAGGCGGTAGTTCTCACGGCGCTTGTCGTGCACCGGGGCCTGGTGCCAGGCGGCGATGTATGGCAGGTCCATGCCCTTGCCGTCGCCCTTGTCGAAGAAGGCGTTGCCGCGCTTCAGGAGGTGCGAGTACATGGAGGCAAGGTCCCAACGCTCTTCGTCGTTGAGCTGGTCGAGGGTGAGCACGTCGCGCACCGGAGCCACGTGAACCTCGAGGGGCCAACGGGCGGCGGCCGGCACGTAGGCGACCCAGCTGTGGTTGCGCATCACGATGCGTTCGCCGGCTTCGAGCTCGGCGTTCATGATGTCCTTAAGCAGGTTGCCGCCGGTCTTCTCGTGGTAGGCCTCGGTGTGCTGGAGTTCCTTCTCCATCTTCGGGGCGATGAACGGGTAGCAGTAGACCTGGCCGTGCGGGTGGGCGAGGGAGACGCCGATTTCCTGGCCGTGGTTCTCGAACGGGAAGATCTGCTCGATGCCTTCCATCTTGGAGATTTCGGCGGTACGGAACGCCCATGCTTCCACGA
>OKSF01002460.1_pt1 | contig 12497 bp, 9 predicted proteins | sample 1606061 | NCBI WGS metagenome assembly OKSF01 (sample SAMEA3541567, study PRJEB24748) | human gut metagenome | biome: human gut; feature: human-associated habitat; material: faeces | place: China | collected 2012 | reverse complement strand
CGAACGACTGAAAATCGTTAGGTCAGCGGATCGATGCCGCTCGGAGCCACCATGGAAACCCCGGAGAAATTCGGGGTTTATTGTTTTGTGTCAGGTTTTTCTTCACTGTTTCATGGTTTCTGTGGTATCGATGCAATTATCTCTTGTTATCGCTGCTCCTAACTAAGAGGGAATTTTGTTCCTAGTGTTGATAAATTACGGCGCAGGTGGATAAACGATTGTCGTGGACGGCAAATCCGTGGACGAGACCATGTGGGTCTTCGAAATGGGAGGGATCGGCTCGCTTGGAGCGAATTATTTGATATCCGGCGATGTCTCGTCTGGTTTTCTTCTGCTGGGTGGAAAGCTCGTGTAATACTGCGGTGTCGTTGGCCGCATGCCGGTCGAAAATGGGTTTATGATGGGAGCGTTGGCTTTACGGCAAAGGATGCCGGAGCCCATGAACACACAGTCGCTTAAAGGAGAGCACTATGGTCTATCGCATGATTTTCAACCAGACCGCGTATTTCGGCCGCGGAGCCATCAAGGAGATTCCGGGCGTCGCCAGGTCCCATGGCTTCACCAAGGCGTTCATCGTCACTGATCCGGTGCTGCTGGAGACCGGCACCGTCAAGAAGGTCACCGACGTTCTTGACGAGGCGGGCATGCCGTATGAGGTGTTCGACAACGTCAAGCCGAATCCGCCGGTCGAGTGCATCCAGGATGGCGTCGCCAAGTTCGCAGCCTCCGGAGCCGACTTCCTGATCGGCCTGGGCGGTGGTTCCCCGCAGGACACCTGCAAGGGCATCGGCATCGTGACTGCCAATCCGGAATTCGCCGACGTGCTGTCCCTTGAAGGCGTGGCCGACACCAAGAACCCGTCCGTGCCGATTTTCGGTGTGCCGACCACCGCTGGCACCGCGTCCGAAACGACCATCAACTATGTGATCACCGACACGGCCAACAAGCGCAAGTTCGTGGCTGTCGACCCGCACGACATCCCGATCGTCGCTTTCGTGGACCCGGATCTGACCGACTCGATGCCGCGCGGCCTGAAGGTCGCCACCGGACTTGACGCCCTGACCCACGCCATCGAGGGTTACATTACCCCGGGTGCCTGGAGCCTGTCCGACTGCCTGTCCATGCAGACCATCCGCATGATTGCCAAGAACCTGGCCAAGTCCGCCGACGGCGACATTCCGGCCGGCGAGCAGATGGCCTACGCGTCCTACATCACCGGTATGGCCTACTCCAACGTGGGCCTCGGTCTGGTGCACGGCATGGCTCACCCGCTGGGCGGCCGTCTGGGCGTGGCCCACGGTGTGGCCAACGGTATTCTGCTGGCCCCGGTCATGGAATACAACAAGGACTTCACCGGTGAGAAGTACCGCGACATCGCCGATGCGTTCGGTGTTGAGGACGCCTACACCGGCGACCTGGAGAAGGTGCGCGAAGAGGCCGTGCAGGCCGTCCACAAGCTGACCGTGGATCTGAAGAACCCGACCACGATTTCCGAAGTGGGCGCCACCGAGGCCGACCTTGAGCCGCTGGCTCACGATGCCTTCAACGACGTGTGCACCCCCGGCAACCCGCGTCAGGCAACCGAAGAGGACATCCTCGCGATTTACAAGTCGCTGATGTGATCAGTCAATGACAGTAAACATTAGCTCCCTCTGATGAGGGAGCTGTCAGCGTAGCTGACTGAGGGAGAGAAGTTGCGGCGTAGCCGCTGAATAATAGGTATCGGCCTGCGTCCGATTCAATGTTTTAGCGACTGCGTCGCAGTCTCTTCCTCAGTCTCACTTCGTTCGACAGCTCCCTTATCAGAGGGAGCTTGCATAAGCAGAGGGGGCTCGTATATCTAGCTACTTTTCGTGCTTTTCGTCGTAGACTTCGTCGGTGGGGGTCTCGTCGTACAGCTGCTTGCCTTGCGCCTCCGCCAGTTCCATCTGCTCGTTGATCCACGCGGCTTCAGCCGGATTGATATCCGCGGAATTCAGCACTTTCTGCCACACCGGGTAGAACATGTGCATCGCCGGATACATGGCGGTGAACAACACCTCCGGCTTATGCGTGCGCGTATGTTGCGGATGCGCATCAAACGTATTCTTAAAACGTCGCATGTAGCTCAGGAACGAACTCAACGACGTATCCATCCGTCGCGCACTCATCGCGGCGATCATGCGCGGCGAGTACACGGTTTTCAGATCCTTGCCCATCAGATGCAGGGAAATATCGATATCCTCATGCATCACATCGGCCTTATCCCGGCAGACCTCATTCGCGATCTGATGCCAGGCCGAAGCGCGCAAGGCCATATTCGAGCCGAACAGCAGCGGCTGGCCGCCATCGGCACGGTAGATTCGCTTGCGTAAGGAATTGTCGCCTTTCAACCCGAAATGGCGTGAGGGCATGTCGTAATACATCACCGGACCAGTGGCACCCATCGCGGCCGGGTCTTCGGTGAAGATGCCGGAGACCACCTCCACCCAGTCAGGCCGGATCATACAGTCGGCGTCAAAACGGCCCAGCACATCGCCGGTCGCGGCGTTCAGGCCAAAGTTGCGGGTGGGAATCAGCCCCTGTTCATCGTTCTGGTGCAACAGTTTGACCGGGGCCTCAGGATGTTCGGCAATGAACTGTTCGACAACCGCACAGGTGTTGTCCGTAGAACGGTTGTCCACCACCAGCACCTCATGCGGCATGATGGTCTGACGGGTGGCGTTCAGCAGGCAGTCGCGGATGCGTTCGGCTTCGTTCCACGCTGGGATGATGATCGAAACGTTGAGCATAACATCAACAATAGAAAAGCGGGTGTACGCCGCCGGCGTATCCGAGCTTCAAACCCCTCGCTACAATGGGGAGCCATGAGCGAACGCGTGCGAAACGTAAACAGCACCGACACGTTGAGAACCGGTGCCGCAGAGGCCGGGGCAGACCCGGACGACGAGAATCGTATCGACTTTGGTACTTTGTTCCCCGCCAAGGGAGATTCCCGTAGGCCACCGGAATGGTTCGGCCGCGCGCTGCTGTATGTGGCCCTTGCCGTCATCGTATTCATGTTCTGCTGGCGCTCGTGGGGCGACATCTCCTATCTAGTGCTCGACATCATCATCTCGCTGTTCCTGGCGCTGGCCGTCGAACCGTTGGTGGTGGCGCTGGTGGCTCATGGCTGGAAGCGTGGCGTGGCTTCCGCCGTCAGCTTGGTGGGCGTGGCCGTGGTCGTGGGTGTGCTGCTCACGCTATTTGGCAACATGTTCGTACAGCAGATGATTGCCATGGTCCGCGGTTTGCCGGCCATGTATGAGCAGATTCGTGAGTTCGTGGACCAGTATGCCACGTTCAAGATGCCGGAAATCAGCAATCTCGGCATGGAAATCTTCAACAATATCCAGACCTCGTGGGTCACCGATTTTGCCGGTACCGCCATGAGTACGGTGGGCGGCCTGTTCTCCTTCCTGCTGAACCTCATGACCGTGGTCATGACCACGTATTACATCTCCGCCGCCGGCCCCAAACTGCGCCGCTCCTTCTGCCAGTGGCTGGCCCCCAACACGCAGCGCCGATTCCTGCTGGTGTGGACCGTGGCCCAAGGCCAGATTTCGTCCTTCCTGTTCTCCCGTTCGATTCTGGCGTTGATCAACGCCACCTGCACTGCCATCTTCTTAGAGATTCTGCATGTGCCCTACTGGCTGCCGTTGGCCCTGTTCTGCGGCGTGGTATCCCAGTTCATCCCCACGGTCGGCACCTATATCGGCGGCGCGCTGCCGGTGCTGTTCGCTTGGGGCAACCGCGGATGGACGTACGCCGTGGCGGTGCTGGTGTTCATCATCGTCTACCAGCAGATCGAGAACCTGATTCTCTCGCCGAGGATTTCGCAGCGCACGATGGATATCAACGCGGCCGTCGCCTTCCTCGCGGTGCTGGCGTTCGGCTCGCTGTTCGGCGCGTTTGGCGCGTTCCTGGCGCTGCCGGTCACCGCATCGCTGCAGGCCATCTTCCGTGCGTACACCAAGCGCTATGAGCTGATTGACTCACCACTGATGAACGATCCGACTCCGGAGAAGAAGTCCAAGATCGTCGAGGCGTCCGAAGCGTTCGGCGAGCATGTGCTGCAGCCGATCGGCGAGCACATGCCGCGTGCGGCCAAGGGGTCCACCAGCCGCGTGCCGATGAATGAGGAACTGCGTTTGCTGCAGGAACAGATTTATGCGATTCCGTCGCACGAGACGAAAGAATCCGATTTGGACGATTCCGCCACCGTGGCGATTCCGCAGCGTGGTGCCGCGGATACGCAGCAGTCTGAGCAGCCCAAGCAACGCAAGCAAACCAAGCAGTCTGATCAATCTGCCTCCAGCAATCCTAGGGCAGGGTGGCGCTGATGACTCTGCTTTCCGTACTCGATATTCTTCTGATGATCGTCGGCGGTGCCGGCATGATATATCAGGGACTGTGCATCGTGATGTCCCTGTTCGCCAAGCCCGTGCGCTTCCCCGACGCCCCGATGACCAACCGGTATGCCGTGCTGATCTCCGCGCGCAACGAAGAAAAAGTGATCGGCAACCTTATTGGGTCGATTCGCGATCAGACCTACCCGTCCAACCTCATCGACATCTGGCTGGTGGCCGACAACTGCACCGACAACACCGCCGACGTGGTGCGGTCTTTGGGCTGCCATGTGGTGGAACGCCACAATCTTGAGCTGGTTGGCAAGGGATATGCGCTGACGTATCTGTTGGGGCATATGCTCGACATCGGTGTGGCCGATGATTATGAGGCCTACTTCGTGTTCGATGCCGATAACAAGCTGGACAAGCACTACTTCGAGGAAATGAACAAGGCGTTCTGCTCCGGATTCAAGATTCTGACCAGCTACCGTAATTCGGTGAATCTGGCGGATAACTGGGTGTCTTCTGGTTCTGCGCTGTGGTTCATCCGTGAATCGCGATTCCTGTCTAACTCGCGTATGATTCTCGGTTCCTCTTGCCATGTGGGCGGTACGGGATTCATGTTCTCCCGCGAGGTGATGAAGCGGAACAAGGGATGGAAGTTCCATCTGCTCACTGAAGATCTTGAATTCACTATGGATTCGATTCTGCATGGCGACCGCATCGGCTATTGCGGTACTGCGATCCTCTACGACGAGCAGCCGGTTACCTTCTCGCAAAGTTGGCGTCAGCGTTTGCGTTGGAGCAAGGGATTCCTGCAGGTATTCCGTTATTATGGCTCGGCATTGCTGAAACGCGCGGTTCGCGAACGTGATTTCTCCTGCATCGACTTCACATTGATGCTGTGTCCGTTTACCGTGTTGGGCGCGATTCGCGCGGTGATGGGCTTGCTGTTCGCCGCGTGTGGCTTCGTGAGTTGGCCGAGCCAGCTGCAATCGCTGGCCGATTGGTCCAGCGGCATCATCATATCGGTGTTGGGCCTGATGGCATTGGCTGCATTGACCATCATTGTCGAGCGCGACCAGATCGGTGCCACGAACAAGGAGCTGCTCGCCTATGTGCTCAGCTTCCCGATTTACATACTCAGCTACGTGCCGATCTCCTTCCAGGCCATCTTCGCCAAAGCCCAGTGGAAGCCCATCGCGCATAAGGGTTGACCGAGTCCGCTAGTCCGGAGCTGCTCAGCGGGGCAATCCAACAGCAACCCGGGGGTTTGCTTCGCTGAGGGTTGACTGGTGGGGTAGAGTGGATGTATGAGCTTAGACAATACTCAAAGGAATGTCGGATTTCAGCCGCCGATGATGCCAGCTGCCGCCCCCGCGCCTGCACAGCCGTCGCAACCGCAGCCACAAGCATGGCCGCCGAATCCGAATGCGGCGGTGTCCATTCGTGGCCTGTTCAAGCACTTCGACCGGAAGATCGCCGTCAACGGACTCGTGCTCGATATTCCGGTCGGCTCGTTCTATGGACTTGTAGGCCCCAACGGCGCCGGCAAAACCACCACGCTCAATATGGTGACCGGTCTATTGGTACCGGACGCCGGCACCGCCATGATTTTGGGCCATGACGTGTGGAGCGACGTGAACACGGCCAAGCGCATGATCGGCGTCATGCCCCAGCCCGACCAGATCTTCGACCGACTGACCGGTTTGCAATTGCTCGTCTACTCCGGCATGCTGCGCGGCATGAGCCGCGATGAGACCACGCGTCGCGCCCAGGACCTGCTCAATGCTTTCGACTTGGCCGGGGCCGCCAACACGATGGTCACCGATTATTCGGCCGGCATGACCAAGAAGATCTGCCTGGCCTCCGCGATGATTCATAGCCCGCGCATTCTGGTCCTGGACGAGCCGTTTGAATCCGTGGACCCGGTGTCCAGCGCCAACCTCAAAGACATTCTCATCGAATACGCGAAGACTGGCGGCACGGTGATCATCTCCTCACACGTGATGGCATTGGTCGAAAAGATGTGTACGCATGTGGCCGTAATCAACGACGGTCTGGTATGCGCGGCCGGCACGGTGGACGAGGTCGCTGCTGGCGAAGAACTCGAAGACCGCTTCCTGCAACTAGTCGGTGGCCGCCACGAAGCCGCCCATCTCGCGTGGCTCGATGGCGGGCAGGCCCAAGCCCAAGCACCAACTTCGGCCCAGACGATTCAGCCGATTCTGCCTACGCCCGCCACACCCACCGATGAGGCCCGCCAATGATCAAGACCGCCATCACCCTGGTCCGCCTGCGCTGGACGCTCACGCTCGCCACCCTGCGAAAATCGGCGTGGCAGACCGTCGCCTATGTCTTTTCCGCTGTACTCGCGGCCGGCACCATCATCGGCACCGGCGTGCTCGCATGGTTCATCGGCATACTGCCGCCCTTCACCGTGAACGCGGATGGCTTTCCGCTGAACATCCTTGGTTCCGGAGGCATCGTCAACATAGTCGTCGTGCTGGTCGGCGCGACCATGACCATCTTCATCGGCTTCATCCAGCTCATGATGCTTGGCGAAGGCTCCACCATGAACCCACGCAAATTCGCGATCTACGGCATCGCCGACCGCAACCTGCAATTCGGCTTGCTGCTTTCCGGCCTGTCCGGCATCCCCGCCCTTACCGGCGTGGCCTCACTGATGCTCTGGACACTGGCCTATCGGCATATGGGACCAGCCGTAATCATCAGTTCCCTCCTCGCCGCAGTGCTGGCCGTCATCACCATGATGAGCATCTCCAAACTGCTCATCGCCCTATCCACCACGCTGGTGACCAGCAAACGCGGCAAAGGCGCGTTCTATATCTTCATCGTGCTGACGTTCGTTATCATCTGTCAGTTGCCGAACATTCTGGTCAACTCCGGCATAGCCTTCAGCCTCAACACCGAGACCTGGGGCGCGGCGACCGCCATCGCCGCATGGACGCCGTTCGGTGCGGCCTTCCAACTGCCGTTCGACGCGCTTACCGGAGCTTGGGCGGTGCTGATCGCCCGCATCGCCATCCTTGCCGTCACATGGATTGTCTGCTTCGCCGTCTGCACCTGGTGTCTGAGACATGAACGGCTCACCATCGGCGCAAACAGTCCGTCCGAGACCGCCAAAGGCATCGGCGCATTCGCATGGATGCCCGATTCGGCATCCGGCGCGGTTTCCGCACGCCTGATCACCTATCTCAAACGAGACCCCCGTCAAGCCATGACCTTCGCCATGCCGGTCCTGTTCCTGATCATCTTCGCCTTCCAGGCACACGGCATCAGCGCGGTCGTCTGGCAGTCGCTGATCTGGTGCGGCTGGTTCATGTCCGTCGTGGAAAGCAACGGGCTCGCATATGACGGCCGCGGCTTCACCATGGAAGTCATCGCCGGCGTGCGTGGCCGGACCGACAGAATCGGCCGCGTGCGCGTCTACGTCGGCATCATGGTCGTCTACATGGTGCTGCTCTATCTCGCCGGCATCGTGCTGGTCGGCGCACTGACCGGCCGCTGGGCGCAGCCCGATGACCTCGTCACCGGCCTGATCTTCCTCGCCGTGGGCATGGGCGTCGCCTTGAGCGGCCTGGGCGTGGCCGAAGTCACGTCCTGTGTGCTGATGTACCCGGTCGCCTCAATGGACAAGCCGTTCTCCGCGCCTCAAGGCCGCGCCATGGCCCAAGGCTTCTTCCCGTTCGTCTACATGCTTGGCAGCCTGCTGCTCATGCTGCCCACTGGCATCGTGGCGCTGGTCATGCTGCTGACGGGAGCCGAAGGCGGCATATGGCTGGCGATTATTCCGGTCGCACTGGCCAACGGCATCGGCATCCTGGCACTCGGGACATGGCTGGGCGGTAAGCTGATGGATGCGCGAATGCTTTCGATTGTGGCAGCACTCGACTCGTTCGCCTCATTGCAGAAATGATCGCCTTGGCATAAGGAGCACGATGGTATCTACAGCGGTATCACGCCGTCAGCGGCGTGAAGCGCAACGGCGGACCCAACGATCGCATCGCCGAACACTGACCGTCATCATTTCCGCACTGACCACCATCGCCCTGTTCGCGGGGTACTGCGCCGCCGACATCACCGACGTGGCCCCCGGATTGTTGACGTTAAAACCTGTCACCGCACCTGTTTTCGCCAATCCGGCCACCGCCAAATCAGGCGGCACCATCGCCGGTGCCCTGAACGCGAACAAGGCCATTGATTCCACGGCCGCTTCTGCACTGGTCAACGAATTGCTGTCCGCGCAAGGCGTGGGAAACGATACGTCGGTGATCATTGAAGACGCCCAAGGCACCGTCGCTGCCGAACATGAGTCGAACACTCCACGCGAGCCTGCATCCACACTGAAAACGCTGACCGCGCTCGCCGCCTCATCCACCCTGAACATGGCATCCACCTTGGATACCCAAGTGTTCCTGACCCAATCCGATGACGGCACCAATACGTTGACCCTCAAAGGCAATGGCGACATGCTGCTGTCTGCAGGCGATTCCGACGCAAACCATACCAACGGACGTGCCGGTCTGAACACCTTGGCCAAGGCCACCGTGGCCGCGCTCGCCCAGCGAGGCATCACTTCCGTCAATCTCGAGTACGACGACACCCTATTCGGCGACTCACGCATTCCGGCAGGTCTGTCGGAAGGCGGCGCAGTCTTAAGCGACTACACCGTCTACTTCACGCCGGTCTCATCAATGGCGATTGATGGAGGCCGCCAATACACCGCCGATACGCCTGCGCCGGCCGACCCCGATGATTCGGCCGGATACCCGGAACTGTCCCAGCACACCGCCAGCGACGTGGCCACGAAATTCGCCGAACTGCTCCAATCGAACGGCGTGGCCGTTACCGGAGACGTGACGGCAAACACCGCTCCATCCGGCGAAACGCCTTTGGCCTCGGTGAGTTCGGCAACACTGTCCGAAATCATGGCATACACGTTGCGGCATTCGGACAATACGCTGGCCGAGGAGTTCGGCAGACTCACCGCCTTGGCGAAATCAGCGACAAACAGTCCTGAAGGCGGCACGGAAGCGGTCAAATCCACTCTGAACGATCTCGGTCTCGACACATCCGGTCTGACCATGGCCGATTGCTCCGGCCTGTCTCCCGGCTCCCGGCTCACCGTACGCACGCTGGCGGCCGTCCAACAACGTAATCTGACCACCGAGAGCGGTGCTGCTGGTGCGGAAGGTCTATCCATCGCGGGGTTGGTGGGCACGGCGCAGGATCGGTATACGGATGATGCCGTGGCCGGTCTGCTGCGCGTCAAAACCGGCAGCCTCGGCACGGTCACGTCGATGGCCGGCAATGTGTCCCGTACCAATGGGGGAGCGTTGTCGTTTGCCGTGGTGGTCAACAATCCTGAGGATTATGCCGCCGCGCGTAGCGCCATCGACTCGTTCATCACCAAGCTCGCGGGGCTGTAAAAGAGGCATCAAGGGCCATCAAGGGCTACAAAGGCCGTAAACGTCCATAAACGCACGAGTGCCTATAACCAGAAAAGGGTGGTGAGTACATGGCATATTCCGCACGATTGCGCAAGGCCGTAGGCGCGGTCCGCGCAACGCTGAGCGCCGTGGAACTATGCGATGTGCAGGCTCCCGAATTCGCGCAGCATGGGGACCATGCCGTTGCCGCCGATGCACCACTCGTGCTCGTGGCCTGTTCAGGCGGGCGCGATTCGATGGCGCTGGCCGCGGTAAGCCATATCGTATGCACGTCCATGGGCGTGCGTTGCGGTGTCGTGATTGTGGATCACGGCTTGCAGGAGGGTTCCGAACAGGTCGCCGGCGAGGCCGCGGATCGTTGCCGTGCGTTGGGACTGGGCCCGGTCATCGTGCGCAACGCAACCGTGCAGGCACGCGGTGAGGGCCTCGAAGCGGCCGCACGGCAGGCCCGGTACAACGAGCTGTGCGCCGCGGCGCGTGAATCAGGTGCCATTGCCGTGCTGTTGGCCCACACTATGGACGATCAGGCGGAAACCGTATTGATCGGACTGCTGCGCAGCCGTGGCGTGGATGCGTTGGCCGGCATGCCGCAGGTCTTCACACGCAGTGGCGTGACTTTTGCGCGGCCGCTGCTGACCCTTACTCGAGACGAAACCACCGGCCTCTGTGAAGACTTGGGTGTGGAATATTGGGATGACCCCACCAATGGCGATGCGGTAGACGGCGAGTTGCCGGACGACTATCCGTTGCGCTCGCGGGTGCGCCACGACCTGCTGCCGGCCATCGAACGATTCGCTGGATTCAATGTCACCCGCCATTTCGCCGAAAGCGCACAGCTGGCCAGAATGGACAAGGAGTATCTGGATCAGCGATCCGACGAGGTGATGGGGGAGGCGGTTACGGCAGTTGACCGGCCGGCATCGTCGGCAGCGGTATCGACCGATACGCCACGAGCCTGTGCTGCAGACGATACCAACGATTCGGGCCATGGCATCGGCCTGATGATCGGCGTCAAACGTATTGCACGTGAGCCAGAGGCGATTCGGTTGCGGGTCATCGCTCACGCGCTGAGCCAGGCCGGTGTGAACGCCAGTGCCGCCCAGATTGCCGCCATCGACCGGCTGGTCGTCGATTGGCATGGCCAAGGCGGCGTCTCACTTCCCAGAGGTTATTCAGCCAATCGCAAGAAACACGTCATTCGCGTGTGCCAAGATGGAGCGCATGCGAATCGCTGACGTTGAGGAAGATATTGACCACGAGCTGGTCAGCAAAGAACAGATCGATGCCAAGATCCACGAGATGGCCGCTCTCGCGAGCGAGGATTACCGCGATAAGAATCCGCTGCTCGTTGCGGTGCTGAAAGGGGCCGTGAATACGCTGGTCGCGTTCACCGAGGCCATGAGCATTCCTGTACAGATCGACTTCATGAGCCTGTCGAGCTATGGCTCGGGCACAGTGTCGAGCGGTGAGGTCACAGTCAGGCAGGATTTGTCCGCCGATGTTCGCGGACGGCACATTTTGATTGTGGAGGATATTGTTGATTCAGGACGCACGCTCGCGTGGCTGGTCGCAGAACTGAAACGTCGTGGTGCCGCTTCCGTGGAGGTCTTCGCTTTGCTGAGCAAGCCTTCCCGCCGAGAAGTGGACGTTGATGTGAAGTACGCCGGCTATGAGATTCCGGACGAGTTCGTCGTCGGCTTCGGCCTCGACTTTGACGAACGCTACCGCAACCTCGATTCGATCGCGGTCCTCAAGCCGTCCGTCTACCAAGGAGTGCAAGCATGAGCTTCCCGCAAGGGCCGGGTAACGGCAATAATCCGAACCCGAACAACAACCGTAACAACGGCAACCCGTTCACCAACCCGTTCAACCGTGGCAATAACGGGACCAATGGCAAAGGCAACAACAACGAGAACCGCCCGATATGGCAGTCCCCTTGGCTGTGGGGTGCCGTGCTCGTGGTCATGGTCGTGCTGATGTTCCAGATGTTCGCCGGCGGTGGCACCAAAACCATCGACACCAAAGATGGTTTCGCGCTGATCAATCAGGGCAAAGCCACCTACGCCGAGATCACGGACAACAAGCAGGTCGTCCGCCTTAAGCTGAAGAACGACTACACCAAGAAAAACGCCGACACCGGCAAGGTGACCAACTACGGCAAGAACGTGCAGTTCTACTACACCTTCGCGCAGGGCGCACAGGTGGCCAAGGCCGTGGAGAACGGTGATCTCGAAAAGGGCTGGACCTCGAATATCGAGCAGACCAGCATGATGAGCTACCTCATCACCTCGATCCTGCCGTTCATCATCTTCTTCGCCCTGTTCTGGTTCCTGATGAGTCGCATGGGCGGTGCCGGCGGCATGCTCGGCATGGGTGGCAAGAAAAACAGCGGCAAGCTGCTCGACGGCCAGACCCCCACCACCAAGTTCGCCGATGTGGCCGGTGAAGACGAGGCCGTGGCCGAAGTCGAGGAAATCAAGGACTTCCTCAAGGATCCGTCCAAGTACAAGGCGCTGGGTGCGCGCATCCCGCGCGGCGTGCTGCTGTACGGCCCTCCCGGCACGGGTAAGACGTTGCTGGCCCGAGCCATCGCAGGCGAGGCCGGCGTGCCGTTCTACTCGATGGCCGGCTCCGACTTCGTCGAAATGTTCGTGGG
>OKSF01002455.1_pt1 | contig 12525 bp, 9 predicted proteins | sample 1606061 | NCBI WGS metagenome assembly OKSF01 (sample SAMEA3541567, study PRJEB24748) | human gut metagenome | biome: human gut; feature: human-associated habitat; material: faeces | place: China | collected 2012 | reverse complement strand
TTCCCTTATTGGAGAAGGTAACAATCATGGATGTGGCTGCCGAAGGAAAAGCCATTGCAAAAGTAAACGACCTGGTAATTTTTGTTCCTTACGTAGTGCCGGGTGATGTCGTAGACCTGCAAATCAAGCGTAAAAAAAATAAATATGCCGAAGCCGAAGCGGTAAAGTTCCACGAACTATCGCCCAATCGTGCAGTTCCTTTCTGCCAGCACTATGGTGTTTGCGGCGGCTGTAAATGGCAAGTGCTACCCTACCCGGAGCAGATCAGATACAAGCAAAAGCAGGTGGAAGACAACCTGAGACGTATCGGAAAGATTGAACTTCCGGAGATTTCGCCGATTCTGGGTTCCGCAAAAACAGAGTTTTACCGGAACAAACTGGAATTTACATTTTCCAACAAACGTTGGTTGACGAACGAAGAAGTCCGTCAGGATGTGAAGTATGACCAGATGAATGCAGTAGGTTTCCATATTCCGGGAGCATTCGACAAGGTATTGGCAATCGAAAAGTGCTGGTTGCAGGATGATATATCCAACCGGATTCGTAATGCAATACGCGATTATGCTTATGAGCATGACTACTCATTTATCAACCTGCGCACGCAAGAAGGTATGTTACGGAATATGATTGTCCGCACTTCCTCCACAGGTGAACTAATGGTAATCGTGATCTGCAAGATTACGGAAGATCATGAAATGGAACTGTTCAAGCAGTTGCTTCAATTCGTGGCAGATTCTTTCCCGGAAATAACTTCTCTCCTATACATTATTAATAATAAGTGCAACGATACGATCAATGATCTAGATGTGTATGTGTTCAAAGGAAACGATCATATCTTTGAAGAAATGGAAGGATTGCGTTTCAAAGTGGGACCGAAATCATTCTATCAAACAAATTCAGAACAGGCATATAATTTATATAAGGTAGCCCGTGAGTTTGCCGGACTGACCGGAAATGAACTTGTATATGACCTTTACACCGGAACCGGAACTATCGCCAACTTCGTATCACGCCGGGCTCGTCAGGTGATTGGTATCGAGTATGTGCCGGAAGCCATTGAAGACGCAAAGGTGAACGCAGAAATCAACGATATTAAGAATGCCCTGTTTTATGCAGGTGACATGAAGGATATTCTGACTCAGGAATTTATCAACGAGCATGGACGTCCGGATGTTATCATCACCGACCCTCCTCGTGCAGGTATGCATCAGGATGTGGTGGATGTAATCTTGTTTGCCGAACCCAAACGAATTGTTTACGTAAGCTGTAATCCCGCCACTCAGGCACGTGACCTGCAATTACTGGACGAAAAATATAAGGTGAAGGCCGTGCAGCCGGTAGATATGTTCCCTCATACTCACCACGTGGAAAATGTGGTATTGCTGGAACTCCGATAATCTTTAATTGAATCGTTCTTAAAAGAAAAAAGAAATGGAAAAAAGACCGAGAAGAACTCCTGCTGAAAAAGCACGTGCACAATATACCAATTATGCAGTCAAAGAGCCAATGGAACTAATGGAGTTCCTGACTGCCAAAATGCCGGACGCAAGCCGTACAAAACTAAAGTCATTGCTCAGCAAACGAGTGGTATTGGTAGATAATGTAATAACCACGCAATTCAACTTTCCGTTGAAACCGGGAATGAAAGTTCAAATCAGCAAAGATAAAGGAAGGAAAGAATTTAATAACCGATTGCTGAAAATTGTGTACGAAGACGCATATATCATTGTGGTCGAAAAGATGCAAGGACTTCTGTCCGTCAATACGGAACGTCAAAAAGAGCGCACAGCCTATACCATACTTAATGAATATGTGCAACGTTCCGGACGTCAACACCGAGTGTACATTGTACATCGTCTGGACAGAGACACTTCCGGATTGATGATGTTTGCCAAGGACGAAAAAACACAACGTACTCTGCGCGACAACTGGCATGATATAGTGACCGACCGTCGGTATGTAGCCGTAGTAGAAGGAAGTATGGAAAAAGATTATGATACTGTTGTTTCCTGGCTGACGGACAAGACTTTATACGTAAGTTCCAGTGGATATGACGACGGCGGTTCAAAGTCTATCACTCATTATAGAACAATCAAACGTGCCAACGGATATTCTTTAGTGGAACTTGATTTAGAGACCGGACGTAAAAACCAGATTCGTGTACACATGCAGGATTTAGGACATCCGATTGCCGGAGACGGAAGATATGGAGGAGAAAATTACTCTAACCCGATCGGTCGATTGGCCCTTCATGCTTTCAAACTGTGTTTCTATCATCCTGTAACGGGAGATCTAATGGAGTTTGAAACACCTTATCCGGGAGAATTCAAGAAGTTGTTTCTGAAAAAATAGAATAAATACAAGTTAAAAGAAAGGAGCTATACCATTTATACACAAGTATGGCTCCTTTCTATATCTATTATATTATTTTCTTATTGCATTCTCAACTCAATATATCCGAAAAACTCGCCATCAAGATATAGATCACCTCGCATATAACGTCCGCTCACACGAACACCTCTCACCTCACGCAGAGCAAAATCATAACCATAATCAAGGTATAAAGTTCCATAATCTACCCGCCAACGAAAAGGCAAGTCACCGGCAGAAGCACCGTCATAATCATAGACCTGATAATCAATTCCCAAGCCGTTATTATCCAAGCGAATACCGCTTTCTATCGGATCTCTGTTAGTACCAAATCCCAAATCTCCAACCCATGTTTTCTCCCCATGAGGTCATCATAAATATCTTCATCATCCTCACATGAAGTAAAGCCGACAAGCAACGTCAGCATCAGCAGAAAACCTGCGTATTTTTTAATCAGTTTCATAATCTTCTAGTTTATTGCGTTTATAAATACAAATTTAGCGTTTTTATTTTACTATATGCTCCAAGCCATAAGTTTTTTGTACCTTTGTTCCCGATAATATTAAAAATTCTACATGAAACTTCTTTGGCTTGATTTAAATAGCTCCTATGCACACTCATCGTTGGCGCTCCCTGCATTACACGCCCAGATAGCAGACGACACTACTATTGAATGGTGTATAGTATCGGCAACCATAAATGAAAATACCGGAATGGTTGTCAGCCGGATTCACAAACACCGGCCGGACATCATTGCCGCCACCAACTGGTTATTCAATCACGAACAGTTGCTACACATCATATCCCGTGCTAAAGCATTACTTCCGCATTGCTGCATCGTACTCGGCGGTCCGGAGTTTTTGGGAAATAATGAAGCCTTTTTATATAAGAACAAATTTGTCAGCGGAGTGTTCCGTGGAGAGGGTGAAGAAGTATTCCCCCAATGGCTGAAAGTATGGAATCACAGTAAAGAAACATGGAAATCAATAACGGGACTTTGTTACTTGGATGAAAACGGTCGCTATCAGGACAATGGAATTGCCCGCGTCATGAACTTCTCTCAACTTGTTTCCCCCGAGAAAAGTTGTTTTTTTAACTGGAGTAAACCGTTTGTACAGTTGGAAACTACCCGAGGTTGTTTCAACACGTGTGCCTTTTGCGTCAGCGGTGGTGAAAAGCCGGTGCGTACCATTCCTTTGGAAGCTATCCGTGAACGTCTGAATGACATTCACCAGCATGGCATTAAGAACGTGCGCGTACTCGACCGTACTTTTAATTACAACAACAAACGGGCTAAAGAATTACTGGACTTATTCCGGCAATATCCGGACATCTGTTTTCATCTGGAGATTCATCCGGCTCTCCTTTCCGAAGAATTAAAACAGGAATTATCGGTCTTACCCAAGGGGTTATTACATTTGGAGGCCGGCATTCAAAGTTTAAAAGAGTCGGTTCTGCAACAAAGCCGCCGTATCGGAAAGTTATCCGACGCATTGGAAGGATTAAAATATCTCTGTTCACTAAAGAATATGGAAACGCATGCTGACCTCATAGCAGGTCTCCCACTCTATCACTTATCCGAGATATTCGAAGACGTCCGTACCTTGGCAGAATACGGCGCAGGAGAGATTCAACTGGAATCCCTAAAGTTACTTCCCGGTACCGAGATGCGGAGAAGAGCAGAAGAACTAGGCATTCAATACTCGCCCCTTCCCCCTTATGAAGTCCTCCAAACACGTGAGATTTCAGTAGACGAGTTACAGACAGCGCATTATCTATCCCGCCTGTTAGACGGCTTCTATAATACTCCTACCTGGCAAAACATCACCCGGATGCTTATTCTGGAAAATCCTCGTTTCTTACATGAGTTGCTCGATCATTTAGTTCAGGCAGATATCATCGACACCCCGTTAAGTCTGGAAAGAAGAGGATTGATCCTATATAATTTCTGTAAAAATCATTATCCCGATTACTTGACTCAAGTCAGTATCGCATGGATCGAAGCAGGTATGTCATTAAAGAAAGTTCCCGCCGAAAAAGTCAGAACCAAACGGCAAGTTCCCCCGGAGAGTTGGGAAGTCATCTATGGCTCCTATCGGGAAAAACTACGTCTGTGTTTTCTCCCCGTTGATGAAGACGGACATGGCTACTGGTTCGGATTTGAGTCTGAAATCCAAAAGATAGAACCCGTATTCAAAGCTATTTCATAATGCTGAATAATCTACAAGAAAAGTTTTAGAAGCCAAGGAGACACAACTTCCATTTTATTCTCTACCTTTGTAGAACGATTAAATAACATCATATAATAATGAAAAACTTTATCAAGGGATTCCGGTTTACCCCCTCCAATTATCCGGCAGCAGTAGAAGACAAAATACAGAAATATAGAAAACAAGGATACAAACTTCCGCCCCGTAAAGTGCTCCGTACCCCCGAACAACTGGAAGGAATACGTGAAAGTGCCAAAATCAACACTGCATTATTGGATCATATCGCGGAGAATATCCGTGAGGGAATGTCTACCGAGGAAATTGACAGACTAGTGTATGATTTCACAACCGGTCACGGAGCCGTTCCTGCTCCCCTCAATTACGAAGGATTCCCCAAGAGTGTCTGTACAAGCATTAACGATGTAGTATGCCATGGGATACCCAACAAGAATGAAATCCTGAAAAACGGAGATATTATCAATGTGGATGTCTCTACCATTTACAATGGATACTTCTCTGACGCCTCCCGCATGTTTATGATCGGCGACGTAAGTCCCGAAATGCGCAAACTGGTCCAAGTGACGAAAGAGTGTATGGAAATTGGTATTGCCGCCGCACAACCCTGGAAACAACTGGGCGATGTGGGTGCCGCTATTCAGGAACATGCCGAGAAAAACGGATTCAGCGTCGTGCGCGACCTCTGCGGACACGGTGTAGGCATGAAATTCCATGAAGAACCGGATGTAGAGCATTTCGGACGCCGGGGAACAGGCATGATGATCGTACCGGGAATGACTTTCACCATTGAGCCGATGATTAACATGGGAACCTATGAAGTGTTTGTCGACGAAGCTGACGGCTGGACTGTCTGCACTGATGACGGATTGCCCTCTGCCCAATGGGAGAATATGATTCTGATTACTGAAACCGGAAATGAAATCCTGACTTATTAAATGGAATTGATTTTACTTATTGTTATCGCCGTATTAGTGATAGTATTACTTGTACTATCACTAACGAAAGGCAACAACCAAAATCAAGCGGAACAACTGCAAGCAGCCTTACGGCAACAAATGCAAGAAAACCGGGAAGAACTGAACCGAAGTATCCGGGAGTTGCGCATGGAAATGACGCAAGTATTAAATCAGAATATGCAGCAACTCCAGGATGTCCTCCACAAGAATATGATGACCACAGGAGAATTACAACGGCAGAAATTCGACACAATGGCCCGCCAACAGGAAACACTGATTAAATCGACCGAGAAACGCTTGGATGATATGCGTCTAATGGTTGAAGAAAAGTTGCAAAAAACGTTGAACGAACGAATTGGGCAGTCATTTGAAATTGTCCGTTCGCAACTGGAAAATGTGCAGAAAGGTCTGGGAGAAATGAAATCTCTGGCCCAGGATGTCGGCGGACTGAAGAAGGTACTGAGCAACGTAAAAATGCGGGGAACATTCGGTGAGGTACAGTTAGGTGCATTACTGGAGCAAATGATGAGCCCGGAACAATACGACGCCAATGTCAAAACGAAGAAAAGCGGAACGGAGTTTGTAGAATTTGCTATCAAACTGCCAGGAAAAGACGATGTAAACAGCACGGTCTATCTCCCGATTGATGCCAAATTCCCCAAAGACATATACGAACAGTATTACGATGCTTTCGAAGCGGGAGATACCGCTTTGATCGAATCGTCCGGCAAACAACTGGAAAACACCATTAAGAAAATGGCAAAGGATATTCACGACAAATATGTCGACCCTCCTTTTACCACAGATTTCGCAATCATGTTTTTACCGTTCGAAAGTATCTATGCAGAAGTTATCCGGCGGACAAGCCTTGTCGAAACACTTCAGAAGGAATACAAAATCGTCGTAACAGGCCCGACTACTTTAGGAGCCATTCTGAACAGCCTTCAAATGGGTTTCCGTACCTTAGCCATTCAGAAACGTACCGGAGAAGTCTGGACTGTATTGGGAGCTGTAAAAACCGAATTCAGCAAATTCGGCGGACTGCTTGAGAAAGTACAAAAGAACCTGCAAAATGCCGGTGACCAGCTTGAAGAAGTTATGGGCAAACGAACCCGTGCTATCGAACGGAAGCTACGTCAAGTAGAACAATTACCACATGAAGAAAGCCGGAAAATACTTCCAATCGAAGAAGACGGGGAACTATTTGACTAATCCGAAAAAAATAGCGCTAAAACGAATTTGTTAGGAATATCTTTCTTGAATGCTAGAGGGCGTGTCTAATAAGTCGGGGTGGTAGGTAGATGCACAATGCTGATAATAAACAATTCATGCATTCACCTACCACCTCCCCCTACGGGTACTCCTCCTTCCTGAAGGAGGAGAGTTTTAAATACTACCGACTTGTCATTCTGTTATTACTCCAGTAGTCTCTAACTATGCAGTCTCTAAACTATGCAGTCTCTAACTTTGCGATCTCTAACTATGCAGTCTCCAACTATTATCAGTGGAGAAATAAGTATTTTATTGATAGTTCAACTTTAACAAATAATTATTCCGGAGAACTGTCTTCACATCGGTCACTATCCCCATTTCACATCCCTTATCCACCTTCATACTGACAGTAATCTCATTCTTCTTATCTCCCTGTAATGTACAGAAGTCTTTCAAATCTCTCTCCAATTCAGCCAGAGTAAAATTCGTTATTTCTTTCTCTACTTTGCCTGCGGCAGAGAGTAATTTAAGCTGAATGCCGGTAATCTTCATTGTAGTAGAATTATTATATGGATTTTTCTTTCTATCCTTGATAGAAATATCTCCATAACCAATCAAAATAGGAAATTCTTTATCAAGGTATTCCTTACTGTTATTTCCCGATGTTTGGGCAATATCAGCCCGAATTTCAACAAAAGCATCCCGCATAACAGACAACAAATCTTTTACCTGTTCTTTAGGAGTATCAGGAGAAAACAAGACCCCTCCCACTTGATCCTCTGCACTGTTATACTTTTCTTTTGCCAGGCGCTTATGTTCCACCATTGTTTTTTTAAGTACCTCTTTCAGGTCTTCCTTAGCAATCGTTTTATTGTTCAAAGTCAATTGTCCATTAGCATCTACTTTTACGATATGCGCCTGTCGCTCCCGAATCTTATATTTCAGCTCCGCATTCTTAGGAGAACGATTATAATATGCCTCCATTTCATCATCAACAAACTTGAAGATATCCTGATCTTCTCCGGTTTTTGATTGCAATACTTCCCGGACCGTATTTAGTCCTAAGTCTTCTTTCACTTCCGGCTGTGCAAACGCATAAAGCGCTCCACCCATTACAGGCACCACAAACAATAGTTTCAACCGTGCCCACCGATTGGTTCTTTCTTTTAACATCATAGTAATACGTTTTTTAAGTTTAGAGTGATTAAAACCGTTGGCCATAGAGTAGAGCCTTGTACCAACAGCTTTTTTCACCAATAAAAGTTGATATCTCGTTGCATCAATGCCTGTATTAAGCACCCCATTATCCGCTTCAAACTCATGTACTTCCTGCAATTCCCGTTTCAGCAGCCAAATGGCCGGGTTGAACCAATAAAGAATTAACAAACACTGCATACATAATAAATCGAGTGTATGCCGATAACGTAAATGCATCGTCTCATGGAGTAAGATCCCGTCTGTCGACTGTTGTGAGTAGTCGGATACGGAAACAACAATATATTTTCCCCAGCAAAAAGATGAAATAGGTTCCGATACTACAATCAGTTTATACTTCCCATAGGAGCGCCTCTTTCCGTTCCGTATAAGCTGGAACATCCGATAAAAGGAAAGCAAAATCCTGCACAAAACAAACAGCCCGCCTGCCAGATAAACATATCCCAAAGCAATAGGACACCAATTTATAGCCTGCATATTTCCGGTTTCGTCCACTTGCGGCCGAACCCAAAACATTGTGTCCCAAAATATGCCGTCCGCCTGCTCAACAAAAATCCCCTGAATCGTTTGTAAAGGAACAGTTAAAAATGTCTCCTCTTGAGTGGTAAATTCTATCAAAGGGAGAAACATACATCCTATGATCCCCGCCAATATAGTCACCCGGTTGAAGCGAAAAAAAGTAGTTCCGCTCATTAATAATTTAAGGAGCAGATAGAATATTATCAGGTAACATCCGGATTTCAACAGATAAAACAATAAGTCTCCCATAGTAATGACATCTTTTTATCAATAGTGCGTTTCCCAACTATTATTGCAAAAACTATTTTTCGTTTTTCCCTCGTTGAATCTGGTCAATGGGTGCTTTAAGCTCATCAACAGACAATCCTTCTTCTTCAATAAAAGAAGACACAACATTGACATACGAATTATTATAGTATTGAGAAATCACTTCTTTAAGAGCAGAACTTTTATACTCCTTCTCCGAAACAAGTGCATAATATTGATAAGTATTTCCATAAGGCGTATAACCTACGAATCCTTTCTCCTCCAACCCGCGTACAAGACTGGAAACGGTATTATAATGCGGTTTGGGATCTTCATAATAAGCTAATAGTCCGCGAACAAACATCGGGCCGTTTTCCCAGAAAATACGCATTATTTCTTCTTCTTTTGCTGTCAATCGTTTCATACATTTCTATATTTTCGGTTTAACTCACCAAGTATAACGCCACAAATATAGTATTTAATATCGAACAAACAACTAAAAGGCGCAGTTATTCAACTAAAGAAAACAGTTATTTAACTATTCTTATTAGTAGATCAGTTCCATACCCTATTATTTCCATATAATAACTACCGGAAATAATAGGGTATAGAGAGTTTATTTAATCAGTATAGCTCCTTAAAGCCAGGTTTTTCACCCAAAGAACAAATATTCCGGTCAAAATCAAGTTCAGTACTAAAGTAAGTACAGAAATTACCAATGCCGGACCTCCCAAATTATATCCCAATGCGATAAAAATAATTCCGGCCCCCACTTCACCACGGGTAAACATACCGATAGAAAGTGCCAGTCGTTCACTCAGCTTCCGGTCACGATAGAAAAACATAGGACATAACTTTCCCACGTTCGACAACAAAGAAACAATTACCACATGAAACAGAATCATCCCCCACGACATCATTTCCTGGGAACCTGTCACCGAATATGCCCCCGAGTGCGTTTCCGCAAAATTGACTCCGATAAAATGAGGCATACTCATTCCTACCAGGAACATAAAGAAGAAAGAGATTCCGGTAGAAACTCTCCGTTCCACAGGCGTGTCATGTTCCTTATGCTTCATAATCATACCCAATACAAATGCCGGAAGCAGCACCTCAATATGGATACTTCCCGCCTCTCCGTACAGCTCCTTGCTACCGAGATAGAGTATCTGCGTAGCCAGAAATATGATAACCGAATAGAACAGGATCGCTTTCCAGTCCTGACGCCAGTCGTATTTATTCAACTGTTGCCAACCGGCGGCCAACAGCATAAACACAATCACCACGACAATAATCAACTGCCAGCGCAATCCGATCATCATGATCTGGAGAGGAATCATCAGGATGATCGTATCCAAATCATCGAAAATAGCCAATACCTGAATCTTCTTATAAATCCAACTGGACTTCAGCCCGATAGCGGCGAGCATGGTAAACAAGATTCCCGCTGATGTCGGAGCGGCAAAACGGCTCAACAGCAGGTTCTCTTTCCATGCCTCCCAACTATTCCAATAGTCAGGCGGAAGCAAGATAAACACATAGTAGATAGCAATCATAAACCAAGGCAAAGCAGCAGTAGCCATTGCTATAAAATAATCCTCGGCATAACTTTTCCAGCGGGACTTGTCGAGCACAAATTCCCGGCCTACATTAATCATTATAAAACTAAGACATACATAGAGTAGTATATTCGATATGGACTTCACGGTTCCATACCCCTCACCTGCTATCACCGGCAGGAATTGCGATACGACGAGCCCCAACATCAGGAAGCCCGAAAAAGACAGAACTTTTCTCATATTTCTAGTTGTTTTTTCTCCAAAAGTGATTGCCAAGGAAAGCTCTGCAGACAGAAAGCAATCACCTGGTGTATTAAAAAACTAACCGCAAGGCAATTTGTTCAGAAAACCTCTCTGAAAAAACTGCTTGCGGTTCTTTTTTTTAATCCAGTTTTAATACTGCGAGGAAGGCTTTCTGCGGCACTTCCACGTTGCCAATTTGTTTCATTCGTTTTTTACCTTTTTTCTGCTTTTCAAGCAGCTTGCGCTTACGGCTCACGTCACCGCCATAACATTTGGCAGTCACATCCTTGCGAACCGCCTTAATCGTTTCGCGGGCAATAATTTTCGCCCCGATAGCGGCTTGAATAGCAATCTCAAACTGCTGGCGGGGAATCAGTTCCTTCAACTTCTCACACATCTGGCGTCCCATATCATACGCATTGTCAAAGTGGATCAGTGTAGAAAGCGCATCCACAGGCTCACCATTCAGCATGATATCCAGTTTGACCAGTTTCGAGGGACGGAAACCGTTCGGATGATAATCGAACGACGCATATCCTTTCGAAATACTTTTCAGGCGGTCATAGAAGTCAATCACAATTTCCCCCAAAGGCATATTGTAATATATCTCCACCCGGTTGCCGGAAATATATTCCTGTTTAAGCAGTTCCCCGCGCTTGCCCAGACAGAGCGTCATGATCGGACCTATATAATCGGTCGTTGTAATAATAGACGCTTTGATATACGGTTCTTCAATGTGATCTATCAACGTCGGATCAGGCATACCACCGGGGTTATGCACCTCCTTCATATTGCCTTGCTTGTCATATATATTGTAAGATACGTTAGGCACCGTAGTAATCACATTCATATCAAACTCACGGTCAAGACGTTCCTGCACAATCTCCATGTGAAGCAACCCGAGAAAACCGCAACGGAAACCGAAGCCCAACGCCAACGATGATTCGGGCTGGAAAGTCAAGGAAGCGTCGTTCAACTGCAATTTCTCCAGAGAAGCACGCAAGTCTTCAAAATCTTCCGCCTCAATCGGGTAGACCCCGGCGAATACCATAGGCTTTACTTCCTCAAAACCCGCAATCGCCTTGTCACACGGACGAGCCACATGGGTAATGGTGTCTCCCACCTTTACCTCTTTCGAAGTCTTGATACCGGAAATGATATAGCCTACATCTCCCGTGCGAAGTTCATTCCGGGGAACCAGTTCCATTTTCAGCACCCCCACCTCATCGGCGTCATACTCCTTGCCGGTATTGAAAAACTTCACTTTGTCACCTTTACGGATCACTCCGTTCTCAATCTTGAAATAAGCGATAATTCCACGGAAAGAGTTGAATACAGAGTCGAAAATCAAAGCCTGTAACGGTGCTTCCTCATCCCCTTCGGGATGCGGGATACGTTCGATAACGGCTGCCAGGATTTCTTCCACTCCCATACCCGTCTTACCGGATGCGCGGATAATTTCTTCCCGCTTGCAACCCAGCAGTTCCACAATCTCATCCTCCACTTCCTCCGGCATGGCACTGGCCATATCGCATTTGTTGATAACGGGAATAATCTCAAGGTCGTGTTCAATAGCCATATACAGGTTGGAGATCGTCTGTGCCTGTACTCCCTGCGATGCATCGACAATCAGCAATGCACCTTCGCAAGCGGCAATGGAACGGGACACCTCATACGAAAAGTCCACGTGCCCCGGAGTATCAATCAGGTTGAGTACATACTTCTCCCCCTTATAGTTATACTCCATTTGGATAGCATGGCTTTTGATCGTGATCCCTCTTTCCTTCTCCAAGTCCATATCATCAAGCATCTGCCCCGTGGTCACCTGAATAGTGTTGGTAAACTCCAACAAGCGGTCGGCCAGGGTTGACTTACCGTGGTCGATATGAGCAATAATGCAAAAGTTGCGTATATTCTTCATGCTGAATTCTTATTATTTTATCTTTTTGGTGTGCAAAGATACGTAAATGGCGGAAT
>OKSF01002443.1_pt1 | contig 12583 bp, 18 predicted proteins | sample 1606061 | NCBI WGS metagenome assembly OKSF01 (sample SAMEA3541567, study PRJEB24748) | human gut metagenome | biome: human gut; feature: human-associated habitat; material: faeces | place: China | collected 2012 | reverse complement strand
AATCCGAATGGAATTCAGCCGAGTAGAGAATTCACGGTTGATTCCGGTCGGACGCAACAGCAGGGTTCGGTACAGGCGCAAGTTCCGCGACAGCAGTCTCAACCGCAGCCACAAGCTCAGGTGAGGCAGCAGCCGTCGGTTCGAATGCAACCGCCAGCCACACCGTCACCGACCGTCAAACAGCCGACACCCAAACCGCCGTTCATGAAGTGACGTCGGTTTGACCATCCGGCGTCGAATGTTTTGAGCATCTTCCACAGCATTCGACGCCGGTTTCCCTTTCGAAAAACCTTCCAACGTCAAGGAGATTAGAAAATGGAAGAGGTAGGAAACCAAGCCGCTGACACTGCGGGACGAACGTTGGGTGACGTGCTCACTGTGTTCTTCTCTTGGGTGTTCACGCCGACGGGCGCAATCCTCACTTTGTTGATGATTATTATTTGCGCCGGTAGTGTCGTGTTCGCAATCTTGCAGAAAAGCACCCGCGCGTTGATGACCGCGTTGACCATCTGCGCGTTCCTGTTGTTCATGTGGATTATCACCGGTGTCTTGGAGGTCATGGGTTTGCCCGTGCGTGAATGGATGAAGGATATCGCGGCCCAGATACCTGATATCGGTTCACTGTTCATGGAGTTCCTTCGCAAACTGGTGTTCACTGCTACCGAATGATTTTTGTTCGGCGGTAAAAACGAAAGAAGGCCGTATCCGTTTCATCGCGGACGCGGCTTTCTGTTTTTCTGTTCCGCCTGTAAACCTGTACGCCGTTCCACTGTTTTACTGGAATGTTTCTCCGAACGGTTTTCTGGTTCGGCGTGCCGACTTTTCGCCGTTGTTATCATCGAAACAAAAAGACATACCCCCACCATGATTCCGTCCACACCGGAAGCAGAAAAAGGAAACCAGAACATGAGAGTCAAAAACCATACGGTCATCATCACCGTCGCAATCATCAAAGGCGGTTCAGGAAAAACAACCACATCAATGGCATTGGCCGAACTATTGCACAAACGCGGGGAACAAGTCACAGTCTTGGACTCCGACAACACGGGCGGCGCGACCATGTGGGAAATGTACGTCGAACAGGAAAACCGCAGACGCAGACAGGACAATCCGGACGCGAAACCATACACGCTCGGCTTCCCCGTCGTGCAAACCAACGAAGCCGTATTGAACAATCCGGAACTCATCCGCGAAAAATATTCAGGCTGGGTCATCATCGACACCCCACCGTCCGACGCGGGAGTGGTACAGGCGGCGATAAACGCGGGCGACGTGGTGATAATCCCATGCCAGCCATCCGTATCCGATTTAACCCACGCGGGACGCACATACGCGGCGGCACGCAACGGCATCGTCCTGTTGACACGCGTAAAGCCGAGAACGAAACTCGCCCGGAACAGCATCAGCGAACTGGATGAGGAAGGCATCGCACGGTTCGAAACCGTCATCACGGAACGTGAAGCCGTCAAGAACATGTACGGCACGACGGAAATCGACAACAAGGAGTATTCCAGCGTCGTGCAGGAACTCATCGACTATCTGTCTGAAATCAATCTGGTGGAAGAATAAAAACAGGAGCAGGGAAGTAAGTAGGCAATCATGGTCAAGAACATCAAACGCAACGCTTTCGCAACCGGAATGCAGGACAAGCGTGACATGCGCCCATTGGAATCACCGGAAAACATTAGCGAACCGAACACGGAGCAGGAACCGACACAGGCCGTTCCTGAAACGCGGGAACCGTCAGACCAGTCAGTCCAAACGTCCGCCGACATGCATGCCCAAACGCTCACGGAGGAAGAAGCCGACCGTCGGGCACGGCTCATCACCGACATAACCCATCCTGAAACACCGGCACCATCCGAAACGCATCAGCCGCCGAAAGAGAAAAGAATCGGCAGCAACGTCACCGTCGAAAACTGGCGTGCGTGGAAGATGAGGAGCATCGAATACGGGACGAAGCAGGCTGTATTGTTGAATGCCGCGATGGATTACTGCTTCCAGCAGGGGCACTTCGACCAGACGCTCATCGACAAGTACGAGCAGAAGGATTAGGCTCCGGTATACTGATATTCGGATGAACAAAAAGACTCCCAGAGTCTTCCAGATGGGGCGGCGCTCATATTAGAGCGTACGCCCCATTGGTTTTTCTAAAACACAGTCAGGATACGAACGGGTTCATCGGCTCTTCATCATCTGCCCCACCCGCGTCCGTGTCGGCCACATTGTCAGCCGACTGGATGGAAGGGAGACTGGGGCGGACTATGACGCCGGTTTCCGTGATTTCGACTTTCAATTCCGGCCATGCGAGCTGAATCTTCTCCAACGCTCTTCTGAACTTGCGTCTGAATTCACGCATCGGATACCCGTCATACTTGAACTGCATCAACAGAGCTTCCCATGTTACGCCGGTTTCACGTCGGGCACCGTTCGCGCGGAACGCGAGCCACTGGTAGATGTCCAACGCTCTGGATGATTTCCCGAGATTCATCACTATCTCTCGGTTTAAAGGAACGGGATTCTCGTTGAGGATTCCCCACATAAGTTCGGAGAATCGAATATACGAACCTTCCTTGTATTCGTCGGAATTTCTGTCGAAGCAGATGTGAGTGCGGTCGGCCACCAGAACATTGATGGCATCATGGACAGTTCTGCCCTGTTCGTCCTTGAACCAATTGGTCACTTGAAAGACAGTGCTCCCCAGATTCTCCAACATGCGGGTCACCTGCTCCCGTTGTCCATTGGCCGCGATTCCCGTGTTCTTGCAGAACGAATTAAATGTTTCGTCCAAATGGATTGTCCTGTTTTCGAAATCAACCATCGGGGACACCTCTTTTATGAGGGTTTGGGCATACAGAAGGAATAGACGGGGGATTTTTCCGTAAGCCCACTGCCCTTTCCTCGGGGTCGTCGTTATGGACACGATTCCGTTGCTCCGGTTCAGATAAGGTACATCAGGCTCCTCCACTGGAAGCAGGGAGACCACTGATGAGAGGGTGGCCGCATAGGTTATTGTCTTCTTGCTGGGGTTGATGATATCCTTGTTCATGTTATCGGGATTCCTTTACTGTTGACTGATACTAACCTCATCTCGGTACATACGGGATGAGGTTTTTATTTTTATCCTAATGGGTTTTTGGAATATTTTTTTATAAATCAGATTTTTCTGTTCACATTCTCAGTCAAGAGTCTTACATTCTCGGGCAGAAGTCTTACATTCTCAGGCAGAAGTCTTACATTCTCAGGCACTTGGATGCTCTAATCCCTTGTGGGAGTAGGTCTAAGAGCACTGGCAATAGTATACAATAAATACAATAGTATACATAAGTATTTGTGGTACCGAATTTCTAAATGCTCTAAAAAACGAAAAATCGTTTGATTCAAAAAACATGGAATGATTTTTTACGATTTTTCTCCGACGCGTCTCAATGCTTTCGAAACCAGATACTTCGTATGCTATAGTGGAATAGTTTACACAAGAAAAAGAGCTTTTCGCCAAACCATAAAAAACGGTTTCGCTCAAAGTCCTCACCCCAAAAAACCAGCTAAACTGGATATGTCCGCAACGAACCAAAACTGTCAAAGGAACGAAAGCATGGAAAACGGCTCCCCGAACAGGCTGCCCGACTGGACTGAAATCATCGACGGGAAACCCCCAAAACCCGACAATGGTCCCAACCATGTAGGCAGACACAGCAAAGGAAGCCACGCCCGACACGGAAGCCAACCAGCCAACACAACGTCCACTGGCGAACATGTCCTCCAATGCTCCATCGGAATCATATTCACCGTCGTCATAATCCTCATCGCCCAAATCGGTTGGATGTTCTTCGGACATGACTTGGATTCCATCCACACTCAGGTCGCAAACTCGAAAAGGGTCAGCCTGAACCAGAACATCGACTTGGATACGACCCGCATAGCCAAACCACAGTCGGGCGAAGTGCCGGTAGATGGCACGCCCACCCACATGCAGGTAATCGGATGGATGTACATTCCTAAAATCGAATCCGGTTGGAAGCGTGCAATCCAACAGGGAACCGACCAAATCGTGTTGGACAATCAGGGCATAGGCCATTACGAGCAGACCGTCATGCCCGGTGCCGTAGGCAACAGCGCCTATGCCGGGCATCGCACCGGCGGCGACTTGGGTTACATCGACCGGTTGCAGACGGGTGACGCCATCGTCATCCAAACTGCCGAACACTGGTACGTGTACAAGATGACCGAAGGTTGGGTCACTACTCCGACCGACGTGAGCGTGTTGAACAATGACGGCGCGAACCCGGACTCCCGCGAATTGACGTTGACGACCTGCCATCCTATGAGCGTATGGGCAGACCAGAGCATCAAACACAGGTATATCGTCCGAGCGCAATTCTCCTATTGGGCGAACGTTTCCGACGGTATTCCGGCTGAGTTGAGCACCGCCAACAGGAACGTCGTCCAGAAGACCGCATACAAGTGGCAGAAGACCGTCCGAACCGTCAGCGCCTACGCTCCCGCGAGCATGATGTTCGCCGTGATTCTGCTTGTCGCGTGGATGGTCATGAACGGACTGTGCTGGCTGTTGTGGCGTGGGGAGCGGGAACGCAAGCCGGTGTCTTGGAACGTGCTCGTATTGTCTTGGCGTCTGCAACAGGGCGTCCTGCCGTTGCGCCTGTTGAACATGCTGTTGTTCTGGGGTGGTTTGGTTCTGCTGTTCTGGTGGTCTGTCAGCCCGCATTTCGACAGTTGGTTCCCGTTCCTGCAATCGGTGGGATTGCCGAACGTCACGTTCTGACCCATTCCCTGAAACATATTTTCCGCAAAAACTAGGAGGTAGCCGTCATGCGGCAAACATATCTGACCAGCGACAATCCGACCGTGGTGAACCGACTGCGCAAGGACTGCCGTGAATACGCGCGTCAACGCGAACTGGAGGAATGGTTCGAAAACATCCACCATGTCCGTCTGGCGTGGAAGGAGGACGCGGATGGCAAGCGAACCGTCGAAGGAGTTGAAGCCGTCATGTCCAAGGAGACCCTGACCATCCAAGGCAAAGGTGATTTGAAAGGCTACTGGCTCATGCCCATGAACGGCATATACAAGCCATGCAAGAACAATGTTGAAGTATGGAGGATGCTCCGCCAATTCGAATGGCGTCCCGACCCTCTGCCGGGCATCGTCAGCTCATACACGTATACGCCATACGTGGACATGTTTATCGAAGACGACAAAGCATATCTTTCCATGCCGGTGGAAAGCTGGGATGACTCTTTGTGGCATAAGAGCACGAAGGGGACATTCCGTAAGGCCGAGGAACGTTTCAACGACGGCGCTTCGGGAGATGACCGTTGATGCTTCATGTCTTGACCGTATTGGCGGCGCAAGCCCTGTTTTTTTAAGACTGGGGTGAGTCGCCACCTTTTTTGATTAATCACTGTTTTTGTGTTAAGGTTTTCAGTATGAGCCAGAAGGTACGAATCATCAAAGTCAGGCATGCGGGCGCATCCGTGTACCTTGGCGACGATTCATGCCGCAACCACTGCTGGACGCGCAATCCCGAACGCATCATGGACTGGCTGTGCGACGGGTGGAGAAGCCGTTTCAACCAACATCGGGAGCATAGGACAATCCGCCGCTACATGGAGGACATGGAATCCCATGAACGCATGTGGGTGGACGTCCCGTTGGGCGGCGCGACCGTCGGGGAACCTTTCAAGGACAGCGAGGCTCGAATCCGGTGTTCTTGGCTCGCATGCATCCCCTCCGCTATTCTCGCCAGTCCCATGCGCGTGGAGAATTCGGAATGGTATGCCGCGTTGAAGCGCAAGAAAATCAATGGCGGTCGTGTCCCGGGATTCAAGTCCCGCAAACGCAGCCCCCAGTATTTCGTATGCTGGCGCAACCAGAACAAGACCGGCAACGCCATCTACCATCAGGTGTCACGCAAGCGCGGCGTGGTCGTCATCACCGGAACCGTGAAAAAGGAATTCCGCAAGCCGGACGAAACGGGATGCCGTTGGACGCTCTCCATCCACGTGCGCGTCAGCCAACCCATCAGGGATTATACGAGTGTGGCGGTGAATTGGACGGAACGCACTCTGGCGTTCACCAACGAACCGTCGCCCATCCGACGGAATACCACCGGCAAGCAGACCGGTATCGACCGTGGCTGCGTCCACACGTTGGCCTTGTCGAATGGAACCATGCTAGACATGCCGCAACCGTCCGAACGGGAGAGAAAAGAGTATCTGCGATTGCAACGCAAACTCTCCCGACAGGACAGAACCAACGAGAAGCGTGGCGGCAAAACCGCGAAATTCCAGTCGAAACGGCGTATGCTCACGTTGAAGCGTATGAACTCGTTACGTCGCCGTATCAACAATCGTAAGGACGATTGGGTGGCGAAAACCACGACACAGCTTGTCGAAGACTACGACCTTATAGCCTTGGAAGCGTTGAAGACCCGGCAGATGACGCGTAGGCCAAAGCCGAAGCAGGACCCCAACCATCAGGGGTGCTACCTGCATAATAGTGCAACATCCAAAGCCGGATTGAACCGTAGCATCCTCAACAACCGTTGGACGGATATTCAGAACAAACTCGAATACAAGACCCGACTCGCCGGAACCCAGCTCATACTGGTTGACCCGGCCTACACGTCCCAAACCTGCAACCGTTGCGGCCATGTCGCATTGGAGAACCGTGAGAGTCAAGCGGTCTTCCAATGCGTTAACTGCGGGAACAAGGATAATGCGGACGTGAACGCGGCTAAGAACATTCTCAACCGCGCGATACATACAACCGGCATGGACGATGCCGAGGGCGTGGAGGAACACGCATCCTATGGAACCCATGTTCCACAGGAGAGTTCCGGTGAAACGCCAACCCCTGCTACACGTATGGGAAGACTTCTCTAATGGGAAGCATGTCTCATATGCGACAGGAATCCCCCGGCTTCAGCCGTGGGGAGGAATTCAAAGCCGTCGTGGAGTTCCTTCGGTGCTTCCGGTTCGATAGCGTAAGCTCCGGCATGTGCGGACTCGTTTGGATTGTCACCGCGTTAATCTGGCTGTTTCTTATCCGCTGGGATGATAAGCCCGACGGTTTGGACGGTTCCGACTTGGAAGACTCGTCGGAATGAGCGAGCAGGGTGTCTTCGACGTGTTGACGGCGCTGTACGTGGTTGCGTTCTTCCTGTTCGTCGTTGGGACGATAGTCTGGACGGGGAACAGAAGACGCGCCCGCAAACATCCCGGCAAAGGGTATGCTCCCCGATGGATTCGCTTGGGGACGATAGTATGCTCACTGTTGGTCGCCTTGTTGGAAATCTGCCTGTTCATAGGCAAATGGGGTTTTCTTGACGGACTGTCATGCGTATTGTGGATTGTGGTGTCGGCATTGTGGATTGCCGAATACCGTTTGGAAAGAAGCCAAGAGAGGAAGGCGGGCTGAATGCTTCCATTCCGTAGGTTCAAAGACGACGCGAACGTGCTCGACCAGTGCGTGACGATGATTGAGGACACCATTCACGACATTGAGGAATACGTCAACAAGGACGAGCGTAAGACCGAGTCCTTGACGGAGACGCTTTCTCACTTGATGGACGTGTATAGCGAGATGTTGGACGTGTTGGAAGACGATGACATGACCGTGAATCCGCGACTGCACTATCGCATGTATCCAACGGTTCGCGCCTATATTCGGGACTCATGCAACCGTTGCCAGTCGGCAGTGGAACGGTTGGCGCAGTTGGCGAGCGTTCAGGGCGAGTTGGATGGCATCGAATGTTACGCAAACGGCGAAGTGGATTTCGACGACGGCTTCTAGCTGTGCTCGGCTAGAATTGACTAGCACGCTCCTTCTTGTTATACTGGTAACGTCCACATAAGAGCGAGGTTGATTCCACACCAATCCCGCCCCGCATCAATAACAACCAGAAGGAAACACCTATATTGGGTATCGAAATCTACGAACAGGACAAGTACGCAACCCACGTCGTCACCAGCAAGGGCGAAATCAAATACGAGTGCAGTGCCCGCAACGTGGCCGAAGCCATCGTCAAAGAACACAACAAGCATGACAGTGAAGACCAGTGGCATGTCGGCGCGACCGTCACTCTGGTCAGCGCGAAGAACAGCGCATGGCGGGCCGAAGCGCTTATCGACTGGGATAAGGTCAAGACCGGCAAAAACACTCCCAACAAGTGCGTGAAGGTCACTGCTTCGGAAACCCAGACGAACTTGCAGGAAAGCAAGCCGAAGGTCAGCGCCACCTATCTGTTGTCCGACGGCGACAAGCCGGAAAACTACATGCGTTGGCATGCCACGGCGTCCGATAAGGATGTCGCCATGGTGTTGGCGAAACAGGCGGCTGTCAAGGCTTTGGAAGCTTATCTTGAGAAGATTGGCAAGACCGTCAAGACTTCGGTCAAGCCGACCGTAAAGCCGTCCGGGAAGGCTGTCAAATGAGCGGCCAGAACAAAGCTGAAGAGAATCCGGATGAAGAGTATCTGCTGGACGCGCTTCGAAACTTAGGTCCCACGCCAATCGAGGAGCTTATCGACAAATCCAACATGGACGACGAATCGAAAAAACGGTTCCATGAATCACTGCGAGCGCATGACTCCAATATCGTGCGGGAGCAGTCGGTGAAGATTGCCGTCGGTGAGGCGTTGCGGGAATTGGACAAGTTGAGTGAACGGTTGGATGAAATCAGTGCGTTGACCGTGTGGGATTCCAGCCGTCCGTTGTCAGATGCTATTCCTTCCGTCGAGGCAATCCGCGTCATCCTCAAGCAGATACGCGGACATGACAATGGTTGTGTGGATTCCGGTTCCCGAATCCGTTATCGTCTGGTGTGTGATGTGGACGGTGGTGTCCTGCCGTTGCTCGGTCAAATGTCGGACGGGGCTGATGGGTTGGAGTATCTGAAAAACGTGCTTGACGCTTGCGAGTCCGCCAATATCGAAGGGAACCCGCGCATCCAGTACGCGTATGCGACCGGTTGGAGGGACTTGAACTGAAATGTCCAAGTTCGACAAGACGGCCGTGTACGGGAGGGAGAATCCGTTCATTCCCTCCCCTGAGACCATGGACGCTTTAAAGGACGCGCTCATCGAGGAGACGGATGAACGTTCCGACATGCTTATCGGAATGACCACCGCGCCTGATGGGAGGAAGGTTCTTCGCCGTCAGAGCGCGGGGCGCAACACCGGATGGCGTTCCCTTATCGGATTGCGTTACCGTATCCAGACCAAGGAGGAGGCCGACGAACTCCGCTTGGACTACCGTCGTTTCTTCGAAAGCTACGTGGAACGAACCGACAGAAGCGAGCGTCGTAACCTGTTGGATTTGGAGCATAAGACCGTGGACGGCGCGTACCGTTACACGGTGGAAGGCGTGGTGGCTGACTGTGAGGAGACGAGCGTATCGAACGGGTATGTGTCCCGCCTGTGTCTGATGTTTCCGCATGTGGTGAATTCGGATGGTTCTCAGACGCTTATCGACTCGCATATTTGGCTTGCCACGTTCGTGAAGAACACTGTTATCCGTCCCGACCGTATCGAGCCTCATAATGGTTCCGCCGACCGGCTGATGACGATTCGGTTGGGTGACACGTTGCGTGTGGACGCCGGATTGTGCGCGTATACGGATAAGCGTGGCCGTCACCGTTTCGGATTGGCGGATTGGACTCCGTTAGATTCGCATTTGAGGTATCTGCAACTTCGTTCGGATGGTACCACCACTCCGCGCGTGGTCAGCGAGCGCCTGTGTGGGCGTGAGTATGATATCTGCTGGTTGGAGCGGGATGGTAGGCCGGGTTTCCGTTCGGTGATGTTGGATGGGTTGAATGCCCGCGTGGAGGCGGGTTGGAGTTCGTATGATTGGCGTCATCGTCCGTTTCTGTCGGATGGTGACGGGTTCCCGTCCATTTGTCTCGACCAGTATTTGACGCTTGACCCATATAAGGGTGAGGCTCACGTGGTGTCCCGTTAGTCAGATTAAGAGGATTTTTGTGTTGAGGAATTGTCTTAAAAAGGGTTTCCGTCCGGCGGCCGTGCTGGTTGTGGCGGTTCTGATGTGTTCGCTTGGTGGATGTTCAGATAGTGAGTCGGGTTGGTTGGAGGGCAGAGCGTTCACCATGAACGCGTATAGCAACACCGGTGAGCTGACTTTGACGAGTCATGCCGAGAAAATCGGGTTGGACGGCAATGTGACCACCGACTCCCGTTACTACGGCATCGGCACCAATGGTTCGGTTTCCTCCGGCTCGACCGATTCCCTGTCTTCGGTTATCACCGTGACCCTTGACGGCAGGGAGTTGGACTCCTGCGGGGATACGCTCATCTTCACTGAGGATGGGTTGGAACCGGTCAAGGATTTCGCCGCCGACGCTCTCAAATCTCAGGACACGGAGAAGACGACCGGTACCGGTTCAACGTCGCAATTGTTGAACCGGTATAAGGATTCGTTTGCCAAGAAGCATGTCGTGGTCATCAAAAGCCAGATGGGAACGCCGATTGAGGTGTTCAACGGTGACACCATCAAATGGGATATAGACGACAATCTGCCCAAAACAACAAGGCTCATGGTCGATGGTAAAACGCTATACATTCATCGGACGAATTTCCAAATCTTGGACAAGGATTCGTTGCAGTGAGCCACGATACCGAACCGGAGGATGTCAAGTTGGTCAGCATCGTAGAGAGGGAGGCCGAGGAAGCGTATCCCGTCCAATACTGGGATGGTTCCGACATCAAGAAAACGTTCGAGGCCGACAGTGACGATTTGCAGGAAGCCTATATGAACGGGCGTCTCCACCCCGCTTGCGGGGAGGAGGTGGAGGCCGTGGCGAAACATCTCATGTGGGCTGACGAAATCCCGCGATGGGAGAAGACCTACGGCGAGGCTCCCGATGAGGATTTCTTCTGGAAGCGGGCCGAAACGGTCGGCACACGCGACGGATATCTGACTCTAGCCAAGGAGCTTCTGGAAATCGCGCGAAAGAAAGTCGAGGAGGGACTACTGTGATTCGACTGGCCGAGACACGGGGAAAACTCATCGCCGTCTGCCGTGGAACGGAACCCAATGCGAACGGGCCGGACAATCCGATATGCGAGCCGCCAAGGTCTTGTACCGATGCGAGAACGATTGTCCCGACGGCAAGCCCGACGACCGTGGACTCCTGTTGCGGTGGAATGGGATGTCCGAGGATGAGCGCGACAAGTATACGAATCGTGTCCTTCCGGTGTTGGAGGCTTTTCTGGACTACTAGACGCAAACTATGCTATAGTGGATGTGTTCACACATAAAGAGTTTTCAGGCAAAGAAGGAAATAAACCATGGACACGTCCACCACCTTGAAGGAGCAGATACAGGCTTTGATGGACTCGCTGGCCGACACAGCACTATCCGCCGCCGAGTCGCGCCATCAAAGTCAGGCCGGAGAAGCCCACCTGCTGTATGCGCTTTACCGGAACGATGGACTCGTAGGCTCGATGCTTCGGGGACACGGGTTGGAATCCTCGGAAATCCGGCTCCTCATGTCCGATATTCCGAACCGTCCGTTGAAAACGGGAGAAGACCCGGTATTGTCCACTTCCAGCCGTCGCATATTGCACGATGCCCACGACGCGGTGGAAGTGTTGCGCCATGTGCAACGTGATAGTCATGTCGAACTCCTGCTCCGCGTCCATGGCATCGAACTGCCCGAACGTCAACCCACTCGGGAGCAGGTCGAGGCGGCGTCAAGAACCGGCATCAACCTAGCCCAGACCGTCAGCCCCAACCGTGGACGTCAGGTCGGTGTGGATTATCTCTCCTACACTCGGCTCATGCTCGAAGCCGCGTTGAACTGAACGAAACCAGCCGAAAGGAATACCTATGGAAAACACTGAGATGAAAAACGGGGAGACGGACGCAGTGGTCTCAATCATCGCATGGTTGGACGAGTGGATAGACAGGACGGAAAAGACCATGTCCGCCGGTGAGGACGATTTTTCATGGCTTGCCGACCGTGAATACCTGCAAGCCTACCGAAACGCCCGCTCGCACATGACAGCCCTGCGCGGCACGGACGAATGCACGGTGCGGCATCTGGCCGAATGGTGCGGGATTCGTAAGAGGGAGGCGAAGAACAGTCTGCAACGACTGTTGGAATCGAACATCCCGTATGGAGATGATTCCATCACCTGCGCCGATTCGAGAAGGTTCGCCTACCAGACAATCATCGACCGTTGCGAAGAAGAAGACAAGGAGGTTCGGAAGTGACCAATACGACAATCAGCGACATCGTCCGGTACGCGGACAAGACCGCCCGCGAACGGAACGTGAAGTGGATGGACACGACCATCCTGCTCAAGTCCCTCCTCTGGTCGGCCAGTGAAGCCTATCGCATTCTCCAACGTGGCGGACTGGGGTATTCGGAAGACAACCCCGACTATCTGGCGAGATTCGACCGAGAGCTGGTGAGATTCGACAACGAACCGTTGGAGGAAGGCGAGAAGCCACGGTTCACTCCGGTCGCCTTACGGTTGGTCGAGCATGCGAACAGCCCACTCGCACTGTTGAGGGCGATGCAACACACCGACTGCGAG
>OKSF01002442.1_pt1 | contig 12584 bp, 13 predicted proteins | sample 1606061 | NCBI WGS metagenome assembly OKSF01 (sample SAMEA3541567, study PRJEB24748) | human gut metagenome | biome: human gut; feature: human-associated habitat; material: faeces | place: China | collected 2012 | reverse complement strand
GGCTGCCGCGCCCCGCGTCGGCTTTTACTCTGCGTCGGAAATCGCCGCAATCGTTCTGCGGCGGCCGTGCTTGTGGTAAATGCAGATCAGGTTTTCTTCCTCAATGGTGAACGAAACATTGCCCATGCTCATACCTCCAAATCATTGTCTTTCGCCTTTGCCGCTGCCTTTTTTGGTGCAGCGGACTTTTTTGACTGTTCCTCTTTGAGCTGCGCCCGGACAGAGGGATGCTGCTTGCGCAGCGGCAGTTCACGCCGTTCATCCTTGCTGATAAAAGCGAAAACGCCGTGTCTCTCCTTGACCGAGGGAAGATACAGCGTCTTATACGGAAGTAGCGCAAATAGCCGCTTATCCCTTTCCCGCAGACAATGCGTTCCATTGGGCTGGGAAAACCATAGATAGACCTTATCCTCGGCCTTGACCGCTGCGGCAAGTGCAGAGAGCGAAATCACCTCGCCGCGCTTTGCCTTTTCTTCCAGCTCGTCCACGGACGGGGTGTTGTTGATCTGCCCGTCAATCATATTGTAGTTCTGTTCGGCGGCAATGGCAAAGGCCTGTGTGCCGTTGCCCATGATAAGGTACTTACCGTCATCGGTGCTGTGGTGATACCCGTAGCCTGCGGCTTCCATCTGCTCACGGGTCATATTGGCAACGTGGAAGCTGCCACGTGGCGTTGAAACGCGCTCCGCGGTCAGGTGGGTATTAGGGGCAGCGGATTCCTGCTTCTGGGCGCTGCGCCATCGTTGAACTCCACATTCAGCAGCGTGTAGGGCTTCAAGCCCTTTTCTGCGGCAATGGCATTGTCCTGAAGCTCTGCAAAATGCCCCTCGATTTCGGAAATAAGCTCGCTGGCGGCGGTGCAGATGGTTTCAAGGGATGCTTTCAACTCCTTAATATCGCGGCCGCTGCTCCACCCGGCGACATAGCCAAAGGAGTAGTCCGACGTGTCCAGCCCGAAATGCTGGCACACCGTATAGGCAACGCTTTCCGCTTCAAATGGAATCAGGAATCATTAACATTTGAAGCAGAAGGAGTTGTTGAGATGACCCTTCAGGCCTGTCATACATATAACATTGAGGCAAAGAGCATCGAGAAGCGTGTAAAAGAAAAAGGACTTCCTTATATTCATATCGAGACAGATTATTCACAGGCAGATGTAGGACAGCTTGATACACGAATCGCAGCATTCCTTGAGATGATTTAAGGATACTACGAACATAAAAGAGTAGCATTTGCAGACTAAAAAAGGTCCACCGGACCTTTTTGTCGTATGCTTGGCAACAAAAAGCAGGTAACTTAGTGTTATCTGCTTTTGTCATGTCGGAAAGTGTGTTATTATATCAGATATGAGATGGCTCTCGCCTTTGCAGATGGCGAGCAAAAAAATCCGAGGCATTTTTGAACAAAAGTTGTTCTATTGTCAGACTGATAGAAGGAGAGATTAGCATGCGAAAAAAAGAACTAGCTCTGGAAGTAATCCGTCGCCTGAAAGAAGAATATCCGGATGCGGATTGTACATTAGATTATGATGAAGCCTGGAAGCTTCTTGTCAGTGTACGTTTGGCAGCCCAGTGTACAGATGCGAGGGTCAATGTAGTTGTAGAAGATCTCTATGCAAAATTTCCAGATGTAAATGCACTTGCAGATGCGCCGGTGGAGGAGATAGAAGAGATCGTAAGACCGTGTGGACTTGGAAAAAGTAAAGCAAGAGACATCAGTGCATGCATGAAGATACTTCGGGATGAATATAATGGAAAAGTCCCAGATGATTTTGACAAATTATTAAAGCTCCCGGGAGTGGGAAGAAAGAGCGCGAATCTGATCATGGGGGATGTGTTCGGCAAGCCGGCAATTGTTACAGATACGCATTGCATCAGATTATGTAATCGAATCGGACTTGTAGACAAGATGAAAGATCCGAAAAAAGTAGAGATGGCATTGTGGAAGATTATACCACCAGAAGAAGGAAACAGCTTCTGCCACAGACTGGTTAACCATGGAAGAGAAGTATGTACAGCCAGAACAAAACCTTATTGCGATAAATGCTGCCTTCAGGACATTTGTAAGAAAGTGGATGTGAAATAATATGGCAAATGTAATAGATGTGTTAGATGAATTACAGAACCGGGCGTTAAAAGAACCAGAACTTAAGGAACGGCTTAAGAACACAAAGAAGGAAAAAGAACCGCTTAGTGCATTTTGCAGAGTCTGTCAGGAGCTGGGATATGAAATTTATGAAATGGATATTATTTGCGCAGGAGAGGAATTCCATGCAGCTATGAAAAGAAGTACGAATGGTGGGGGGAGAAAATTCACCAATGCTTGCCGGAGAAGATGATTTTTACGAATTATTTATGGCAAATTTGAAATAAGAAATGGAGAATTGTAGATGATAGGAACTGGAAGGATACATGTATATTACGGAGACGGAAAAGGAAAAACGACAGCAGCTATGGGATTAGTGCTGCGTGCGGCAGGAAGTGGTCTGGATGTTCTGATGTTCCAGTTTTTAAAAGACAACTCTTCCAGTGAACGTGTTATTTTGGAGCAGATCCCGAATGTGACCTGTCTGCCGGGAAAAGATCGTGTGAAGTTCGTTAGCAAGATGAATGCAGATGAAAAAGCAAGATTAAAGCATTATAACAATAAAGCACTAGATGAGATTATAAAATTTTGCGGTCCATTTGATGTACTGGTACTGGACGAAATATTATGTGCAGTGCAGCTGGGCGTATTAAGTGAAGAAAAGCTGGTAGAGTTTCTGGAGCACAAACCACGTGGTCTGGAAATAGTGCTGACCGGTCATGTTGTCTCAGATAAAGTGCTGGAGCTTGCTGATTATGTAACCGAGATCCGAAAAGTCAAACATCCATATGATCAGGGAATTACAGCAAGAGAAGGAATTGAATATTAAGAAAAATCAGTGGATATCATAGAGGGGAGTCTTCAGCCCCGAATATCATTTATTAAGTTTTCGTGAACAGACCCACAAGTGAAGTGGAGTGTGTTATAATAAACAAGTACGAATTTTTCTCTTCAATATGGAGAGGAGAAGTGAGATATGGAGCGTGTAATAAAGAATTATGAAGATGTCGATAGTTGGAAAACGGTTATGTTCTTATACCAGTCGGCATTAAAAGAAGTCGGAACAAAACTGGAGATATTGAATGATGAATTTCAACATGTTCATCAGTATAATCCGATTGAACATATTAAGACAAGAGTAAAGACAGCAGAGAGTATCGTAAAGAAACTGAAACGTTACGGATATGAGACTTCCATAGAGAATATGGTAAAGTATATCAACGATATTGCAGGTGTGCGGCTCATTTGTTCCTTTACATCAGACATTTATCGTCTTGCAGAGATGATTGGTAATCAGAGCGACTTGAAGGTTCTGTCCATCAAAGATTATATCAAGAACCCGAAAGAAAGTGGATATAAGAGTTATCATATGCTGGTGTCTGTGCCGATTTTCTTGTCTGACAGTGTTGTTGATACAAAAGTTGAGATACAGATTCGGACCATTGCCATGGATTTCTGGGCAAGTCTGGAACATAAGATATATTATAAATTTGAGGGAAATGCACCGGATTACATCAGCCGGGAGTTGCGGGAATGTGCGGAGATGGTATCTTCGTTAGATGACAAGATGTTGTCACTCAACGAGGCAATCCAGACGTGTGTCCTGGAGCAGGAAGAGAAAGAAAATCGTACGAATGAAGGAAGTCTGAGTTAATATACTCAGGCTTTCTTTTGGAAAAGTGCTACTTCCAGGAAATAATTGGGAAAGGGAAATATATGAAATATCAGAATATCCGAGTAGGACATTTTATCAGCCGTCCGAACCGATTTATTGCAAAAATAGAGATTGAAGGCGCAGAAGAGACAGTTCATGTAAAGAATACCGGACGATGTGCGGAACTGCTGGTACCAGGGGCAGAAGTCTATGTCCAGGACAGCCAGCAGGAAGCCGAAGACTGGTTGTCAGATAATGAATTTTTACAAGGTGAAATGCAGGTGGCGGTTAGTTCAAAATCTACGAATATTGGGAAAAAACGTAAGACGCGCTGGGATTTGATTGCTGTAAGAAAAGGGGATAGGCTGATTAATATGGACTCCCAGATTCCCAATAAAATCGTAAAAGAATGGCTGGAACAGGAAAAATGGAATCACAATCTGCACAACCAGAGTGATCGAATCCATGGTATCACAAAAATTCAGCCGGAGTACACATATGGAAAATCGAGGATCGATCTCTATGTAGAAGCCCAGGATCGAAAAATTTTGATTGAAGTCAAAGGTGTAACATTAGAAGAAAATGGTGTTGTGCGATTTCCGGATGCCCCAAGCGAGCGCGCGGTAAAGCATGTCCATGAACTAAAAGAAGCATTAAAAGAAGGTTACGAATGCTATGTGTTTTTTGTAATACAAATGTCTGGCGTGCGTTATTTTACGCCGAACATGGACACACATCCGGAATTTAAAGAAGCACTTAAAGAGGCAGCAGAAGCCGGAGTACATGTAGTTGCTTACGATTGTTCGGTCAGAGAAGATGAAATCCGGATACAAGATCCAGTCCCGGTAATATTAGAAAACCCGGAATTGTATGAACTGAGCCAGGTGCTGGTACCATGGTATCAAAAAGCACGAAGAGATCTTCCATGGCGTCACACCACGGACCCATATCGAATCTGGGTTTCAGAAATAATGCTTCAGCAGACACGAGTAGAAGCAGTAAAGCGCTATTATGCAAGGTTCATGGAAGCACTTCCGAATGTAAATGCTCTGGCAAATGTTGAAGAAGACAAGCTCTTAAAATTATGGGAAGGCCTTGGATATTACAATCGTGTCCGGAATATGCAAAAAGCAGCCAGACAGATCATGGCAGATTACAATGGGACATTTCCAAAGACATATGAAGAAATTCAGTCACTCACCGGCATTGGCAATTACACTGCCGGAGCAATTAGTTCATTTTCCTTCGGACTTCCGCATCCGGCGGTAGACGGCAACGTTCTGCGCGTTATAACAAGAATCACTGCAGACGACAGCGACATCATGAAGCAAAGCACAAGAAAACAAATCGAAGAAAAACTTAAAAAAATTATTCCAAAAGATTGCGCAGGAGATTTTAACCAGGGACTCATTGAACTCGGCGCAATTGTGTGCGTTCCAAATGGAGAACCCAAATGCGAAGAATGTCCGGCAGCACTATTTTGCCAGGCAAGAATACAAGGAAAAATCCAGGAACTTCCAGTAAAAGAAAAAGCAAAAGCAAGACGAATCGAAAAAAAGACAGTGTTCATCTTGCGAGATGAAGATAAGATTGCTATTTGCAAACGACCAGCAAAAGGACTTCTGGCAGGACTTTACGAACTCCCGAACATAGAAGAACACTTGAACAAAAAAGAGATAACACAGTATTGCAAAGAGATTGGACTCATGCCGATTCACATAAAAAAATTGCCCGCAGCAAAACACATTTTCAGCCACATCGAATGGCAGATGATCGGATATGATATACGCGTAGACGAATTGGAAAAAACAAACAACAAGAAATATCTTTTCATTCACCCAGAAGAAATTCAAAAAGAGTATCCTATCCCGTCAGCGTTCGAAAAGTATATGAAATTGATATAATTTTAATTGGGGACGGGGTTTTTTCAAAAGAACCCCGTCCCCAATTAAAATTTAACCTGTCCCAATTAAAATTGTCTTAATTGTACAAAAAAATCGTATTCCTTTTTCAAGGAATACGATTTGAGGTTACATATATTTAAGATCCATGTATAAATCCTGATTATAATCTTCCACCGTTTTCGCGCATATTAATATATTCTGCAACGGAACGGTCAAAACTGCTGATGTGGCGGTAGAACCACTTTACTACATGTTCTTCTACCTTCTGAACGAATGCATCGGAAGGACCTTCTTCTTCCTGGAGCATCTCATTCAACTCTTGAATCGTCTGTTTGAATTCTTCGTGTTTTGCATGGTGTTTGTCGTAATCCGGATAACAGACTTCTTTCTGAAGCGCTTCTTCATCACCAAAGTGTGTGTCTGTGTACTTGGCAAGGTAGTCTAACATCTTTATTGCACTTATTTTTCCTTCGCCTGCTTCACAACTGTCGAGGAGTTTGTTGATTCGACCGATTAATTCTTCGTGCTGTGAATCGATTAATTCGTTTCCGGTAATCAGATCATCTGTAAATTCTGCTCTCATATTTATTCTACCCCTTCTTTCGTGTGTATATCAAACAGGAGACATCTCCAGTTTTAACCAAATATTAAATCAATTGCTGTGAAAGTTTTGTCTCTTTCTTTTCCTGCGTTGCATATACAAATGGATAAATCATACATGCCATTGCGAGGGCAGCAATCACATCTGTGATGGAATGCTGCTTCAAAAATACTGTAGAGAAAATAATCAAAATTCCAAGTGCATAGGAACCAATCTGAACTCCGCGGTGCTTTTTCAGGGATGTGCTGTGGGCAATTGCTGCCATAGCTCCGATGGAGTTATAAACGTGAATACTCGGCAGCACATTGGTCGGGGTATCCACTAAATATATCATTCGCACTAAATCCGTGAAGATATTTTCCCGTGGAAATGTGACCGGACGCAGGTTCAGCCCATTTGGGAAAATGGTACAGACAATGAGGAAAATGGTCATACCGCTGCACAGAAATGCTGCCAGCCGGTAAAAGTCTCTGCGGTTCGTAAAGAAAAAGTATGCACCGGTTACGGCGAGAAATACGAACCATAATAAGTATGGAATAATAAAGTACTCGACAAATGGGATATACTCATCCAGTGGTGAGTGGATGAGATAGTGGATTGTCTGACGCTTTTCCAGGTAGCAGAACCATGGCATATAAATCAGACCATATAACAGAACCCATGCATGCCGGTACTTCAGAATCAACGATTTCATTTTGGATATCGCTTTCATATGAATCCCCTTTTCAAACGAATAAATCTTAATCAGGTTACGTTCTTTTGTTTCAAACGGATAAATCTTAATCAGGTTACGTTCTTTTGTTTCAAACGGATTATAACATGAAATCATCTGTGCAACAAGAAAGTTCACTATTTGTTAATAAATTTTACCGGATTTTCAAAAATCTGAATATCGTATTCCTGTTTCCCCTCGTGGATAGCGTCTTTTGTGCGAAGTGTCCACACTGCGATGGTTGTTCCGGAGAAAATGCGCAGCAATGTCACCGTGAGTTTGGGCAGGTCAGTCAATTTATAAGCAATAAAGTCCGGGCGTCCAAGAAAATTACACCACAGATTTTCCACAAAGAACCGTAAAAACCAGGATACATCGGATTTCTCCTTTGTCAGTCTGGAAGATAATTGTCCTCTTAGGACTTCCGGAGCATTTTTCCGGAACCAGTACAGACCTTCGGAATTAAAGGATTCAAGAAGAAATGCACCGTGGTAAGAGCGTAGCATTTCGTATGCTTTTTGGCAAATCTGCATGTTTCGTTCCGGAATTTTTAACTCTACAAGGAGTGGAACCTGGTCATTTACGAGTGCAAGCACATCGCGAAACAGCGGGATATGTTCTTTCGTACCAAGAAGCGTACATTTTGTCAGCTCCGCAGCAGTCAGATCCTCCGGACGTTCCGGCCGTCCGCAGACACGTTTCAGGTCATCGTCGTGGAAGACGACCAGCTCACCGTCGCGTGTCAGATGAAGATCCAGCTCAATTCCGTAATTTTTTTGAATTGCGGCGCGAAAAGCTGACATGGAATTTTCCGGAATTCCGTGAGTCTTACTGTGAAGCCCTCTGTGGGCGAACATAATTCCATGAAATGCTTTCATGCGCTTTTGTCTGGACATTTCCGGGAAAATCGCAAAACAATATAATAATATGAAAAGAATCAACAGTATGATGACAACATGCATGAAAAAATGCCTCCTTTATTGTTTCATATCATTAAGAGCGGATGAATCGGATCCGGTCCGGCTCCAATGCAAATGTAGCGGTGTCGGAGCGAAGATCAGCCTCACCATCCGTGTGTACAGGCAGAACCTGCACGCTTTCAATTTTAGCACTTTTGCACTGGTAGGTATAGATTCCTTTAAATTTTGTATGCTTTCCCTTATATGCGGTCGGCAGCAGGCAGAGAATCTTGAATTTGCTTAAGCCAGACACGACAATAATATCCAGCAGATCGTCTTTGGGATCCGCTTTCGGACAGAATTCAAAGCCGCCACCCTCGTATCTCTGGTTCATAGCTGCAATAAAATACACTTTTGGAAATGTAATCGGCTTTTGATCATCCAGTGTAATCCGCATGGATTTTGGATTGGAAGTCAAAAGCAAATGGAGCGCAATGGCAGTATAGGAAAGCTTCCCAAGTTTACATTTATTCAGGAAATGCTTCAGTTTCGAAGACAGATTATTGTGGTAGCACACATCTGCATCAAAACCGATTCCGGAACTGACGGCGTAGCGTCTCTCTATTTGTGGTGTTTTCAAAAGCCCCACATTAATGTACGCGTAGTCTGTAGGATTTAAGATATGTAAGAGGGCTTTCGTCGGATCTTTTGTCAGCTTCATAGACCTGGCAAAATCATTTCCAGAGCCAATCGGGATATAAGCCAGGGTCAGCTTTGTGAGATCACGAATTCCGTCAACAACTTCGCCGATAGTGCCATCTCCGCCAAGAACGACCAGCGTGTGAGCATCGGTGTCACAGATTTGCGCAGCAAGCCTGGCACCGTGTCCTGGACGTCTGGTGAAATAAATCTGATAATCGATATGTCTTTCTTTTAATATAAGTTCTAATTGTTCCCAGATCTTAAGGCCGAGGCCGGATCTGGAATTCGGATTTACGATAAATGCATACATAGTCGTTCCTCCACCTAATCTTTTGTGCTTGAAATATAATTCTAGTGTATCATTATATTGCCGGAATGTCCTGCTTAATATTTGAAAATCCTTGAATTCAATCATTGTTTCGTGGTGGGATCTCGATGATAGTTGTAGTTCATTTAGACCAGAAAAACAAGAGTATTTTAAAAATATAGATAAAATCTATAAGTTACCTGCTATATAATAATAAGCAATTGGATTTTTTTTGCAACCTGGACTATAATACAAACATAAAGATATTATTGTTGGCATTAAGAAATGCCATTTCCCTTCTAAAATAGAAAGAACCTTTAAGAACGCTCACTTAAAGGTTCTTTTTATGTCTGCAAATAAAGTTCACTGCAACAAAATGCTTATTTCCAATAAAATGCTTATTTCCAATAAAATGTTTGTTCTCAATAAAATATTTGTCTTTAATAAATTCATCCTGACTGTTAATTCCATAATGATAAAAAATGATGCTGCACGAAAAAAATGCTTTTGAAACATTTGTATTTTTCGTACAACATCAGTTGTTAGAAGACTCCATTCATATAAGATTCCAGGGAACGTTTCATATTTCCCTCAAAATCTGCGTTCCCCTCTTTCAGGCACCATTCGAAAACATTTCCAATAACGATCATACGAATATCTGTCGTGATATCCTCAATATCCTGATTCGGGGAAATGATTCCGGCACCGATACATTTCTGCAGATAATTGTGTACAGTCACGATCGGGTACGGACGTTCGGTACGGATCAATGGGTTCAGAGACTGGTTTTTCGGAGTATAATAATTCGCCATAAATTCAACGCCGAGTTCCTGGCAATAATGCACATAATTCAGGTAGACATATACAATGGCAGATTTAACTTCATCAGCACTCTTTGGTATATCAAGAAGATCTGGGTTAATATTCGGCTGCTCTTCAATATAGTAGGAAAGCAGATCATCTTTAGTCTTAAAATGATGATAAAAACTTCCGTTAGAAACGCCGGCTTTTTCACAGATATTTTTGATAGAGAGCGCTTCATATCCGTGCTTCTGCAAAATGTGTTTTGCAGCCCGGAAGATCTTAGCTTTCGTCTCTTTTGACTTCAGTTGCTGCTTCGATAATATTTCACTCATTTTCTTAAAAATCCCTTCGGTTTAATTCTATGCGTAGTATAACATAGAAGGAGAAAATTATCAAGAAAACAGAGCAGACTCTGTTTGCACACTTTTTATAGGAACTTTTTATACAAACTGCTTCTACAAAGCTTTTCTAAAAAAATACGAAAATGTTTTTCAGCCAATATTTCAGCAAAATGTGAAAATATGTTTCAGTAAATATTTCAGCAAAATGGGAATACAGAATAGGAAGATGCGTTAAGGATTGTGTCAAGGATTTTTGAAAATGTTGTAAATAAAAAGTAGTTCGAGTATAATAATGCAATATGATGCTGCTTTTTGATACAGGCATCACGATAATGGAGAAAGGATACTATATATGGATATTAATCAGAAGATAACAGAAGAACTCGGTGTGAAACTCTGGCAGGTCGAGGCAGCGGTGAAGCTGATCGACGAGGGAAACACAATTCCATTTATTGCCAGATATCGAAAAGAAGCAACCGGAACGCTGGATGATGAACAGCTCCGTAAATTATATGAAAGACTCGTTTACCTGCGCAATCTGGAAGAAAAGAAAGAACAGGTATTAGCGTCCATCGAAGAGCAGGGAAAACTTACTGAAGAACTGAAAAAGCAGATTCTGGAAGCACAGACTCAGGTTGTTGTAGAAGACCTGTATCGTCCGTATCGGCCAAAGAGACGGACTCGCGCGACCATCGCAAAAGAAAAAGGACTGGAGCCTTTGTCCACACTGATCATGCTGCAGAAGACAAAAGAGTCTTTAGAGGAAGTTGCAAAGCAATATATAAATGAAGAAAAAGGCGTGGCAAATGTACAGGAAGCGTTGGAAGGTGCCAGAGATATTATCGCTGAGAATATTTCCGATGAGGCGGATTATAGAAGCTGGATCCGGAAGCAGACGATGCAGAAAGGACATATCATTTCCAGTGCAAAAGACGAGGAGGCAGAGTCTGTTTATGAGAATTATTATGAATTCGATGAGCCGGTGAACCGTCTGGCTGGATATCGCACGCTGGCACTGAACCGTGGCGAGAAAGAAAAATTCCTGACCGTGAAAATCGAGGCACCGCAGGAGGACATTCTCCGGTATCTGGAAAAGAAAATTATCCATGGTGAAAACCTGAGTACAACACAGATTCTCAAAGAAGCAATCGAAGACAGCTACAAGCGACTCATTGCTCCGGCGATCGAGCGCGAAATCCGAGGTGAATTGACCGAAAAAGCAGAAGATGGAGCCATCGAAGTATTTGGCAAGAATTTAGAACAGCTTCTGATGCAGCCTCCAATCGTGGGACACACAGTTCTTGGCTGGGATCCGGCATTCCGTACCGGCTGCAAACTGGCTGTCGTAGACCCAACCGGAAAAGTTGTAGACACTACCGTCATTTACCCTACAGCACCGACGACACCACAGAAAATCCAGGCTGCAAAAGACACGTTAAAAAAACTCATTGCAAAATATAATATCAGCCTCATTTCCGTTGGAAACGGAACAGCTTCACGCGAGTCCGAGATGATCATTGTAGACCTTCTGAAAGAAATTCCACAGAAAGTACAGTACATCATCGTAAATGAGGCGGGAGCTTCCGTATATTCTGCAAGTAAACTTGCAACCGAAGAATTCCCGAACTTTGATGTTGGACAGAGAAGCGCAGCGTCCATCGCAAGAAGACTGCAGGACCCGCTGGCAGAACTAGTAAAAATCGATCCGAAATCCATCGGAGTCGGTCAGTACCAGCACGACATGAACCAGAAAAAGTTAAATGATACATTGTCCGGAGTCGTAGAGTCTTGTGTAAACCGCGTAGGCGTAGACCTGAACACAGCTTCCGCACCACTGCTTTCCTACATATCCGGCATTACCTCAGCCATAGCGAAAAATATTGTGACATATCGGGAAGAACAAGGAAGATTCGAGACAAGAAAGCAACTCCTAAAAGTAGCAAAATTAGGACCAAAAGCATTTGAACAATGCGCCGGATTCTTACGCATTCAAAATGGAAAAAATCCACTGGACACAACAAGCGTACATCCAGAAAGCTACGAGGCAGCAGAAAAACTCCTGAAAAAACAAGGATTTACCACCGAAGATATCTGCGCCGGTAAACTGGCAGGCTTATCCCTCACCATCAAAGACTACAAAAAACTCGCAGAAGAACTGGAAATCGGAGAAATCACACTGCGCGACATCGTAAAAGAACTGGAAAAACCAGGACGCGACCCACGAGACGAGATGCCAAAACCAATCCTACGCACAGACGTCCTGGAAATGAAAGATTTAAAAGAAGGCATGATCTTAAAAGGAACCGTCCGAAACGTAATCGACTTTGGAGCATTTGTAGACATCGGAGTCCACCAGGACGGACTTGTACACATATCCCAGATGACAAACAAAAAATTCATCAAACATCCACTAGAAGTCGTCAGCGTAGGAGACATCGTAGACGTCAAAGTCATGAGCGTAGACTTAAAGAAAAAAAGAATACAACTCACCATGAAAGATGTGTAAGTATTTAAAACAATTTAATTGGGGACGGGGGTTTTTTAAAAAAACCCCGTCCCCAATTAAACTTCAACC
>OKSF01002429.1_pt1 | contig 12622 bp, 9 predicted proteins | sample 1606061 | NCBI WGS metagenome assembly OKSF01 (sample SAMEA3541567, study PRJEB24748) | human gut metagenome | biome: human gut; feature: human-associated habitat; material: faeces | place: China | collected 2012 | reverse complement strand
CCTGCCGCCGTCTGTTTACCGATTTTTTGCCGCCATCTCACGCTTTGGAGCGAGCTGCATTCCCGGACAAATCGCTGCGATAAGAGCGGGAGAAACGGGGAAAATGTCATAGTTTCGGTAACTCTGCGGCAGTATGTCATAATTTCTTCTTTTTTTGTAAAACCCTGTTGACAAAACACGACAGATGCGCTATAGTGTGGATAAAAGAAGATGATGCAGTCGCTTTGACCGCATCTCAAACGATAATGGCAAACCCACCGAAAGGTGGCGACGCAAAGCTATAGGGCCTTACCCCTCATCGAGAGGGCTGGCAGCCAGTTACCGAAAGGAGATCGCCGGATATGAAGCGGCTTTTTCGTATTGTATGCGCAGTTTTTGCAGCAACTGCCCTCTCGATGGGCGTTACCGCAGCAGCAGCAAATGATGTTGTGGATATGAGTAATTCCACCCACGGTTATGTTACCGTAAACTACTCCTCGAGTGCAAGACTCAAGGTTGGTATTCAGTACAACGACGGCAAGACCGTATTCCATGATTGCCCGAGCGGCAAGGATGCTTCCTTTTCTCTCGATAAGGGCAACGGCAAGTACACCGTAACGCTGTACCGCAACGTTTCCGGTACGTCCTATCAGCAGGTCGAGTCCAAGTCCATGAACGTAACCGTTAAGGACAGCTACGCTCCGTATCTGGTCTCCACTTCCGAGGTTCAGTTCTCCAAGGGCGACACGGTATCCGCTAAGGCTGCTGAGCTCTGCAAGAACGCCAAGACCGATGAGGCTAAGGTTATCGCCATCTACAACTATATGGCAAGCCGTTATACTTATGATAACAAGCTGGCGAATGAGATCACCAGCGGCAAGATCACCAAGTACATCCCGGATACCGCCGCTACCCTGAAGGGCACCACCGGTATCTGCTACGATTTCTCCTCGCTGTTTGCAGCAATGTGCCGCAGCCAGGGCATCCCGTGTGCACTGACCAAGGGCTACGCCGGCTCTAGCTACCACGCTTGGAACAAGGTAAACCTGAACGGCAAGTGGTATCAGATCGACCTGACCTACGCGGTTACCCGCAGCGTGAAGAACGCAAAAACCCTGCATGACTGTGTATCTCCGCTGACCTACACCAACACCAGCGATGCGCTTGCAGTAGCTGCGGCTTAACACTTTTCTATTTTATTTTGTATGCAAATGGTCCTGATTGGATATATTTATGCCCAATCAGCGGCGATTTCTTGCATAAAAAACGATTCCGGATTGAAACTCTTCTTCGTTTTTACAGTATTTGCTTGTTATTCGCGGACATTTATGGTATACTAAAGAAGAGGATCCGGAGAATTTCTGTCCGGCTCAGGCAAAGGGCTGTGTATGCAGTCCGGCGTGCCTGCCGACAGAAAAGATCGTAAAATTCTGTGCATGACTTCCGTAAAGGGGTACAGGTACAGACAAAGGCACAGCCGGTGAAAACCGGTGTCGCAAAGCTAAATGGGCCTAAACGGAAGACTTTCTTCCGCATGGTAGCCGGTTGCCGAAGGTACTTTGTACCCCCTTGCAGAGCTATGCGCGCTGTAAAGGGGGTATTTTATTTGGAGGTTGAAACTGCATTGCATTCTGAGATTATCGCAAACCCACAAACACATGATCTGTGCGGCTCGTTGAGGAGCAAGTTGTACAGACAAAGGCACCATCGGTGAAAGCCGGTCTCGCAAAGCCAGGGGCCTAAACGGAGGTTTTTTTCTCTCCGCATGGCAGCCGGTTGCCAGAAATACATTTGCAATCCCTCTCGATCAGCATGCACGCTGACCAAGGAGGTATTCCTATGTTAAAAAAGAATATGCGTAAACGTCTGCTCGCAGGAGCACTTGCGACTATCATGGCGCTGACCATGTGCCCGACCTGGGCGCTGGCCGACGATGAAGGCATCACTACCCTTCCGGCACCGGAAGACCAGATGCCGGTTGTCGACAGTACTCCCGCAGAAGACACCATTCAAACTCCCGATGCTGGGACCCAAGGACAGCCTGAGGCTCAGGATCCTGCACAGGCACCGTCCGGCGGTACGGACATCGAGGAGACTGGCAATAATAGCAATTCCAATGAAAATGATTCTCAGAATAATGATGCAGTAAGCAATTCTCCGACGGATACAATTAGCGTGCAGGAGGTTCAAATCGACCGCGCATGGAATTGGCAGCAGGAAGCCAAGTACTTCGTGCTTCTGCCGAACCGTGATAAGCCGACGAGCGGCGAAAGCCAGGGCCAAGAAAGCTACCTGCCGAATGACACCTCGGACGGCGGCGTTACCGACCGCGACAATTTCAAAGGCTACAAAGGCTATCTGACCGCGAAGGGCAAGAAGATTGCTGATAAGAATTACAGCATCTACGATGCCACGAACGGTTATACCAAGATTGATGGCGTTGAAAGCGAATATCTGGATCCTCCGGAAAACCTCGGTTTCTTCACCAAGGCCAACTGGTCGGAAGATGGCAAAACCTACATCAAGGATTCCAATCCCTCTGATCCGTTCTCGGTACTGGGCGAAAACTTTAATGTGAATAATATTAGAGTTGTATGGTACACCATTAAGTATCAGGTAGACGGCTATCATGTCGACGGCTATGTAGCCGGTGTTCCGGTTAAGGTTACTTATCATTCTAACTATGGTACTATCCCCGGCACGACCGACGATTCCCGCGAAGTTGCTGCAATGAGCGGTGATACATATACCGTTCTTGATAACATGTTCACCGTCCCGACCGGATTCAGCTTCGGCGGCTGGTATGTTGACGGTAACAAGTATGAAGTTGGCTCTAAGCATCTTCTGATGACCGACCTGCATCTGTACGCAAAGTGGATTCCGAATCCGTATACTGTAACTTGGAAGAACGCTGATGACGCTGTAAATTCTCTCGCTACTGAGAAGGTTGACTACAACAACAAGCCGACCAAGGACCCGAAGGATCAGGCAAGCAAGGCTTCTGACGCGCAGTATACTTACGAGTTTGCAGGTTGGAAGCTGGCAGGCACTGAAGATACTGCACTGGTTAATCCGAAGGAACAAGCAGTTACTGCGGACGTAACCTACATCGCAGTATTTAAGCCGATTACCCGCCAGTATACCGTAACCTACTACGTTGACGGCGAGAAGCAGGGTGACGAGGAGACTTATAACTACGGCACTCTGGTAAAGATTCGTGGCAACGCTGTTAAGGAAGGCCATACGTTCTCTGGCTGGAAGATCGGTAGCGAAGCTGCAAAGGATTTTGAAATCAAGAGCAACGTTATCATCCAAGGCTTCTTTACACAGAATACGCAGCATTACACCATCAACAAGCACTTCTACAACGAGAAGGACGTTGAGGTTAAGGTAGAGAACGGTAAGACCAAGACCGGCAATGAGTATGCACTGGTTGCTGAGCTTTACAAGAATGATGCAGTAAACCAGACCGTTGACGGTAAGACCTACGTTTACGTTCCGGGTCTGACCAAGGTTACCGATAACCTTGAAAAGCTGACCAAGGACGTTACCATCGACCTGTACTACTACCTTGACGTCAAGGGCGGTGAGAAGCCGGACGAGACCGGCAATGGCACCCCGGACGCATGGGAGTACCGTCTTGCATTCAAGGTTGTAAACGGCGAGTGGAACAACGGCGGCAACGCTGACATCGTTGTTTACGTTCCGTTCAAGGACTATAAAAACGGCGATGAGCTCAAATACGTTGTGGTTCCGATCACCCGTATCCCGGCCGTGGGTGACAAGCCGAACTCCGGCTACCGTGCTGGTTCCTGGGATACGACTCCTGTCGGTAATGCAAAGGTTGAGAAGGACACCGTATTCACCTACACCTACGCAAGAAGATCTTCTTCCGGCGGTGGTGGCGGCGGCAGCCGCAAGCCCACCGTTACCATTCCGGATAATGTACCGACCGGTCTGAACGGCGATGACCACTATGCTTACATCGTAGGCTATCCGGACAGCACCGTTCGTCCTCAGAACGGCATTACCCGTGCTGAGGTAGCAACCATCTTCTTCCGTTTGCTCACCGATGAGACCCGCAATGCAAACTCCACCAAGTCCAACAGCTACTCCGATGTAGCAGCCGGCGCATGGTACAACCACGCTGTTTCTACGCTGAGCGCTATGGGCATCGTGAAGGGCGACAGCCAGGGCAAGTTCAATCCGAATGCGCCGATCACCCGTGCGGAGTTCGCTGCTATCGCAGCTCGTTTTGACGACAAGGCCAACACGACCGCTGTTGACTTCAGCGACATTGCATCCCACTGGGCAAAGGACGAAATCAGCGCCGCTGCCAACAACGGCTGGATCAACGGTTATACCGACGGCACCTTCCGTCCGAATAACAAGATCACCCGTGCCGAGGCGATGACGCTCGTAAACCGCGTTCTCAGGCGTCTTCCGGAGACTGCAGAGGACCTGCACAACGACATGATCAAGTGGAGCGACAACTCCGATACTTCCGCATGGTATTACCTGGCCGTACAGGAGGCTACGAACAGCCACTATTACGACCTCAAGGAAAACAAGCACGAGAAGTGGAGCAAGCTGCGCGAAACTCGTGACTGGACCGAACTGGAAAAGTAAATACTTTCCTGTAAGGGCGAACGAATCCCCCGGCCATTGGTCGGGGGATTTTATTGCGCTGATAGTTTTTTCTAAAGGAAACAAATTTCGGCAAATTTTTTTGTTAAAATTATAACATATTGCCCTTGTGGTTTTTATATCATAGGTTCATAATAGGGATTGCCGAAAGGGAAAAGAGGAATTCAAAAAGTAGGCTTTTCGGTGATTTTTATGCGAAAGTCATGCTTTCGCAGCCGGTATAGAGGAGGAGATAATATGATCAGCTTTATCGTATGCTTATTATTATTGATCACCGGCTATCTTACTTATGGTAAAATTGTAGACAAAACCTTTGGCCCGGATGACCGGGAAACGCCGGCAGTTCGCATTAACGATGGCGTTGACTACGTTGTCATGCCGCAGTGGAAGCTGTTTCTGGTACAGCTGCTGAACATCGCCGGCCTTGGCCCGATCTTCGGCGCACTGCAGGGCGCTCTCTGGGGTCCGGTTGTATTCCTGTGGATTACATTCGGTACCATTTTTGCCGGCGGCGTACACGATTATTTCTCCGGCATGATCAGTGAGCGAAATGACGGTGCTTCCATCGCAGAGGTTACCGGCAAGTACCTCGGTCACACCATGCAGAATATCATGCGTGTGTTCTCAGTTGTACTGTTGATCATGGTTGGCACGGTATTTGCAGTCGGCCCGGCCGGTTTGATCGTTACGCTGTGCAAGAGCAACGGTGTGTCCGGTGTGCTTTCGACCACGCTGTTCTGGCTGATCCTCATCCTGGTTTACTACTTTATTGCAACCTTTATTTCGATCGATAAGATCATCGGTAAGGTATACCCGCTGTTCGGCATGTGCCTGATCATCATGGCGGTCGGTGTTATCATCGGTATCTTCACCAACCCGAATTACACCATTCCGGAGATTTGGTCTCACCTGTACAATATGCACCCGTCCGGTACGCCGGTATGGAGCTTCATGTTCATCACGGTTGCATGCGGTGCAATTTCCGGCTTCCATTCCACGCAGTCGCCGCTGATGGCTCGCTGCATGAAGAACGAGAAGCAGGGTCACTTCGTATTCTACGGCGCAATGGTAGCCGAAGGCATTATCGCACTGATCTGGGCGGCAGCCGGCTGTGCTCTATATGAGGTCACCGGCGGTCTCAACACCGGTCTGGCGGAAGCGCTGGCAGGCGGTCAGTCCGCAGCGATCTACGATGTATGCTCCAAGACTATGGGCGGCGTCGGTATTGCTCTGGCCATGATCGGCGTTGTTGTCTGCCCGATCACTTCCGGTGATACCGCATTCCGTTCCGCTCGTCTGACGCTGTCCGACTGGTTCCACATGGATCAGAGTTCGTACGCAAACCGCCTGAAGCTGTGCATCCCGGTACTCGGTATCGGCGCTATCCTCGGCATCGGCAATGCAACCGGTCTGATCGACTACACGGTTATCTGGCGTTACTTCAGCTGGACCAACCAGACGCTCGCTATGATCATTCTGTGGGCAGCAGCTATGTACCTGTTTACCGAAAAGAAGAATTTCTGGATTGCAGCTGTTCCGGCTACGTTCATGAGTGCAGTTTCCTGCACCTATTTCATCCTCGCACCGGAGTGCCTCGGCAGCCTGCTGAACAGCAAGACAGCGGACGGCACGGTAATTTACAATACCGCAGTGGCGTACCCGATCGGCATTGTATTCGCGGCACTGCTGCTCGCACTGTTCATCCGTGCGACCAAGAAGCGCGGCGCAAAGAAATCTGCTTGAATATAATAGCATTGCTGCAGCTGGCCGTTCCTTTGTGCGGTCGGCTGCGGCCATCCATAACGATAATTGCGGGGTGACGGAAAATGTTGAAACCTTATCCGCTCAGCGCGGGGCGCATTGATGACGCGGCGCTTGCCGAGGATAGAAAAACCTGTCGGAAAATCGGTCCGTGCGGCATCGGCGGGCATGCCCTCTATTTGAACAGCTTTTTTGTTGACCGGCGGTATTATGTTCCGCTTTCCATGGTAACGCGTGTGTACAAGCGCGTTGCGATGAGCAAGGGCGGCTTTTCTGGCAAGGGCATTTTCGCCACGCTGTCCTATCTGGTCGTGGAGTTCGATGGCGGACAGAAGGTGTGCAATTTCAAGTATGAGCAGCAGGTCGATGATTTCCTGAGCGTTATCCGAGCTGAGCACCCGTCTATTCCGTGTGTCAGCGCGGCGGCCGAACGGCGCATTGCCGAGGAGAAGACCCGCCGGGAGGAAGAGGAGCGCAATCGTCCGCCGATGAGCGCACAGGCGGAGAAAACCGTGCAGGCACTCGATAACGCAATCGACTATCTGGAGCACCGTCCTGAGCTGACCGAACGACTGAGCGCAGCCGCAAAACGCCGCCGGAACTTTCAGTGTACGAACGGCAGCTACCGCTGGGCCGCTATGGCGATCACACTGCTGGGATTTGCGGCGCTGGCTTACGGTATTGTTTCCTTCGTGCGTCACGGCTCGTTCTCGATTTATTTTACGCTGTTCGGCCTTGCCGCGATATTCACGTTTGCGGGTTTCAGCGTCCTGCCGACAGCACGCAACAACCGTGCCTCTATCATGCAGAATGATGCACAGACACAGGAGAAAATGCAGGCTTACCTTGCGGACTATCTGAATTTCCCGCTGCCGGCCCGCTATGCACATCCGGTTGTGCTGCGCCGCATGCAGCGTGCTGTCATGGATGGCCGCGCAGTGACCGCTGCGCAGGCGCTCGACGTTGTGAAGGCTGACCTGAAGGCGCTGAATGCGGATGTCACCGTCTCGCAGGAGGAATACGATGAGGTTGTCGCCATCAAGCCCATGTTCCTCAATGCGGAGTATCAGTGATAATCAAATGATACAAAAATCCCTCCCGGTTTATCATCGGGAGGGATTTTTTGGCTTATATGACGTACATATCCGGTCTGCGGAGCGACAGATAGTCCGGATTCCTGCGGATTTTTTGCACCTCCTGCAGATTGATATCGCAGAGGAGCAGCTGCTCAGTGTCGTTTGCTTTGACAAGCACCTTGCCGCTCGGATGAATGACGAGCGATTCGCCGGCAAACTGCATTTCGCCTTCTGTGCCGACACGGTTGCACATGGTGGTCGAAGCAGATGACAATGCCGACGTTGCCGAACGGCGTGCGGAACACCTTGAAGCCATCGTTGGACGGCGTGTAGTAATCCTGCTCGTAGAAGTTGATATTCTGTGCGATGTGTACTATTTTTGCAACATCCTGCACGGTTCCGTCCGGCATTACCCATAGAGATGCTTCATTATATTATTTCATTTGGCAAATGAAAAGCGAAAAGGACATTCCCGAGGGGGGGAATGTCCTGCGAAAAAGAGTATCGATATGATCTGATTTAAGAGCACAGTCCGCATTTCGCACATGCAGACGGTGTGGCAGCGCAGCCGCCGAGGGCAGTCTCGCGCAGCTCGATGGGGATGCGGCGGCCGATCGCGTACATGGTATCGAGCATTTCATCGAACGGGATAAACTGGTGAATGCCCGCGAGCGAGAGCTCAGCGGCAACGAGCGCGTTGGCTACACCTGCCGCGTTGCGGTTCTGGCACGGATACTCGACCAGTCCGCCGACCGGGTCGCAGACCAGACCGAGCATGTTCATCAGCACGGTGGAGGCCGCGTCAAGACACTGCTCAGGCTTGCCGCCCATCAGCTCGACAGCCGCGCTAGCCGCCATTGCGGATGCGATGCCGACCTCGGCCTGACAGCCGCCGACCGCGCCTGCAACGGTTGCGTTGCGCATGGCGAGGTAGCCGATCGCACCGGCGTTGAACAGGGCGTCGATCAGCCGTTCATCCGAGATGTTGTAGCGGTCCTGCAGGGCAAACAGCATGCCCGGCAGAACACCGGCGCTGCCTGCGGTCGGTGCTGCGACAATCAGACCCATAGAAGCATTTACCTCAAGCACGGCCATCGCGTACTGCGCCGCTTTGTGCAGCACATCCCCGCAGATGGAGCGGCCTTTGGCTGCGTGCTGCGCCAGCTTTTTGGCTTCGCCGCCAATTAGGCCGCCCATGGACTTGACCGGCGTTTTGAGCGGTGTTAGCGCGGATGAGCGCATGATTTCGAGTGCTCTCTTCATACGGTGCGTGACCTCATCACGCGTTGTTTCGCCCAGCTGGCACTCGCGGCGGCGCATGATCTCGGAGATGGGGAGCTGCTGCTGCGTGCAGAGTGCAAGCAGCTCGGATGCGTTTTTGAAATCCATAATCTGCACTCCTCCTTACGGTTCGATGATCATGACGTCGTGGACGTTGGGATTGTTTTTAAGCGGTTCCTCAATGCCCTCGGGGAAATGACCGTCCGACTCGACGATGGTGTAGGCGGTGTTGCCCTTGGACTCGCGGAACAGGCGCATGAATGCAATGTTTACACCCTTGTCGCTGAGCACCTTGGTGATGTGCGCCACAACGCCCGGCTTGTCCTGCTGAACGACAATGACCGTGCTGTATTCACCGGTAAAGTCAACCTCGACGCCGTTAATGCGCGCGATGCGGCACTTGCCGCCGCCGAGCGACTCGCCGCGGATGGTCATCACCTGACCGGCGGCGTTCTCCATGCGGATGTCCACGGTGTTCGGATGGACATCGGTCTCGGTCTCACACGGCGTGAATGAGTAGGACAGACCGCGCTCGGTCGCAATCGAAAACGAATTGCGGATGCGGGTGTCATCGGTCGAAAAGCCCATGATGCCGCCGAGCAGCGCACGGTCAGTGCCGTGGCCGTGATAGGTTTTGGAGAATGAGCCGTACAGCGTGAAATCTACCTTTTTAAGCGGCGGCGCGATCATCTTGTGCGCCAGATACGCGATAACGGCTGCGCCGGCGGTATGGGAGCTGGAGGGACCGATCATATTCGGTCCCAGCACATCAAAAACACTGATAAAGGACATAGGGGATTCTCCTTACTGAGCGGAGGATTTGCAGATAAACTTGCGGTAGATGGTCTCCACGATCACGCCGATCGCGTTGTCGCCGGAGACGTTGCAAGCGGTGCCGAACGAGTCCTGCGTGATGTACAGCGCAACCATGATAGCGCAGATCGGGCCGCTCGGGTCACCGGCCTCGGTGCCGAAGATCATGTACAGGAAGGGCAGGGCGGTCATAATGGAGCCGCCCGGAGCACCGGGAGACGCCACCATGGCAATGCCGAGGGTCATGATGAACGGGATAACGGTGCCGATGGAGATCGGCAGCTGGTTCATCAGGCAGACTGCGGTAGCGCAGGCGGTAATGGTAATCATCGAGCCTGCCATGTGGATATTCGCGCACAGCGGAACCGTAAAGTTGCGGATTTCCGAGGAAACGCCGTCTGCTTCAGCGCACTGCAGGTTTACCGGAATGGTAGCCGCAGAGGACTGGGTGCCCAGCGCGGTTGCGTAGCCCGGAATCTGGTTGCGGATGAGCGTAAACGGGTTCTTGTGGCTGACCAGACCTGCAATTACGAACTGGATGCAGATGCAGATCAGGTGCATGATGATAACAACGATGAATACCTTCCACAGAATACCGAGGATGGCAAAGGTCTTGCCGGACTTGGTCATATCGGTGAACGTGCCGCAGATGTAAAGCGGCAGCAGCGGGATGATGACCTTGTGCAGTACGCAGTCAATGATGCCGGAGAAGTCGGACACACCGTTGTACAGCGTGTTGCCGATGGTCTTGCCGCGCAGGCTGGACATGCACAGACCGAGCACAAACGCCGTAACAACAGCGGACAGCGTGTTCATCAGCGCCGGAATTTCCAGGCTGAAGTACGGCTCCAGCGAGTTGCCTGCGGTTGCGGCAATCTTGTCGAGCGCATCCGCACTCATGAAGTGCGGGAACAGGGTGTCGGCTACAAAGAACGAAGCCGAGCCTGCGATCAGGGTCGAGCAGTAGGCGATGGCAACCGTGATGAGCAGCAGCTTGCCCGCGCCGCTCTTGAGGTTAGCAATGCCCATGGTAACATACGCAAGGATCATCAGCGGGATGATAAACGACAGGAACTGGCTGAAGAACGACGAGAGCGTTACCACAAAGCGGCAGAAGCCTTCCGGCAGGAACTGGCCGAACAGGATGCCGACAATAATGGCGATGATGAGCTTGGGCAGTAATCCGAGTTTGAATTTTTTCTTTTCTTCCATTTCTTTTTCCTCCTTTTTTGGCGGGCAGCACCACACAGTTCGGTTATGCGGTGTTACCCTTTGCGGCGCAGGCCGTTTGTTTGCCCCTCTTTGGTCTGCTGCCGTGGAAGTCTGCCGAGATTTTTTGCCTCCGGACACAAAAAGAACCGCTTATTTTAGGCGAAATGCTGTAAAATAGGACGCGGTTTTTGTGCAAAAAGGATAAGTAAAAAATCTGTGGTAAACATCCAATTTCTTTCTTGACCTCTTTGTAGATTTAGTATATTCTGTTTAATGGGTTAAGTCAAATTCATATATTTTATCATTTCGATTCAAAATATTGATAATATAGGGGAGAGAGGGAAATTCATGGAGCTTCGGCAGCTTGCAACCTTTATTCGAGTAGCACAGTTTAAGAGTTTTTCACGCGCAGCAGAGAGCCTCGGCTACTCACAGTCGGCGGTAACGGTGCAGATACGCCAGCTGGAGGAGGAACTGGACACGCGTCTGTTTGACCGCATGGGAAAGCGTATCGCGCTGACCGACACAGGCGAGCGTTTTCTCAGCCACGCGTGCGATGTGATGAATCAGGTCAATCAGGCGCGCATGTCGGTCACATCCACGGCAGAGCTGCGCGGTTCGCTGCATATCGGCACGATTGAGTCGCTTGCATGTCTCAAGCTGCCGACGGTGCTGCATCTGTACCGTAAATTCAACCCGAAAGTGTCTATCCGTATCACGGTCGGTGAGCCGGAAGAATTGATTGAGCATATGGAACGCGGCGAGCTGGACATGATCTATGTGCTTGATGAGCCGCTGTACAGCAACAACTGGAACAAGCTGATGGAGCAGCGCGAGGAGATCGTATTTGTGGCGTCTGCATCGCTGCGCGAGAAGCTGGGCGGAAAAGAGCTGACGATTGAGGAACTGCTTACGCAGCCGTTTTTCCTCACCGAGCAGGATAATTATCGCCGTGTACTCAACCGCCGTCTTGCCGCGCGGCGGACCATCCTTACGCCGTCACTCGAGTGCGGTGATACCTCGCTGCTCATTCGCATGCTTGAGATTGACCGCGGTGTATCCTTTCTGCCGTGGTACGCAGTCGAGAACAGCGTAAAAGAGGGAAGGCTGATCCGTTTGTCGGTCGAGGACTGCTATATTTCGCTCTACCGCCAGATTTTCAGCCATAAGGAGAAATGGCGCACACGCGAAATGGATGAATTTGTCCGCGTGGCAAAGCTGGCGGACGAGGAAGAATAGGAGCATATAACAACATCCCACTTGTTGAAGCACAGCAAGTGGGATGTTTTTTATTCCATGACCGCCTGCACTACCCAGCGGGTTGCGTGCCCGTTGCCGGTGCAGGTGGAAAGCGTGAGGATATGGTCGTTTACGGTCGGTGCTGCGCCGGTGCGGATCACCGACAGGGAAATGCCTTCGTCAATGAAGGTTTTTTTGATCGTTTCGTCGGAAAACGCACTGTAATACGCGGTTCCGTCAAGCGCTGCCTCATAGGCCGCATAGATTCTGTACGCATGGGTTCCGCTTGCATTGGTCACATATACCTGCGGATGTGCCTGCAGGAAATCCTGCTTTTTGTAGTGCTTCAGCGCGGCAAACATCGAGCCGTTGTTCATCCGGTGACCGTACACGATGGTGTTAAAGCCGCTGAAATCGGCAGAGCAGCGGCAGTCCATGAAAATCGCGCCAACTGCGCTGCTGTTTTGGTTCCAGGTGTGTGTCAGATAATAGTCGTTGTCCGTGCCCTGCACCAGCGGATAGGAAATCTCGGTGCCCGGAATGGCAATCCAGCCGATGACAAACTCTCCAGACATCCAGCTCAAAAAGTTTTCTTCCAAAGAGATACCGAACAG
>OKSF01002409.1_pt1 | contig 12704 bp, 13 predicted proteins | sample 1606061 | NCBI WGS metagenome assembly OKSF01 (sample SAMEA3541567, study PRJEB24748) | human gut metagenome | biome: human gut; feature: human-associated habitat; material: faeces | place: China | collected 2012 | reverse complement strand
AAGACATAATTACCGTTGGCCATAGACATTTGTGGCGCCGGACCCAATATATCGGTAACCGTCTTGGAAAGTTCGTCGTAAGTAGCATGATCGGCAATTATACGTGTCAGTTGCTCCTGGGTCTTCATTGTAATCCCTGGCAAGCCAGCCTCGGCAACCCTTTCAAGTTTGCCGTCGCTTATGTCAAGATACGACACGCGGTCGCTACTCATACCCCACATATAATTGGGCGAAGTCGAAGCAAGAGTCATCAAATTAACAGGACCGCTCCATGTCATCTGACACTTGGAAAGATCGATATTGAAAGTTCCATCCTTGACAGCAGACGAGAAAGCATCAGTCTGAGCCGAATTGAAGTGCGTAATACTATACTCTTCCTGTGCAAGCCAAGGGTTAGGTTTGGGTTTTGCAACTTGTGCCAAAGGCACTTCGGTAGTGCTGTCGCCATCGCCATCGCCACCAGCATCAGGAGAAATAGAATCTTCGGAACACGAAGCTAAAGACATAGCCCCTATGACACACACCATTAAATAAAGATAGGTTTTTTGCATAATGAATTGTTTTTGAGAATTTATGTTTGAATAGTTTGAATTTCCTCATGCAAAGATACAGGAGCATCAACCATCAAAAACCTCAAAGACATCACTTGTGTGTCACTCTTATAGAAAGGATACGTCACAGTAAGAAAGGTTACACTTTGCCTTATTATGTAACCTTCGTACAAAAGTTACACCTTACATTCAGTAGCAAACGCACACATAACCAGTATATTACCGTTGACGGCGCCACTCGGCGGGAGTCAAGCCCGTCCTTTCCTTGAACAGACGCTGAAAATACACACGCGACGAGAAACCGCACTCCATAGAAACAACCTCGTTACTATATTCGGGGTGTGCAGCCATGAGTGCCTTTGCCTCCTCCACGCGAATACCCGAAAGCCATGTACGGAAATTCTTACCATATATGGAAGTCAGATACGAAGCAACGTCGGTACGATTAACCATTATGCGACGAGCAAACGAGGATAATGTCAAGTTGCTATCTCTAAAACCGCCCTCGCTTCGCCATTTGCTTACCGCCATATCTATTTCGGCAATACGCTCAGGCCCAATCTCCCTAAAGACTTTAGCAGCGGCTATCTCGTCGTTAGTCTCGGTAACAATCTCAGTTACTCCCTCGGACATACTAAATCCAAGCGCCGTAAAACTAACAATAAACAGCGAAAGCGAAATCAATCCCAAAGGTCCAAAGACAAAGAGCAGCGGCCGCGACAATATATAAAGAGGCGAAATTACAGCAAAAGCACACACCACAAAAAAACCAAAGCGCATAGTGCGCAGGTAGGCATCTGCAGGATTACCATGTTCACTGTCGAGCCGACGTTGAACATTACCAAGTTCCCTCAGCGGTGCCCATGTATAATACAATAGAGTAAAGAAATGAATAGCATCAGCAACATATAGCATAGGACCAATATGCAGACTGCCATTTGAAATAACACCTGCGACTATGCACAATACCATAAGAGCATATCCAACAACGCCATAGCGCATAAAACTCCAACGTCTATGCCCAGCGCGCAGAATATTAAGCTGCGACCATGACAACAAAATAGCCGAAGGCGAATAAAACAGCAGATTAAACAGAACACCCACATCGTTCCCCTGTTGTCGCCAACCCAACCGCATCTGACACATGTAGTGTACAACAAACAATAGTAATGCCACAACAATCATCCAACGCGACTGTTCAAACTGTCTGTTACGGCAAGTTACATAGTAGCGCGACACAAACACAAAAAATGCAAGCATGGCCATCACAATCATGCAAGTATATTGAAGAGCAATAAGGTCTAAGCAAGTATCCAAGATTGTATGTATATTAAATAATTTAACGTGAGTTCGACGAAATATAAGTGCCTGAAAAATGGTGATTAGCGAAAAATTGTTGTAATCTTAGAGTGTTAAATATCAAAAGTTTACAGACAATAATTGCTATGATTACCGAGGACAAAGTTACTGAGATTTTCTGTATTACGGATGACTTCTGCAAAGTTTTTGATGTTGTTTCTCGGTCAATACCACACTTAGCCATGAATGAAGCTGCATTACAAATCGCACCTATAACCTTTTCGAGAAATACGGAATTAACCCGGTGCAACATGAAAGCCCGGCAAAGGAGATGCAGAAGCTTATCAAGCGTTGCGATCAGGTGATAGCGTTCATCAGGAAGCAGGAACAGGACATCTTGCGCCCGGCTTGCGCAGCGATCAGCACCACCGAAGCCCGTATCGAGAGGGTGCTCGACAAGCTGGCAACCGCCGGACAGGTGCGGGACTTGCAGAAAGCCGTTTCCGACCAGCAGCAACGGCAGAACTACGATGCGAGGAACTTGCGCAGCGACATACTCCAGCTTTTGGGCAGAGCCACCGAGCAGGAACGGAAAGCGTTCATGTATCTTGGCAAGCTCGTTGACGCAAAGGAGAAAAGCGGTTTTTTCAACGACATTGCGACACTGTACAAGGAGCAGGGATAAGAGCCTATGAACGTGAAGATACAAGGGGGAGGGGGTGGCACGTATGCCAATACCGGGAGTTGTACCGGGGTGGTCACTTACTTGCAGCATGAAGATCTTGAGCGCATCCGGCAGGGGCAACAGGCGGAGCCGTTCTTCAACCAGTACCGGGATTTCGTCAGCCCTAAAGAGGTCACCTACAAGATAGACCATAACCGGGCGCAGCTCCACAAGACGGACGCAAAGTTTTTTGTTATCACCGTCAGCCCGTCAGAGAAGGAGCTCGCAGCAATGGGAGCCAGCCCGGAGGAGCAGGCACGAGCGATGAAGGAGTATATCCGTAAGGACATCATCCCGGCTTATGCGGAGAACTTCAACAAGGGGTTGCAAGCGAACAATATCGAGTATTACGCAAAGATCCACTATACCCGGACGGGAGAAAGGCTGAACGATATGCACGCACATATCATCGTGAGCCGGAAAGACCGGGCGAACAAGCTCAAACTAAGCCCTAAGACTAACCACAGGGGAACGGCGAAAGGGGCTGTAAGGGGCGGTTTTGACCGGACGGATTTTTTCCGGAAGTGCGAGCGGTGTTTTGATGTGCGTATGAACTACAACAGGGAAATAAAGGAGAGCTTCGAGTATCTGAACGCAATCAAGAACGGAACTACGGCAGAGATACGGCAGCAGGCTATAAAGGCGGTACAGCATGAAGCTGCGAGGGAAGCGAGCAAGGAGATAGGCAAGAAAGTGACGAGGAAGATCGTAAAGGGTATGGGAGGCATGGGCTTATGAAAAGGGGAGAGTTGGCGAAAAAGAAAAGGAAAGGTTGCCTTACCGCCTTGCTGGTGGTGTGGGCTGTGTTCATGGTGAAAGTCATTGCGGTGCTTAATCCCGGCTTTCCGGAGGCGTGGCGCATGGTGGAAGCCGGGCAGATCGCCGGGTTCGCTTACATTTGGCTGCTCGTGTTCCTCGTGCTGTTGTGCTGTTTTGTCCTTTGGTGCATCGTCCCGAAAGGTTACTTTCGGAAAAAGAAGCCGGAAACGTCCCGTCCGGCTGGGGAATGGGCGGTTTCGATACCCACGCATGAAAACCCGGTTGTTGTCGGCAATCCTTTCCGGGGCATATTCATCGCAGGGGCGGCAGGATCGGGAAAGTCCGAGAGTGTCGCAGTGCCCTTGCTCCTTGAGTTCATCCGCAAGGGATTTGCCGGGATCGTGTACGATTTCAAGTTCCCGGCTCTTGACAATGATATAAGCTCGTTTCTGAACGCAACAGGAAGCGATTTAAGACACTTTCGTCTTAATTTCAGTAATCCGTACCGGACGGACTTTGTGAACCCCATACAGCCCGAATATGTGCCTAATACGAGCTACGCACGTGAGTACGCCGTTTCTATCGTTGCCAACTTGACAAAGGAGAGCATAAAGAACCCGGACTTTTGGAGCAGATCCGCAACCGATGTGCTGACCGCCTGTATCTGGTATCTCCGGGAGGAACACCCGGAGATATGCGACATTCCCCATGTGCTGGCAATGGTTGGCAGCAATGGCACAGCCTTGCTCAACACGCTGCAAAAGAACATCATTACGGAGCAAATGGTACGCAGCGTTTACGATGCGTTGCAGAGGGGAGCGGACAACCAAGTTTCCGGGGTACTTGGTACGTTGCAGGGTGCGGTTGCCCAAATCAACACGCCCGAAATGATGTGGGTGTTTTCCCGTCCGGGCTGTCCTCTCGACGTAAACAATCCGGATCATCCGGCTATACTCACCGTTGCCACCAACCCGACAACGTCACAGACGCTTTCACCGCTTTGCAGCCTCGTGATAACGGTTGCCACCAAGCTGATGAACCAGCCCGGAAAAGTTCCGTCCTTTGTCATGCTGGACGAGGCGCCGACCGTTTTCATCCCGAATTTGGAGGTAGTGCCGAATACCGGGCGCAGCAACAGGATAGCCACCGTATTGATGTGTCAGGATCTTGCGCAGCTTGCGGACGGATACGGGGATAAGAAAGCCGATGTTTTGTTTGCAGCCTGCAACAGCCATTTTTACGGGCGTGTCGCATCGAGCAAGACCGCCGAAGTCTTTAGCCGACAGTTCGGTAAAACTGATACCGTCTTTGTCACAAGTTCGGAGAACAAGAACACCGTATCACCATTCAAGACCAAAGGACAGAGCGAAGGAGTACAGGAACGGGACATTTACCGCCCGTCCGTATTCATGGAGTTACAGGTAGGGGAGTTCATCGGGCGCACGGTGGAGAGCGCAACACCTGTTTTTCATAGTCATTTTAAGCAAGTGGATAGCCGTTATCGGCAACCGGTAACGGGACAGCCGGAAAGGTTTATTTTGGGTTCTGATGTTATGGACTATTACAAGCAAGTAAGGGAAGATATAAAAGGAATTTTGGGGCAGCCGTAGGGCATTTTTTCCCTTTTCTCTCACAAAGATCTGCACCGCTCTAATTTTCTGCAAGTTCAAGCCCTTCGGGTTTTTGAAAAAATCTCCTGAGCTCGCTTTGCTCGTGCGGTATTTTTTCAAAAAAACTTGTAGAAAATTAGCCCGGCACAGGAGGGATGTTTAAGAAAAAAGAAAAAATAATGTTGCTTTTGGGTTGGTGGCTCCCCGTTTTCTACCGTTTTGATAAATTGTACCACTGTTTTGATAGATTGTACCACTTTTTTTGATGATTTTTACCCGTCCTGTTTTTGTCATTTTGTTATTGGCTTTCTTCCTTATAGGGGTAGATCCGCCCCGATCCGCCAGGCACGCAATATCATTTTGTCATTGCCGGCAGCTCCTTTTCCGGTTGTTAGGTGAAGATATCGCTTTCATTTTGATAGATGTGCAAATGCCTTGAAGCCCCCCAGAAAAAACCCCGCCGGAGGCAAAAAATAAACGCCACTTTCTCAAGTAGCGTTTATGGTTTTACAGCATCCTCATACTGTAATAAGGTTTTTTGTATGTGTGTTAACAAAGTATATTGTAAGTCGCTGGAAATAAGCGGGAATAGCCTACAACTGCCATTCCCGCCCCCTCTTGGGTTGTTGCCAGCACCTCTGAAAAAATCATTGTCAAAGGCAAGTAGTAACACGCCTGTGTTACGTTTTCGGCTTTTCAGCCGTCCGACCGCCACCCCGTCCGATTTGACTTGCCTTTGAGGTTTAAAAAGGGTCTTAGCGGAACCTTACTACTCTATCTTATTGTGTGTTAATTTAATAATATGCTATTGAAAAACAACGCTCTGAAACATTCCTTATCACCATTAAACAGGCACAAAGTTTTTCCCTTTACATCTTCAGAGAAAATGTAATACAGACAGGAATTAACCCCGAATTTATTTGTTTTGATGATTTTTGAACGGCTTAATTTTTGGCGCACTTGGTTTTCCGTCAGCCCTTCGAGGTAAACCAACCCTTTCATGTTTCCCATTTGTCCGGGCGTGATTTTAAGTGAGCCTAATAATTCTTTGAGGTCAAACAGTTTAGGAGTGCTTGACAAGCCGTTTAGGGACTGTTTTTTCAGTGTCTTTTCCATTTTACAAAGTTGTAGCTTGCGCCCTACATCAAGCCAATAAACATAAAAAAAGCGGAAGGGCATTTGCCAAGTCCGCAGGAGAGGGAGTCGAAGCCCTATACACACAAACAGGAAACGCCCCCCGCATATAGCAGGGAGCATCTATCTGTTTCTCTGTGTGTATGGAATAATTTCGACTTTTCTCCCGCACAGAAATCAGCTAAACGCTTTTTTTCTTCAATATGTAAAAACACAGTCGGTTTACGACTGCACAAATATAACAAAAGACTAACAAAAAAGTTTCATAATCCTTTGCTTTTTTAAAATTCGGTGTTTACTTTCAGTTTGCCGAATGTCTTTTGTTCATCCCTAATCCGGATCAGTTCTTTACGTGCTTGTTCCTGCCATTCCCGCAGAGCCTTGTTTTCGTTCCGGAGTTGCTCGATCTCTTTTGATTGTTCCTGTACCTTACTTTGTGCTTGGGCTTTTTCTTCCGCAGCTTTGGCGATGATCTCCGGTGCGGGTAGTTGTTTTTGTATGGTGGTTTGTTCCTGTACAAGTTGCAACAACTGTTTTACGGCTTCCGTTCCTTCGTTTGCCTGTTCCATGATCTTAGCGGATTGTTCCAAACGTCCGGCTACCTTTTCCAATGGGGAGAGGTCAAACGCTTCGCCCCGGAGATCGAACCCGGTTCTTTGGAAGTAATCAACGGATAACTCAACAAATTCTTTGCGAGTTATGCCCGTACCGTTTAAGTATTCGTCTAATTTTTGAGCGTATTCTTGGCTTATCGCTATGGTGGTAAGCGGTGTTTTCCTCTTTTGCTTGCTTTCCTGTCCTTTCTCCATTGCTATAAAATGCTATATGTTGTTACAAAGATAGTTATATATGTTTGTTATTGCGATTTATTACGTTGATTATTGCGTTTTATTGCAATTATAGCGAAATAAATCAGTTTTCAAACTTCTTTAAAAGACTTTCCAAATCTCTAAGCATGGCAATACGCAAATATTCATCATTCGGTAATAGCTCCATTTCTTCAACGCTCCTTTTCGCTAAATCGAGGAAGATAATAAGGTTTGTTTTCTCGGTATCGCTTATTTCTATATGCATGATATTAATCTTTTAGTTTTCCTTTTATAGAATTGATAATATAGCCTTTAGGGTTCTTCTTTTCTCTTGCTTTACCTTTTAGCAAAGCAAGTTCCCCCATTAAGTCAGGGAGTAAATTTTGTGCTGATATAAATAAATCCAAGTTGTTTTTTAACTCTTTATCGGAGAACTCCAAAGATTTTTTTAGGTAGTTACGTACTTCCGAAGATAAAGACCAACTTAGAGCCGTTTGCTTTTGTAAATCATGCCTTTCTAAATCACTGTCCCGATGTTCGGGTTGATATATAGGGTAAAACTTTATAGCGGTAATCTTGCGCCCTTCTTTTAGTGTGGTATATTCAAACGTGTAGGGGCTTACCTCGTCTAATTCTTTTTTTGCTGCATCCACAACTTTACGTATAAAATCGGCTGTTAGCTTGTACTTGTCGAATACGCCAAACATTTCCTTTAACTGTTCAATTGTGTAAATAAGTGGGCGTTTTTGACCGCTTAATAGTTCATAGAATCGCATCGAGTATTGACTTTTGAAACTCATTGCCGCTTTTAATTCATATTTACGGTATCCTTTGGAAAAGTTTAAAATACAATCCCATACACGAGGGTGGATTTTAAAAGATAGAATAGAAGAACGCTTAACAATGGTAGGGAAAGCTATGATAGATATATTTTGCCATATCTCATCATCTTCATACTCAAATGATTTCTTTGATAGGGAAACAAGAGCAGACTTTATGCGTGTGTAATTCTCATCTGTTTCGCCATTGAGCAGATCTGCGATAGGTAGGGTTATATCTACGCACCCCCAAAGATCATGGTCTAATTTCCGGCAGTTATCAGCGAATTTTATTCCTTGCAATTCAGCTTGAGCAATTTCTACAAGCCTATAGATAACCCGTTTCTCGTACACATTAAAGTCATATTTGGCGGTAGTCATAATATAACTTTGAATAAGGTCTTTATTTACTATTGCCATGATTGTAAATCTTTTCTTGCAAATATAACTGTTAATTATGACTTTGACAAATGTAAGTCACTGTTTCTGAAAAATAACATTCAAAAAGTCATAGTTCAGCCCGGAAATAACATTCAAAAAGTCATAGATAACATTCAAAAAGTCATAGTTCGTCTAATTTGCACTTATGCAATATGCTGTTTTTTAATATTTTGATAAGTATTTATCAAAAGTTGATAAGCATAAACAAGTTATGCCTTAAAACAAGTCAAAGAAAATTTTAGGAATGAAAGGCTACAATGACTGAAATACGACTTATTGAATGCTGGGAAGCAAAGCAAGAAGCCAAGCGCAGCGGGAGAAGGGGGATTTTTAGGCGTGTTAAAATTTGTAATATATTGTTTTATAATGTTGCATACTTATCCCTTCTCTGTATTTCTTTGGCGGCAGCAAACAACCGTTGTTTTGTCATGGGCTGCAAGATCTTATCATCATTGCCGAAAATCATATCTTCAACGCCTATCCCATGATTATAGTTTTCCCGGATGCAGTTCCGGAGCAACCAAAGATTGGCAAGGTTTACCCAATCGGCATTTTTTCGTCTTATGGTCTGAAACAAGGCAATAGCGTTCCGCAAATAGTGTCCTACATGGTCGTAATCGGTGAACACCATTTCGCCCCGGTAATAGATGTCTATATCTTTGTTTTCTTTGTCCTCTACTACTTGACACTCTGCAAATGGGATATTCTTTAGGTTGTCCCAATTTATAAACTCTGATGATTTCATAATCCTAAATCTTTTATTATTTCCTTGACAATGTTCATTTTAATGCTGGAAGCGTCCGATTTGTCGTAGATCAGTAATAGGGCGATTGTACCCTCTTTCTCGGAAACAAGGGCGTTAAACGTGATGACACGTGCGCCCCCGGATTTACCTCTGCCCTTTGCGGTTATCGTCATGCGTATTTTACGCACGTTTGGGGCGATCTCCGTTCCTTGCAACGGGTTTTCCTTTAGGCTCTCTTGAAACTCTCTCAAATCGTCTGCAAGACCCCTGTAACGCTTTGCCAGCTTCTTGATCTCTGCATCGAAATAGTCCGATGTAATTATTTCAAAGTTCATTTATCAGTTCGTCTAAGGATTTAAGTTTCCGTTTGCCTTCTAAATGTTCTTTGACCTGTTGCAAAGCTCCTTTAAGTTCTTCCATTACATCACGTTTGCCGAAAATGGTATCTTCTTCACTGATAGGAACAAGTTTGAAGCTGCCCTTTTCCCTTGACTTTAAAACGATGTCCTCGCCTTTATTGACCATATCCAAAAACTTGGTTTGGTTTGCTCTGAAATCTCTTGTGCTAATTACTATCATAATCTCCTGTTTTTAGGGTTCGTGTACAAAGGTAATAAAAAAATAGTTGGTTACCAACTTGGACGCATTTTTTTATAGATGATTGGCTATTCAGTGTATTTTGGAGTGTACACTACAATTTTTCCGGAAGTGCTGGGCGTGGGTGTTTTCGTTGGTGGGATAGGTTCTTTCTTTGTGCTTTGCCCGGCTCTCCCCGTCCCCCTTGTACGATGCAAAAGTAACCTTTTGCCGTACCGCAGGGGAGGGTGTTCGCCGGATGCAAAGCAGCCGAAAGAACAGCAAGAGGAAACGGCACTATGTACCGTTTTTTCCTCTTGCCCCTACGGGGAAAGGCTGATTTTCAGCCTTTTAAGAATAGTATTGCTAATTATATACAATGATTTACCAATTGCATATAAAACTAAGCATTTGTTTTACAGAATGTTAGTTTTATAAACTGCAATTATATCGGCAGTGAAAGCAGGTTTTAACCTGTAATCGAAGAGAGCAAGCAGATATTGGACAGAGTCCAATATTGCTTTTTTAAATAGCTGTTTATCAGCTATTTAATCTTTATTTGGTTTACTATTGGTTGACTTTTGGTAAACTATTTTTTTTCAATATATTAGATTTCAGTATATTAGAGCGATTTTTCCGGTCGACCGGAAAGTAAACCAACCCTAAAAAGTGAGCAATTATGAACGATCAGACAACAGTAACAATAGACAAAAAAACCTTTGCCATTCTTGACAGATTGGCAAAAGCGAACAACGTATCAAAGAAAGATTTTCTTTCATGCGCTTTGGACTACTTCGAGAAATACGGAATTAACCCGGTGCAGCACGAAAGCCCGGCACAGGAAATGCAGAAGTTAATCAAACGGTGCGATCAGGTGATAGCGTTTATCCGGAAGCAAGAACAGGACATTTTGCGCCCGGCTTGCGAAGCGATCAGCACAAGCGAAGCACGTATAGGACAAGTCATAGACAAGTTGGCGACAGCCGGACAAGTGCGGGACTTGCAAAAAGTGGTCAGTGAACAACAGCAACGGCAGAACTACGATCTAAAGAATTTCCGTTCTGATATGGTGCAATTGCTCAAGTATGCCAACGAGCAGGACAAACAGGCGTTTTTACGTATTGGCAAGCTGATAGACGCAAAGGAGAAAAGCGGTTTTTTCAAGGATATTTCGGATATTTACGATTTAGATAAATAGCCTATGAACGTGAAAATACAAGGGGGCGGGGGTGGAACCTATGCAAATACCGGAAGTTGTACCGGGGTAGTTACTTACTTGCAGCATGAAGATCTTGAGCGCATCCGGCAGGGACAACAGGCAGAGCCGTTCTTTAACCAAAGCCGGGACTATATCAGCCCTAACGAGGTCACTTACAAAATAGACCATAACCGGGCGCAGCTTCATAAGACGGACGCAAAATTCTTTGTTATCACCGTCAGCCCGTCAGAGAAGGAACTCGCAGCAATGGGAACCACTCAAGAACAGCAGGCACGAGCCATGAAAGAGTATATCCGTAAAGACGTTATCCCGACCTATGCGGAGAACTTCGACAAGGGACTACAAGCGGACAATATCGAGTATTACGCAAAGATACACTTTAACAGGAACGATGCAGGGGTAACGGATATGCACGCCCATATCATAATAAGCCGGAAAGACCGCAGCAACACGATGAAGTTAAGCCCGAAAACCAACCACCGCAGCACCGGGAAAGGGGCGGTGAAAGGTGGTTTTGACCGTACCGACTTTTTCCGGAAGTGCGAAACCGGGTTTGATCTCCGGACGAACTACCGCCGGGACATAAAGGAAAGTTTTGAGTATCTAAACGCCATGAAGAACGGCACGCCCGCAGAGATACAGAAACAGGCATTGAGAGCCGTTCAGTATCAAGCGAAGCGGGAAGCGGAGAAGGAGATCACAAACAAGGTCGCAAAGAAGATCGTTAAAGGAATAGGGGGCAGGGGCTTATGAAAAGGGGAGAGCTTGAGAGAGGAAAGAAAAAAGGTTGCCTGTTGGCGTTCCTTATTGTCTGGGCGGTTTTCATGGTAAAGGTTATATCGGTTCTCGATCTCAATTTCGGGGAAATTTGGGACAGGATGAAAGCCGGGGATATAACCGGGTTCGCTTACCTTTGGTTGGTGGTGTTCTTGGTTCTTGTGTGCTGTTTTGTCCTGTGGCGCATCATCCCGAAAGGTTACTTCCGGAAAAAACAGCCGGACACCGCAGCCGTTCCGGTGGATAAATGGGCGGTAACCATTCCCACCCATGAAGGGGCGGTAATCGTGGGAAACCCGTTCCGGGGCATCTTTATAGCGGGTGCGGCAGGTTCCGGAAAGTCCGAGAGTGTAGCGGTTCCGTTGTTGTACGAGTTCATCCGGAAAGGTTTTTCCGGGGTGGTATATGATTTCAAATATCCAGCACTTGACAATGATATAACCGCCTTTATAAATGCCACCGGAAGCGATTTAAGACACTTTCGTCTTAATTTTAATGATCCGTACCGGACAGACTTTGTAAATCCCATAAAGCCGGAATACGTGCCAAATACGAGCTATGCACGTGAGTATGCCGTTTCTATTGTCGCCAATCTGACAAAGGAGAGCATAAGTAACCCGGATTTTTGGAGCAGATCTGCAACCGATGTTTTGACCGCCTGTATTTGGTATCTTCGGGAAGAACACCCGGAGATATGCGATATTCCCCATGTTTTGGCAATGGTGGGGAGTAACGGCACTGCATTATTGAACACGTTGCAAAAGAACATCATTACTGAACAAATGGTGCGTAGCGTTTACGATGCACTGCAAAGGGGAGCGGATAACCAAGTTTCCGGGGTACTTGGTACGTTACAAGGAGCCGTTGCGCAGATCAACACGCCCGAAATGATGTGGGTGTTTTCTCGTGACGGTTGCCCGCTCGATCTGAACAATCCGGCAGTTCCGGCAGTGCTGACGGTTGCCACCAACCCGACAACGGTACAAACATTGTCACCGCTTTGCAGTTTGGTTATAACGGTTGCTACAAAGTTGATGAACCAGCCGGGCAAAGCACCTTCTTTTGTTTTGTTGGACGAAGCCCCGACGATCTTTATACCTAATTTGGAAACCATACCGAACACCGGACGAAGCAATAAGATAGCGACCGTTTTAATGTGCCAAGATCTTGCGCAGCTTGCGGACGGTTACGGGGATAAGAAAGCCGATGTTTTGTTTGCAGCCTGCAACAGCCATTTTTACG
>OKSF01002401.1_pt1 | contig 12752 bp, 10 predicted proteins | sample 1606061 | NCBI WGS metagenome assembly OKSF01 (sample SAMEA3541567, study PRJEB24748) | human gut metagenome | biome: human gut; feature: human-associated habitat; material: faeces | place: China | collected 2012 | reverse complement strand
TGGCAAAGCGCATATGTCCAAAATGGCTAGCGTTGTGGGCGCGGTAACGGCTTTAGCCGCTGCCGGGGGGCCACCGATTGGTGGTGTGATTATTGAATATGCTTCTTGGCGCTGGGTATTCGGCATTAATGTCCCCTTGACCATCGTAGCCTTTCTAATTGTTGCTATGGGAGTAAGGGAATCATATGACGAATCCTTGGCGGGGAGAATTGATTTACCGGGAACCATTCTTTTAACACTAGGCTTGGGTGGTTTAACCTTTGGCCTACTAGAAGGCCGCCAATATGGTTGGCAGTCGGGCATCATCTTAGGAACACTCATTGGCGGCGTATTAGCTATTGGATTGTTCATCTTTATCGAAAGTAAAGTCAAACACCCGTTACTTGAATTAGATTTGTTTCGTGAAAAAACCTTCACTGCTTCTAGTTTAGTTTACTTTTTAACCGGCTTTGCATTAGTTAGCCCCACCCTGATTTTAAATTACTTTTTACAAGACGTTCTGAACGATACAGCGTTACATGCAGCCCTAATTATTGTTCCAGTTTCCTTAACAATCATGGTAGCGATGCCTTTGGGAACTAAGTTATTTGATCAAGTTGGCGCAGTTCCGGTTACTTTGATTGGCCTCTTAGTCATGGCAGCTAGTTTACTGCTCTTGTCGTTTATCACCACCACAACGCCTAAAGCTGTTATCATTACTTTTCTGGTAATTAACGGTGTTGGTTTGGGGTTCTCTTCGGTTTCGTTAGTGGCCTCAGTTAAGCATTTGCCAAAAAATAAAAGTGGGATTGGTTCGGGAATTGTTAACGCAGCGCGTCAAATTGGCACCTGTTTAGGAATTGCAATTCTAGTAACGGTCCTTGATAATAATGTCAATACAGTTAAGCAGCATATTCATCAAGATGCCATTCAAATTGTTGATCGACAGCAATTATCACCCAAAGTAAATAAAGTGGCTCATCAACAATTGAATAGCCTATTTTCCACTACTGGATCAGCCAAATTAACAACTAAAAACAAACAGACGAACCTAAAACGTGCCCTTAAACAAGCGGCCAAATCTCAAGTTGATTTACCACAGCCCCAAAAGGGAACCGATCTTTACCAGGTCTACCAAGCCCAGAAAAAGTTAGCACTAGCTACTGACAACTTGAAAGCGGGCAGCCAGCGACTAGCACTTACCTTAACCAAGTTAGAAAATCAAAATACCGCTATATCTAAACTATCAGTAGCTTCTCAAAAAATTAATTTGGGTAATCAGAAAATAAGCCAGGGTCAGAAAAAATTGTTAGTAGGTCTCAAACAATTGGCACAAAAAGAAGCTTTAACGACAGCTTTGAGAAAAATTAAGCATACTAAGAATCGACAAATCAGTCAGGCCTTCAGTCATACCTACTTAGTAGGAGCGGTGATTGTTTTGATTCTGTCGCCGATTGCTTTGTTGACAGATCGTAAGCCATTAAAAAGTTGAAATGGGAGCTAGCCATTAACTTTAATACGGATTACTAGCTAAATCTAAAAGGGGCCTCGTATTCGAAGCCCCTTTTGGTATGGTGTAAACAGTTTTAAGATATATTGTTTTTAACTAAATCGTCGCTGTTGCGTGCGTTTACTAATCCCCGTCTTTCGTTCAATCATTTTATAGGTCATGACCTGTTTTCGTAATTCGTAGGCAAATCTGATCTGTTCATAAAAACAGGAAGTTACTTTTTATAAGCAAAATTGTAGACGGCTGACATCTATCGTGCTATTTTGTAAAAGAAATATGTTACTGATAAAAAATAAGTAGTAAGAATTTGGATTAGGAGTCTAAGTATGAGACATTTTAAGAATATTATTATTGGTTTTGGTAAAGCTGGTAAGACTTTGGCAGGGAGCCTGACAAGTCATGGCGAAGAAGTGCTTTTGATTGAAAAAGATCCAATGATGTACGGCGGAACATGTATCAACATCGCATGTTTGCCAACTAAGAACTTGGTAATTAACTCTCAAAGAGGAGTTAAGTATGAAGAAGCTTTCGAAACTAAGGAAGCTATGACAGCAAAACTACGCAACAAGAACTACCACAAGGTAGCAGACCAAGACTTGGCAACTGTGCTTGATGCAAGTGCTGAATTTATTGATGATAAGATAATCAAGGTAACTGATGAATCAGGTACAGAAGAATTAACATTCGACCGTCTTTTCATTAATACTGGTGCCGAAAGTAATATACCAAATATTGATGGCCTAAAGATTGACGATAAGATATTTACTTCAACTGAAATGCTTGCTAAAAAAGAACTTGCTAAGAATCTGGTTATTTTAGGTGGTGGACCAATCGGACTTGAATTTGCTTCAATGTACGCTGGCTTTGGCAGTAAAGTAACTGTAATTGAACCAATGCCAAGTATCTTGGGCCGGTTTGAACCAGAAATTGCTCAGGCAGCTAAGGCTGATATGGAAGCAGATGGCGTTACCTTCATGCTTAAGTCTTCTTTGACCAAGGTTGAAGAAACTGAAGCTGGTCTTAACTTAACGGTTGAAACCGAAGATGGTGTTAAGGACTTGCAAGCAGATGCGATGCTTGTGTCAGTTGGCCGGCACCCAGCCACTGCTGCCCTTCACCTAGAAAAAACCAGTCTTGAAGTTGGCCAAAGAGGCGAAATTGTCGTTAACGACAAGCTTGAAACCAGTGTTCCTAATATCTACGCTATGGGTGATGTTGCCGGTAGCTTGCAATTTACCTACATTTCGCTTGATGACTGGCGGATTATGGACAATCAACTCTTTGGTGACAAGACTAGAACTAAGAAGAATCGTCCAGTTTTTGCTAACTCAATCTTCATTAAGCCAGCAATTTCTTCAGCTGGACTAACTGAAAGCGAGTTAAAGGCCCAAGGTAAAGCTTACAAGGTTTTAACAATGCTTGCAGCTGGTGTGCCAAAGGCCCAAGTCATCGGCAACCCAAGAGGCTCATACAAGGCTTTGATTGACCCAGAAACCCACGAAATCTTAGGTGCTACTATTTACGCTGAAGAAGCTTACGAAACTATCAATGTCATCACTTTAGCAATGCAGCACCACTTAAAGGCTGAAGACTTGCGTGACCAAATTTATGCTCACCCAACTATGACTGAAGCTCTTAATGACTTATTCAAATTCTAAAAACTAAAAAAACTGACTTATCTCATAACTTGAGTAAGTCAGTTTTTAATCGCCTATTTTCTTTTCTATTAGATTGCCTTTACCAGCTGGTTGGGAGTGTAAATTGATACCTTGAGGGTATTGAAAAAGGGAAAGCCTTCCCCGTATGATTAAAATCGCTAAAAACCAATCAGAATACGGAGGCTTTCCCCATGAATCAGTTTAACAAAGATATTATCGCAGCGCTATCTTCAGACAAAGATATTACCCTGAATGAAGTCTTACGTCGTCAAATCGAAGTGGCCGCTAATCAGTTCCTTCAAAATGAACTGACTGCGGTGCTAGGCTACGAACCACATACTCGGATCGACCGATCAAAAGACGACGTGAACTACCGGAACGGGACGTACACCCGCACTATCGACACTGAGTACGGTGAAATTAATCTGACGATCCCACGGGACCGGTTAAACAAGTTTCAAAACTCCCTCTTCCCTCCTTACGTGCGTCGGACTGATGGACTGGAGGAAATGGTCATCAAGATGTACTCCAAGGGCGTCACAACTCGTGAAATCGCTGATATGGTTGAGAGAATGTACGGCCACTACTACTCACCAACCACGGTTTCAAACATCACTAAGCGGACGAAACACCTGGTTGAAGAGTTCCACGAACGCAAATTCAAGTACTCACAGTACGTCTGTGTGTTCCTCGATGCCACTTACATTCCGTTACGCCGTGGTACCGTTGAACGAGAAGCCGTTAACGTAGCAATCGGAATTCGAAGTGACGGCGGTAAGGAAGTTCTTGACTACAGTATCGCACCGACCGAGAACGGAGCCGCTTGGTCTGAACTACTCCAGGGATTACGCGCACGGGGGATTAAAGATATTCAGTTGTTCATCGCCGACGGTTTAGTTGGACTTCAATCTGCGATTGAGGCCAACTACCCGCAGGCGAAGTTTCAACGGTGCTGGGTCCACACAGAACGCAACCTTTTAGGGTACTTTCGCAAAAACGATCGCAGGGAGATTATCACCGACTTTAAGGCCATTCGGCAAGCAGAGAGCCTACAAGCCGCCAAAGAACGATTGGCGGCTTTCAGTGCTAAGTGGGAGTCCAGTTATAAGCGTCGAATCAAGAATTTAGTCCAAATGGAGGAGCTATTCACGTTCTTCAGTTTTCCAACTGCGATTCGTCAGACCATCTACTCGACGAGCCTAATTGAGTCGTTCAATAAGAGTCTGAAGAAGATGGTCCGACGTAAAGAGCAGTTCCCAAACGAAGGGGCCCTCGATCGCTTTATCATGACGCAAGTGATGGAGTACAACGATAAATTTGAGAATCGAGCACATCGGGGATTCAAAGACTGTCACGACACGCTTGATTCGATGTTTTAGAATCGCCAATTCATGCGGGCGAAGTTTCCTTTTTTACACAACATTCTTGACACTCTCGTTCCCAACACCACCAATTGTTAATTCTAATTCATTTTTCATCGAAAATTGACATTTATAATTGTGTGTGCTATCACTAACTACCAATAGGGGAATCACTTTATTCCCCTATTCTTCGTGGGTTGCATCCGAAATACCTCAGCTCGAAGTAACGCCACGTTAAAAACAAAAGGAGGTAACTTTTATGTTACAGAAGATTGCGAAGTCGAAGAGTTTTGATTTGCTTGGGGTTCTGATTGTCGTTGCCATCTCAATTGCTTCTGGTTACCTAACCGAAACCCTCGCTGACGTCACGCATTGGGGCCACTGGACGGTCTTCGTTCCCTTTGGAATCATCTCGATTATCAATTCGATTCTCTCGATTTATTCAACTCGGCTGACCGGCCGAATGAATAACCTGGGGAACGTGGTTGGGATCGCGAACGTGGTGCTTTCCGGGACGATTGATTACATTCTGGGAAACCAGGCAGCCGTCATCACTTACCCAGTGACCTTCATCATCTACACGGTGGCGATCGAACACTGGAAGCGGACTGAGAAGTACAAGAGCTCCAAGCCAATGACGGGCGCTAAAGGGGTGCTCACCATCATCGGCATGTTCATCCTATCCTTGCTCTTCTCGTTTGGAACCAACTACATTGGCTGGACGAACGGCCTTACTGATCCCCTCTTCTGGATCACCGTTATCGCCTTTGGCTTGAGCCTGGGTGCTAACGTCCTCAACGCCATGAAGTTTGAAATGCAGTGGAAGTTCTGGGTCCTTTACGACTTTATTCAGTTAGCGAAGGCCGGAATTCAGGGCAACTTCGCTAACATTGGTAAGTATGTTTACTATATCATCAACGCCATCGCGGCCCTTGCCTTCTGGCGGGACCCGCTCGAAGTCACCCCTGCCTCCAAGGTGAGCCAGAAGGTTGACCGCGCCTAACTAAAAAGCACCCAACTATATCTTCAAGCTTAACGGTCCACGCGCAACGTATTCGCTAGACATTATGGTTTTACCATGGGCCAGGCATGTACCGTATTTAGTAGAGAAATAAAAGCGGACGGTTAACGCAGATATTGCGTAAGTCGCCCGCTGTTTTCGTCTTAACCACGGATTCTGGGGACCCTCAGTGGTTAAGAATCAATCTGATTCGTAAATTTTGTTCTTGATTTCTTAGTGCTGTTATCCTCTTGACTGGTGGAAAAAGTTGTCTGGAAGGTTGGTTTGATTATAGCCATTTGATCATCAGCGCGAATAAGCTAATCTTTGTCCGCAACGTAATTCCCGGTCGAATATATCTGGGCGGTCTGGTTCCGCGTAATCGTGGAACCTTCCATGTGGTTACTGTTATAAGAAAACTCAACTTGTGACCAATCATAGAGGCCGCCTGACTGACGTGAATCTCGTTCCCTTCCTAATGCGTAGGAAATATCGTAGTTCATCTAATCACCACTATTTACTTAAGAAATAACTATGATAGAATCCAGCTGAATTATGAGATGTCCATTAGTCACGGTGACTTCGTAATTCAGCAGCATGTGTTTGTTTGTGAATTTGCGAGCTACCAACAGGTAACTCTTTTCAGCTCTGGCTAGAGATTTGATCTTGGCGGTACAACAAGGTTTGAGTATAATAAGGTTTGTAGAAACAGGACGGTCTAAAAACTCGTGGTTCAATATCCCATTATTCCTGGTGGGGAATCCTGAACAGTTATTTAACTGCATATAGTTAGGGTACCGTTTATGAGACTCTACACTGGAAATCCTCGTCAGTATCAGGGTTTTCTTTTTTCGTTGTCTACTTAGTAATTTCCCTGTATTAATTGAGTAGGCAAAAGCCCAAAAAGGTATTAACGCCAAGAAGGGGAGTGGTGGATAGTATAGATAAGTAGATGGTTTTGTATACAAAGCGTGTTCTAAGGAGAGGAAAAATGAAAAGAATTCGAACGTTTCTATCTTTGTTGATAATTGTAGGCGGAATTTTTGCAGCCCCAATTCAAACTATGGCTGCCACTAATATAAATGGGACACCATCTGTAGCTAGCAGTCAAAGTAAGGGTGACTTACCTAGCATCGATCAAGCACAAAGTTCCAAATCAAAGTTTGCCAGTTCTGCAAAAACTAATGATATTCCACAAAATGTTACGAAGAATGAAAATAAAGTCAGCCAAAAAGCATCCAATGAACTTGGAAACAATGAAGGTGTGAGAGGCCCATCTTCTAGTATTAATATTACTATTAGCAATCCCAAATTAACCACTAATAGTATTGAAGGGGGGTTTGGCACTACTGAATTTAAATTCGATTTCTCAGTTCCAGATTCAGCCAAATCTGGGGATACAACAACTATTTCATTACCGGATCAGTTAGATTTCCAACGATCTCAGAAGTTTAATATTTATGCACTTGATGGCAAAACTGTTGTAGCTACAGCAGTTATCGATAAGCCCAGTAGATCACTTGTTCTGACCTACACCGATTACGTTGATTCACATGACTCAATAAGTGGCCATATTGATATGCAAGTAACGGCCGCTACAAGTGAAATTAATAAAGAAGAGACCATACCGGCGGAAATCAAGATTAATGGGCACACCGTTACGATTGATAGTTCTGGTATAAAACACAGACCTTCCAAGGGTGATACAGCAACAGACTTTTGGAAGTACGGATATGTTGATTATGACAATAACAAGAATGAAATTGTCTATCACGTCAACATTAACGCCTCTATGCAAAGTGTCAGTAATGTAGTCATCTCTGATAGTTTGGCTTCAAATGGTTTTTCTTATGTGCCCGGAAGTTTTTCTATTTCTAAAGGGAATTGGGAAAGAAATTCTGAGAACTATTGGACATTGAGCAATCCACAAGATGTGACAAGCCAATATAACATTGATATTAATTCAAGCAATAGTGCTTATACAGTGAAATTGGGCAATATATCTGAGGGTTATGCAATTGTCTACCGGGTTAAGTCAAACCATCCATTACTTAATGGCGAACTGGTCGAGAATGATGTTAGCTATAAATCTAATAAGAAGGTAATAAACAGTTCTATAAATAGAGTTCTTTACCAAGAGGCTAATGGCAAAGCTAATGGATATAATTATAGTTTAACTATAAATAAAGAGGATGAATCTGGAGCCCCACTTGCAAATGCTGTTTTTTCTGTTATTCGCAAGTCAACTAATGGGGTTGTTGGAGCCATAACTACTGGTCCTGATGGTAAAGGAACAATTTATGGTCTTCTAAAAGATGATTATATTATACGTGAAACTTCGGCTCCATCGGGATATACATTGGCTAAAGATGTTATTGTTTCAGCTGATAGTTTCGACTCTAAGGGAGCAACAGCAACGATCACAGATAAGAAAGCTGTTACTACCGTTTCAGGTACAAAGACCTGGAAAGATAATAATGATCAAGACGGCAAGCGCCCTGATTCAATTAAGGTTAACTTATTAGCTAATGGTAAGGTTGTTCAGAGTAAGACAGTGAAGGCATCGGACAACTGGAAGTACAGCTTCACCAACTTACCTGAATTTGAAAATGGTAAGAAGGTTAGCTACACCGTTACTGAAGACCAAGTTAAAGACTATTCAACGACGGTAGACGGCTACAACCTAACTAACAGCTATACGCCGGCTAAGACGAGTGTTAGTGTAACTAAAGCATGGAACGACAATAATAACCAAGATGGCAGTCGTCCAAATGAAGTTAAAGTTCAGCTCTACGCTAATGGTGAAAAGAGTGGTAACGAAGTTACCCTTAATGCGGCCAACAAGTGGACTCACACTTGGACCGAATTAGCTGAAAAATCAAATAAGAAAACTGTTCAATACTCAGTTAAAGAAGTTGGTACTGTTAAGGGCTACACTTCATCAGTTAACGGTAAGAATGGTAACTTCACAGTGACTAACACGCATACGCCAAGCACTACTACCGTTTCAGGTACAAAGACTTGGAAAGATAATAATGATCAAGACGGCAAGCGCCCTGATTCAATCAAGGTTAACTTATTAGCTAATGGTAAGGTTGTTCAAAGTAAGACAGTGAAGGCATCAGACAACTGGAAGTACAGCTTCACTAACTTACCTGAATTTGAAAATGGTCAGAAGATTAGCTACACCGTTACTGAAGACCAAGTTAAAGACTATTCAACTACTGTTAATGGCTACAACTTAACTAACAGCTATACGCCGGCTAAGACGAGTGTTAGTGTAACTAAAGCATGGAACGACAATAATAACCAAGATGGCAGTCGTCCAAATGAAGTTAAAGTTCAGCTCTACGCTAATGGTGAAAAGAGTGGTAACGAAGTTACCCTTAATGCGGCCAACAAGTGGACTCACACTTGGACCGAATTAGCTGAAAAATCAAATAAGAAAACTGTTCAATACTCAGTTAAAGAAGTTGGTACTGTTAAGGGCTACACTTCATCAGTTAACGGTAAGAATGGTAACTTCACAGTGACTAACACGCATACGCCAAGCACTCCGAATGTTCCTACAAATAAGACCCCAAACAAGTCGAGTCGCCACAATAATCCGATCAAAAAGATAGTTCAAAAGATAGTTCAGCGAATTCTGCCACAAACAGGCAGTTCCTCTGAAACGTATCTTATTGCTATTGGTGGGGTATTGCTGATTTTGCTGCTCAGTGTCATCCTTCTTAAAAGGAAGAAAAAGTAACTTTTAATTAAAAAGAGTCTGGGAAAAAAGTCATTTTTTGACTAAATTCTAATAAAACTCAAAAATAAAACCGTTGATATATTAAGGTTTATAGAACCAAGATAATCAACGGTTTTTGTAATTTAAGAGTTTCTTCCCAGACTCTTTTGTCTAGTTATAGATTTTTTGATTAGTCCATTTTTGCGAGTGTAGTTTAATTGGTAGAATAATTGCTGGCGAGTATTCGCACGCTTTCTTTTTGCCCGCAACACACCCACCGATAAACTGTAATCTGGAAAATAGTGATATGTGTTCCATTTTCATATAAATATTAATCATCAAACTTCAACATAGTAATGACTATAATTGTTAGGATCAACGTAGACATAAATGGTATCACCCACGTTTAACCCATGAAGAGCAGTGGAGTTAAAGACAGGGGCACTTTCGAAGTGGTATCGTTCATTTGCTTCCTCATAGTAGCACTTTATTATCTTGCCAACCACACCGTTCAAAATTACATGACTATCGGTTATAGCTGATACTATCGCAGTGACTCGCTGTCCAGTTTTCTTTAATCGATGTCTCCCTCTATCAGCAAAGACGTATTTAAGGAAGATACTTCCTAAAATGGTGAAAACTAAGCCTATCCCACCCCAAATGGCAAGATTAAGTATTCCTGCACCGGGTATAGTTGGATTTGCTGGGGCTTGAGGATTAATAAGTATTTTGATTTTCTTACCTATCTGCATCGAGGGAGTATATGTATCTAAACGGATATCGGTGTAGCGTTGACCGTGATAGCGGTAGTCTATGTACACCTCATGACGTCTGGAATCCTGAGAATAGTGGGAATAGCGATTACCACTCTCGTGATAAGTAACGATATCTGTGATCCTGGCAGTAGCACTATCTCCCTTGGCCTGTAGCTGAGAAGTACGCCAGTAGGCTAGAGAGCCGATCCCAATTAAAGTTACGCCCAGTAATAAGAAGATCCATCCAAATAGGCTAAGAATTTTCTTCATCGCAAGCTCCTCCGTTAACTATTATGAAGACCAATCTTGGAATCACTATTCTTCTAAAAGTCTAATGATCTAAGAGTGAATCGTACTTTTAGTCATATTATATTAAAGATAATACCTTATTTCACCTATGTGATGATAGTACCATTTAAAAAGGACTAGCTTAGTCGCATAATCTTTCACCAAGAGATGTGAATTTGGGGTCCATTTTGAGAAATAGCCCCTTGAAAATAAAAGCCCCTCAATCCTACGATTAAGGACTAAGGGGCTATTTTTTGTTAAAACATATTTTCGCCCGTATTTTGTGGCGGATAATGCTATAATTTAGACAAACAAAAAGGAAGCTTTGCACTAACAAGGCTTCCCCAGTAGAGCCGTTTAAGACGGTAGCAATTAATTAGTGATTAAATAACTGCTAGCTTGCCAGAGCTAAGGCGGTTATTTTTATTGATAGGGAACCAGTATCTATGATGGAACTATTGGAAAATTAGCAGGTGCATAATATGTTTAACCAAACTTATAAACAAATATCAGGGTACATTCAAAGAAAGGATATAAATGAAACTTTAAAATTCTCCTATTCTAATTTTTTTACAAAATTTGGTGTGTTTATCTTAGCTATGGGTTCCGTTATTATGCTATACGCTATTGGTATTGGGCCTACGCAAGGAAATTGGGGAGAAACAGGGAACATGGTCGCTAGAATATTACTGGATATCGTGGGCCCACTGGTAAAAGTATCTGACGGTATCTTTTTCCTGATGCTATTGGCGTGGGTTATTATGCCATATTACAATCGAGGCGCTGCATCAGTTCAAGGGTCCTTAATCGGATTAATTTGGGTTATAACGACATTTTTTTCAATTTCCTCAATAATCACATTAGTTCTTGTAATAGTACAAGGATGGATTTCCTTTTTTGTTCAACTTTTTATTATTTTTATGTATCTTTGCGTATCGACTTATATATGGATTATGAAAGTACATGGTAAAGAAACAAAAATTAGTAATTTAAAAATGACCATTACCACATTAGCACTGATGCTAATTATTAACATTGTAATGGTGATATACTCAGTTATTGTGAAACATTTAAACTTTGAATTAGCATTAGGTTCTGCATCAGTAATACTATATATACTATTAATCTTTTTGCTTTTCTATCAATTAGATAGAGTTTATAAAATGATTTACATCCAGAAATACAATCGTCAATTTAGAGTTGCATATAAAATACCAGATAAAAAATGGTGGTTTACGGCCAAAAGGGCAGCGAAACAACCACGGGTATATCCGACAGTAGAGGGCGAAACAAAGGGGGAATACAAAGATGGACGATAACGAATCTAGTTTCTCGTATAAAACCTATTTATGGGGAATTGTCGGCTTTATAGTTTTCGCATTAATTTATACGCCCCTTGTTTGGTTACCAATTATAAAGAATCGCCTACAAACGGGAGTTGGAAATAGCACACTCTTTTGGATCGTCAATTGTATCGGCGTAATACCCTTCATCGCAGTTTATGGATTAATCAAGGCAATGTTTAAAAAGTGGCGCAAAGAGAAAGGAAGTAAGTAGGATGGGAAAAGCAGATTTATTACCGATGGGTTCGTTAGTATATTTAAAGGGCGGCGATATGAAGTTAATGATTATTGCCCGGGGACCGATTTTTGAAGATAAATAAGCTTTATCAGACTGTTCGGATCTAATTTTCTAAACACGGCATCAAGTGCCCACAGAATCCGAAGAGACTGACAAACAGCTGGTAAAGCAGCCCGTTTTTTTTTACGACATCATGTGTCCAATAGCGATATGGCTTATTTGCTTTATCTCCACTTTTATTTTAGGCAAAAATAAAAGTGTTGAATCATAATTCCGTCGAATTATGATTCAACACCAGGTTAGTATGTTTTTTTGCCGATGATTTTTAATCAGCTCAACAACTAAGGCTATTAGATTGATAATCAATGTACCAAACAATAACATTAGCTGTAATGCGTCCGTAATGGACAACATGGCTACTCCTTTCGTTAGGTTTCCGGTTATCTATGATGATTACACCATAGGTACCACCTTCTTCCAGTTTCGCCACCGCCTTAACTTCTCTACTTAATCCATTATACAGAAAAATTATCTTAATGTATCATTATTTTTAGCTCACAGCTTAAGCCTTTAGAAAAACATGCTTTAGAGCAATTGAAAGATAATTCGCCAATGCAGTTTACCACTCAGGAGCATGAACAGGGCCTTGCTTATTTGAGTGGGCATGTCAAACCTGATGAGATTCAGAATGCTAACTTGTTACGGGTATTGAAGAATAGAGGCACGCAACAATTATTTATTGGTGAAGCCAGCCAGGATCACGAGATTTCGGTTAAACAGATTACACAAGTTAAGCAAGCTTTAGAGCGGCATAATCAAAAAAAGGATAATTACCGTCACGAAAGCATGGCAGATTATCGAGCAGTTAATTATCGGGAAACTAAGCCACG
>OKSF01002391.1_pt1 | contig 12792 bp, 8 predicted proteins | sample 1606061 | NCBI WGS metagenome assembly OKSF01 (sample SAMEA3541567, study PRJEB24748) | human gut metagenome | biome: human gut; feature: human-associated habitat; material: faeces | place: China | collected 2012 | reverse complement strand
GCCCGTGGGTTATACCCTAAGAGCAAACCACCCTTTTTAAGGGTGGTTCTGATTTGAGTGGTCGGGACGAGCGTTCAAAATCGCTCATGTTTGTTCTAGAATGTTCGTATAGTCACATTTACGAACAGGAGCGAACATGCACATCTATTCTGTCAACGATCCCGAGTTCAAATCCTATGGCAACGTTTGGGATGACGTTCCGTCCGAGCTCACGTCGCCCGTGCTCGAGGCGCTCTCTGCCACGCCCATTCCCGAGGGCAGCAAGTACGTAGCAAGTGCGCCGGAGCTCGAGGGCGTCAAGGATGCCGACAAACTGGGCTTTCTCATGTTTGGCGGCCGCCCCTTCCAGCTCGGCTGGTGCAACGGCCACAACACACGCCTCAACTGCCTGGAGTATCACCGCGCCAGCGAGTTTAACCTGGGCGCCCGCGACTTTATCCTGCTCGTGGCGCATCGCTGGGAGATCGAGGACGGCAAGCTCGACACCGCGTGCGTCAAGGCGTTCCGCGTGCCGGCGGGTACGGTCGTCGAAGTCTTCAACACCACGCTCCACTACACGCCATGCATGGTCGACGACGGCGGCTTCCAGGTAATGGTTGCGTTGCCCGCCGGCACCAATGGTCCGCGCCCCGAGGCCGCAGCCGACGTGCCCGCGGTCGGCGACAGCTACTGCTACTGGAAGGCTGACAAGTGGGTCCTCTGCCACGCAGATAGTCCCAAGGCTGCCGAGGGCGGCTACGTGGGCCTCGTCGGCAAGAACCTCGACATCACCTGTGACTAGCATCTTCCGTCTCGATTTGTAACATCTAGCGGGCTAAATCGTCTCTACCTGTTACAGATTTAGACAAACTGCGGGGGGCTGCCCGAAAATCTCGATCTGTAACACCAAGCCCGGTTTTGGCTGCCTACCTGTTACAGATCGAGACAAACCGTCCCCAACCACCACAAAGGTGCCTGTCCCCTTTGTGGTGGTGTGGGGCGGCGGTATCAGAAAGTGTCAGGCAGGGGCGGCTGCCGGGCCGCCGTGTGCGAAAAGAAGTGTCGGCCTGCGTCGTTGCCGTTGAGTAGCGCGCTGCTTACGGGGATACTGAAACCACGACAAACAGCGTGTGAAAGGATTGATGCATGGCTTTCCGTAAAGACTTCCTGTGGGGCGGCGCGACGGCTGCCAACCAGTGCGAGGGCGCTTACGACGTGGATGGCCGCGGCCTGGCCAACGTGGACGTGGCGCCGCACGGCCCCGAGCGCTATGCGGTGGTCTCCGGCCAGCGCAAGATGCTCGACTTCGAGGACGGCTATTACTACCCCGCGCAGACCGGCATCGATTTCTATCACCACTACAAGGAGGACATCGCCCTCTTTGCCGAGATGGGCTTTAAGACCTTCCGCATGAGCCTGGCCTGGACCCGTATCTTCCCCAACGGCGACGAGACTGAGCCCAACGAGGCCGGCCTGGCCTTCTACGAGGACGTGTTCCGCGAGTGTCAGGCGCACGGCATCGAGCCGCTCGTGACCATCACGCACTTCGACTGCCCGATTCACCTTATCAAGGAGTACGGCGGCTGGCGCAACCGCAAGCTCATCGACTTCTACAAGAACCTCGCGACCACGATCTTCACCCGCTACAAGGGCCTGGTAAAGTACTGGCTTACCTTCAACGAGATCAATATGATCTTGCACCTGCCGTTTATGGGTGCCGGTCTGGTCTTTGAGGAGGGCGAGAACAAGGAGGCCGTCGAGTACCTGGCCGCCCACAACGAGCTCGTCGCTAGCGCTTGGGCAACCAAGATCGCTCACGAGATCGACCCTGAGGTCAAGATCGGTTGCATGCTTGCCGCAGGTAGCTACTACCCCTACAGCTGCCGTCCGGGCGATGTGCGCCAGGCGCAGATTGACAACCAGAGCAACTATTTCTTCGTCGACGTTCAGAGCCGCGGCTACTACCCGGCCTATGCCGTCAAGAAGCTCGAGCGTCTGGGCATCGATGTGGGCATGACGGATGAGGACCGCGAGATCCTGGCCGCCAACACCGTCGACTTCATCAGCTTTAGCTATTACAGCACCCGTTGCTCCGCCGGTGCCGATAACCCCGATGTCGAGCGCACCCAGGGCAACGCCTTCGCCGGCGCCAAGAACCCCTACCTGCAGGAGAGCCAGTGGGGCTGGGCCATCGATCCGCTGGGCTTCCGCATCACCCTCAACGACCTGTACGACCGTTATCAGAAGCCGCTGTTTGTGGTCGAGAACGGTCTGGGCGCCAAGGATGTTGTCGAGGAGGATGGCTCCATCAACGACGACTACCGTATCGACTACCTGCGCCAGCATATCGCCGCGATGCGCGATGCGGTGACCGAGGACGGCGTTGACCTGCTGGGCTACACCACCTGGGGCCCGATCGACCTGGTGTCTGCCGGCACGGGCGAGATGTCCAAGCGCTACGGCTTTATCTATGTCGACCGCGATGATGCGGGCAACGGAACCCTCAAGCGTTCCAAAAAGAAGAGCTTCGACTGGTACAAACACGTCATCGAGACGAACGGCGAGGACCTGGCCTAAGGCTTCCCAACAACCATAGCCTCCTAACCAAAACGCCCGGCGAGCAGTTAATGCCCGCCGGGCGTTTTGTTAAAAGAAGTGAAAGCACTCATTGGGGACGTACTTAAATGAGTGCCCGCAGAATGAGAGTGGATAATCTCCCGTTTTTAGCCTGTTTGTGGGCTCAAAGTGGGAGATTATCCACTCTCGCCATTTGGGCGTCCAAAAATCCTCGCTCATTTTGTCTTAGTCATTGGGGACGTTCTTAAACGACTAGTCGCTGGCGACGTCCCTCGCCGTCGGCGGATTTTGGGACATGTGGCCCGCTTTTTGGGCCCGCCTGTCGGTACACTAAAAGCACTATGGGTACCCGCGAGCGACATATCGGCCACGCGGCCGCCCGATCCGCACCCGTGGCGGATCCCAGGGGCGGCAGGCTCTTCGCCATGCCGCGATTCCTTGTTGGTATAACACATCAGGTGTACCGTCACCGCGTCTTTGCTATCGCCGGCGCCATCACCGTGCTGTTCCTCATGCTTTTGGCAGTCTTGCCGGCGCTGTTTGCCTCCGACCCCAAGCTTTCCAACGCCGTGCCCGCCTATAGCGAGGTGTCCGAAGAGGTCGTGGATGCGCTCGTCCACTCGAGCTCTCTCCCGTTGCTTGTCGCCGCAATTATATTTTCGATCTGGGGTGTATCGGTCTATCTACGCTGTTTGGACTATGTGTTGCGCCGCCGCCTTGTTGCCGTCGCCACCATCTGTGCCCTCTGGATGATCGAAGTCATTCTCAAGTACAAGTCGTTCACGCCGTTCTATGCCACCGTGCTGTGGTACCTGTACTACGTGCCCATGACGCTCATTCCGCTGCTCTACCAGTTGTGTGGTCTGCGCCTTGCGGGTCTGGAGCAACACCGCCTGGGTCGCCGCTACTGCGCTGCGCTTTGGATTGTGGCTATCCTGCTTATCGGATTTGTGCTCACCAACGATTTTCACCAGCAGGTCTTCCACTTTGACCGTACAAGCGACACCTGGAGCAACGATTACACGTACGGCTGGGGTTATTTCGCTGTCTTAGTGTGGACGGCCTTTAACTTTGTGGCCTTTTTTATCCTGGTGGGCCGGTCCTCGTCCTTTCGCATCCAGCGTTTCTCGGGCACGGCGGCGCTCGTACTGCTGGGTGGCGCATTCTTTGCCGTCTCGTATGCGTTGCGCGTGCCCTGGGCATGGAGGCTCAACTTTTCGCTCGTCTATTGCGTCCTGTGCGTGGTGGCGATGGAAATCTGTCTCGATTGCGGTGTCATTCCGTCGTATCACGACATCGCCGGCATCTTCGACACCTTGCCGCTCGACCTCAAAGTTCTAACGCGCGACCTGCAGGAAGTCTATGCCACGCCGGCGTCAAAGCCAATGCCGGTAGGCGTGCGCGAGGAGTTGCGGACCCAGGAACACGGGCACGCTCACGCCTTTGCCGTGGCGTCCGATCCCGATGTAATGTATCGCGCCTTTCCACTGCTGGGCGGATCGGCCCTGCTTGCCCAGGACGTCTCGGAGCTCAACGAGCTCAATCGCGAGCTGGCGCATCGTCGCATGGAGCTGCAGCGCCAAAACGAGCTGCTCGCCGCCGACTACGACCTTAAGACGCATCTGGCAGATCAAGAGGCCGAGACCTTGCTGGTCCAAGACGTGGACCAGGCGCTTGCCCGCGCGTTCGAAGAGATGTACGACCTGCTGAGCTCGCTGCCACCGTTGACCGACGAGGCGTCTTCACACGAGCGTTACCGCATGCTGCAGCGCGCCAAGATGCTCGTCGCCTATTGCAAGCGCAAAGGGTCGCTCACGTTGGCGCAGCACGGGGAGAGCGGTTTTGATCGCGACCGCATTCAACTCATTGCCAATGAGCTCGCAAGCGACCTGCGCACCATCGATGTCGATTGCGCTTCGATTATCGCCATACGGCGCCCGATGCACGCCAGTACGGTAAGCGCCCTGTACGACTGCGTGTATGACTTTGCGTTTTTTGCCTACACCACCGACCATCCGGCGCTTATGTATCACTTGGGCGACCATGACCGGTGCAGTGTCGAGCTGCGCGCCACGCTTTTTTCCAACGATGATGAAGATCTTTCGCAGACGCCCGCTGCGCAAGAGCTCGAAAGCGCTCTGCAAGGGCGCAACGTGGCATACCGCCTTGAGGGCGAGCCCGGCCAGCTGCGCATGATCGTCTTGATGCCGAGGGCGGGTGAGTGACGATGCAGATTTCGTTCATCCTTCCCCAAACCGTTGCGCTCGATGTTATCTTTGCCCTGGCTGCGTGTCTGCAGATGATCCACGTCCCGCTCATCGCATCGCGCCGCTCGTCCTATAACCGTAAGGTGATTTGCGCCTACGAGACGAGCCTTGTGCTTCACCTGATGATTTCGGCGCTCATCTTATTCGCGTCGTCTGGCTCGTATCTGGTGGCGCCGCTTGACGTTTGCGCCAGGGCAATGGGCGGAGTGCTGTGGCTCAATGCTGCGATCTTTGCCTATGGCGTGGTCCTTATGGTGCACTATCGTCGCCCTGTCATGCTGGCCGAGCTGCTGCTTGTTGGCGCCGTGACACCGCCGGTGGTTTTTGCCATGGGCTCGGTGTGGGCCGTTGTCCTTATCGCAGAGGGAGCGTTCTTCCTGTTCCGTTCCGTCGCGGCGCTCTTGATGGACGTCCGTAACCGCCAAGAGGATATCACCGCGTTCTCGACGATTGAAACCATCAACGTGATTCCCGTGGGCATCCTGTATCTGGACTCGAGGGGCCGTCCACTGCTCATGAACCGCTGCATGCGCAAAAACCTGGCGGAGCTTCATATGCCCACCGACCTAGGCGATATGAGCGGTACATGGAACGACCTGCGCAAGCTCAGCATGCAAATGCCCGAAGGCGGTAAGAACCGCGTGCGGATCAACCTGGACCGCTTTGGTGAGGCGCGTGCGGTGGTCGAGGTTTCTCCCGCCGAGATTCGCCTGTTTGTGTGCGATGACGTTATGGTCTCGGGCCGTTCGTTCGAGCGCATAATCGGTCTGGACGTGACAGAGTATGCGCATGCGCATGACCGCCTGGCGCAGGCCAACCACCTGCTTGAGCTTGCGGGCCAAGAGCTCCAGGCCCAGATCGAAGAAGTCAAAAAAGTTGCCGACAATGCGGCCTATCTGCGCATGCGCACCCGCGTTCACGATGTGATCGGCCAGCGCCCATCAATCCTTCATCGCTATTTGGAGGAGGGGCGCTTGGACGACGAGTCGCTCGAGCAGATCGACCCGCTGCTGCGCTCAATCGCTGCCGATCTGCGCAGCGGGGGCGACACCGAACCGGCAGAGCAACTGGGCGATATCGTCCATGCTTTTGGCCTGGTGAGCGTGCAGATCGATGTTGAGGGTGCGCTGCCTGAGGACGCGCGTGTCGCCGCTGCCTTTTTGCAGATTATCCGCGAGGCCTCGACCAACGCCACCAAGCATGCGCAGGCGCATCGGGTCCATGTGCGCTTGTGGCAGGAGAGGACGGATGCTGACGCCGTCGCGCACATGACGATTTCTAACGACGGGTCCCCGGCCCCCGTATCGTATCGCGAGGGAACGGGTATCCCAGGTATGAGGCTTGTCGCGCAAGATCTGGGTGGCAGCCTAGAGGTCCACGCCACCCCGCCCTTTACGCTTACGGTATCCATTCCGCTTAACGCTAGCGACACGTCCCAAAGGAGAAACTCATGATCCGCGTGTTAATTGTCGAAGATCAGGCCATCCTGCGCGAGAGCCTGGCGCGCTCCGTTGGCGACCAGCCCGATATGACCGTCGTTGCCGCGATCGCCGATGCCTCCGAGGCCTTGGGTGTCGCGCTCAAGGAGCGCCCGGACATGATACTGATGGACGTGTGCACCGAGCACGATTCAAACGGCATCGTGGCGGCGGCACGCATCAAGGAGCAGCTGCCCGAGTGTCGCATCATTATCATGACAGGCATGCCCGAGATCACCTTTGTCGATCAGGCCCGCGAGGCGGGCGTCGATAGCTTTGTGTACAAGAACGTCGGTATCGACGAGCTGTTCGCCGTGATGCGCTCCACGCTGGCGGGTTACTGCACGTTTCCCAAGCCGCCCGAGAGCATCTTCTCGGGCACGGCGGCCCTCGACGATGTCGAGCTGTCGATCTTGCGCCTTGCCTGCGAGGGTAAAAGCCGCCGCGAGATTGCGGCCGAGCTGTTTATGAGCGAGGGCACCATCAAGCGCCGCATCTCGGAGATCCTGAGCAAGACCGGCTACGACAACATCATGCGTCTGGCCGTACATGCGGTGACCGAGGGCAGCATCGTTCCCAACATGGAGCGCCCGTAATCGACGCGCTCACCCGTGTTCCGGCACCGCAAGGATAGGCCGCCCACCGTTTCGCATCTAAAAACGGCGGGCGGCCTGCTTGTATGGGCAGTGCTGTCGGCATAAAGCGACGGGGCCGCAGGATCATCTCCTGCGGCCCCGTCTGGTGTGCGCGGATGTGTCCGCCAATCCGCGGCTGATGTTACGTGCCGCTACGCGATGGTTGCGCTGTAGGAGGCGACGTCCTCGTAGGAATCGGTCAGGTAGGCGTCGATGCCGATGGTCGTGTTGACCAGGTCGTCAAGGCTGTCAAGCTCGCCGCTCGAGAACGTGAATTCCTCGGTGGCGTTGGTGCCGGGCATCAGGTGAGCCGAGAACCAGGGTTCCTTCATGGTGCCGTTGACGTTGGTCTTGCCGCTGGGGGCGTAGAAGGTCAGGTCCTTGTCGCTCTTGTTGGTGATGTTGACGACAAAACCGATGTCGTCCCACTCGTCCTTGAACTTCTCGGTGATGGTGATGGTGCACAGGTCGTCATCGGCAACGGTGACGGCGGGGGAGATTTCAATCTTCTGGACGTCGTCGTCTTCGACGGCCTCGTCGATCTCTTCTTCCTTCTCGGCCGCCTCGCGATCCTTCTTCACCGTGCCGGACAGGTCCTTATCGGACTTGGTAAAGACAAGATTGCCGTCATCCTCTTCGAGGATGAGCTTGCCGTCCTTGAGCTTCATGTCATGCGACTCGTCTTCGGCGGTGATGGTTACGGTGGTGGCGTCCTTTGCCTCCCATTTAAGGTCGACGACTTCAAGGAACAGGTCGAGGGCACCTGTACCGTCCTCATCGAGAATCAGGACGCAGTGCACACCCCAATCCTCGAGCATCTTCATGTACTCATCGGTCAGTTCTTCGCCCTCCAGGGTTCCACCCGAGAGTTCCCAGCTGCCGACGAAGTTGGCCTTGGGGTCTTTGCCGCCGCCGCTGCAGCCCGTCAGGGCAAAGGCGAGCGCAAGGACGCATGTCAGAAATGCGAGTACGGACTTTTTGAACGTTGTCTTCATGGTGTCCTCCTTTATCGAACGAAACCCATAGAAGCAAATGCGGGGGTGGCGGATCCCCCGCCAATTACCAGATAGAGGGGCTGGGGCCTGGGCGTTCCGCAGTTGCTGCAGAACTTGCCGCCGTTTTCGCTGCCGCAGTTGGGGCAGAACCACTTGGCCGGTGCCGGGGCGGGTGCGGGACTGCCGCACTCGGAGCAGAACTTGCCGGTGTTGGTGGCGCCGCAGCTGCAGGTCCATGTGCCGGCCGCGGGGGCAGCGGCAGGAGCCGGTGCGGGAGCGGGTGCCGGAGCCGGCTGCGGGGCGGCCTGCTGCTGTGCCTGGCCGGCGGCGAACAGCTGGCTGGCGTTCATGCCGCCCATGCCACCTGCCATGCCCATGCCCATAAAGCCTGCCATCGCGCCGTTGGGATTGGCGGCTGCCGCGCGCATTGCGTCGCTCTGGGCGCTGGCAATGTTGGCTGCCGCCATAGTGGGATCGCGCATGACGGCGGCTTTCTGCAGGTCCTTGATCATCTGCTCGTCCTCTTGCGAGGCAGCGATGGAGTTGACGCCAAAGCTCACGATCTCGACGCCGCGCAGGTCACGCCAGTCGGCAGAGAGGACCTCGTTGAGCGCGCGGGCGAGCTCGGTGGTGTGGCCGGGGATGGCGCTGTAGCGGATGCCCATTTCCGAGATCTTGGCAAAGGCGGGCTGCAGGGCGGTGAGCAGCTCGGACTTAAGCTGGCTGTCGATCTTGTCACGCGTGTAGCTATCGGTCACGTTGCCGCACACGTTGGTGTAGAACAGCAGCGGGTTGGTGATGCGGTACGAGTACTCGCCGTTGCAGCGCACGGAGATGTCAACGTCCAGGCCAATGTTGTTATCGACCACGCGGAAGGGCACGGGCGAGGCGGTGCCGTACTTGTTGCCGATGATCTCCTTGGTGTTGATGAAGTAGACGCGCTGGTCCTTGCCCGCGTCGCCGCCAAAGGTAAAGCGGCTGCCGATATTGGCGAAGGTCTCCTTGATGGAATCGCCCAGGTTGCCGCTAAAGACGCTCGGCTCGCTGCCGGTATCGAAGACGAACTCACCGGGCTCCAGTGCGACTTCGATGATCTTGCCGTTTTGCACCACGAGCATGCCCTGGCCGTCGTTGACGGCGATGACCGAGCCGTTGGAGATGACGTTGTCCTCGCCGCGCGTGTTGGAGCTGCGGCCACCGGTGCGTTTGCTGCCCTTGCAGGCCAAGACGTCAGCAGGCATCGATTCGCAATAGATAAATTCCTTCCACTGGTCGGCCATGACGCCGCCGGCAGCACCCAATCCAGCTTTCAAGAGTCCCATGGTGATCTTCCTTTCTCGTCAAAGGCCGGGTGGTATTGGTCGGATTGCTTAGTCGTCCTTGTCGTCTTTCATGACAACGGTGGTCTCGGTGTGGTTGAAGGTGTCGTGCTTCTCGGTCAGGTCGAGCTCGCCGCAGTACTCGTCGGCGTGGGTGGCCTCGTTGGCCGTCTTGAGCTGGCCTACCAGTAGCACGTCTCCGATAATCACGATGATCAGCGGCGCGACGATGTTGATGAGGATGCCCTCGATATCAAAGGCGAGGTAATCCGGATCGAAGGCGTTCTCACCCATAAAGAGAATCTGGGAGAGGATAAATCCGATCACAAAGAACAGCACCGAGGCAATAGCGAGCTTGGGCTTGGAGCAGGTGAGCTCGCCGACCAAGCGGCCGGTCTGGCCGTTCATGGCAAACAGGTAGCTCTTGCCGTTCCACGAGGTGGAGAGCATCCAGACGGGGAACAGGGCGTAGTCGCTGTCTTCCCAGGTGTAGTCGAGCTGCTTGCTTTCGACCGTGGCATCGTCGTATTCGTCGACGACAGTCTCGCGCAGGGCCGAGATCGTGCTTTCTTCCATACGGCGCTCGGCGCGCGCCTTGCAGGTCTCGCAGTCCTCGTCGTAACGGTTGGCGATGTAGCCGGGCATATATGCGACCGAGAACGGACGCAGCGCGTCGTAGTCAAACGGCTCGATGGCGTCCATGTGGCCGTCGGGCATCTTGGACGATCCGTCGACGGGCACGCGCTTAAACGAGATATTGCCCTTGCGATAGGCATCGTAGTGGTCGGTGGTCGTGACGGTGCGGTCGGATTCCTCGGTCACGGTCTCGTTGGTCGCGTCAAAGTACACTTCGCCGTCCACGCGGGCGCCGTAGAGCCAAAACGGCACGTAGACACCTTGGACCTCGTCGATGTGGTTGCCGGTGACAAAGCTCTTGGGCAGCAAGATCTTGCCCTTGTAGTGTTCCTTGAGTGCGGCCGTGACGTCGTCGCGCCCGAGCTTAAACGGAATCACCAGGTCGGGCGAGAAGTCGCCAGAGAGCTGGCCGGGCGCCACGGCGGAGTTGCCGCAGTACGGGCAGGTGGTGACGGCGACGGTGCCGTCGGACACGAGCTCGGCGCCGCACGACGAGCAGATGTAGCCGGCGTTTTGGGCGAGCTCCTGCACGGCATCGTCGGCAGCAGGTTTGGGAGCTGCGGCTGCGGCATCGGCTTTGGCATCTGCCTTGTCCTGGCGCTCGCGATAGAGGGCCTCGACTTCTTCGACTTCAAAGCGTGAGTCACAGTAGTCGCAGACAAGCTTTTGCTCGGCGCTGGCAAAATGCAGGGGACCACCGCAGGCAGGGCACTGATAGTTGACGCTCTCGAAGGCCATGATCGGTCCTTTCCGTGCCGGAGGCTATGCGCCGATGGCGCCGCCGCAGTATTCGCAGCGCCCACTGGCATCGGGAATGGTGGTGGCTCCGCAGAAGGGGCAGGTCACCGCGGTCTTGGGGGCCTTGGCGGCCACGACGCTGTCGCGCGTCTCCTGGCGCAGCTGCACCAGCGCGTCGCGGACCTCGGTTGCCTGGCGCTTGGCCTCGCGGTATTCGATGGAGCCGCGCTGATCGATGGTGGAGTCGTTCACGCGCAGGTTGATCTCGGTAAAGTACGGCGTGTTGACGTGAATGGTCAGATTAAAGTCGTAATCCAGGTCGTAGCGCGGCGGATTGTAGCTCTCGCGCTCGCCGTCCTTGGTCTCGCGATAGATTTCGGTGCGATGCTCGTCGATATCCATATCGCAGCCGAGTACCTGCGAGAACTCGATGATGTCGGGATTGGCGTCGCGCCAGCGGCTCTGCGAGGTGATGATCAGCAGGCCCGCGTCCTCATCGAGCATGATGTTGGTGCGCCCGGCAGAAAGCGTGCGCGTGGGGTTGAACGACGCCAAGCGCTCGGCATTGGCCTCGCGGTAGGCGATCTGCTCGCGGATATCGTCCGCGGTGCTGGAGCGATAGCCGTGAAAGTAGGGGGAGAGCTTGCCGGCGCACTCTTTGCACAGGTAGCCTTCATTGATTTTTGTCTTACCTAGAAGTCCCAGCTCGGTACCGCAAATCGCGCACTCTTTCTTCTCGAACATCTTGTCAAAGAAGCCCATGGCTGCCTCCCATCAACTGGTAGCGTGTGTCACTTTTGATGATGGGGGAGTGCGCAGCCTTTCACGATACCCAGACGGCTCAACGAGTCTCCACAACTGGGACACATGGCCCATTTTCATCTGCGGGTAGTCATCGGGGACGTTCTTAAACGACTGGTCGCGGGGGACACTCTTTGTCGAAGGCACTCATTGGGGACAGACTTAAATGAGTGGCAGTTGGGGACACTCCTTGCCGAGCTGCAAGCCGTGCGCGCCCCTTCTGGGCCTTGCGGCTCAAAATCGGTTTACGCCGTGGGCTGTTGGGGTCAAATTAGCGACATTTTGAGGATAGGTTCGATATTAGGACTGGTTCTCTAATAGAATGAGTTTGCAGGCCATTAAGCGACTGCGGGGGGGGGTGTTCCTATAGTTTTGTCAACTGGGCAATGCTGTTTTCGAGATTGAATCGCGACATGCTAACGCCAGGCCTTTCGGCCGATGGGCTCCAATCTGTTCGGAGCGCTTCGACTAGGCGGCGTAGGGCACCCTGTCCCGCATGATCGCGTAGATGACCTTCAGCCTCTTTCGTGCCAGCGCCTTGAGCGCCTTGCCGTGCGGCATGCCCCGCTCTCGGCACCTAGCGTAGTAATCGCCCCATCTTCCCTCTGTCCGGGTAAGGCAGTTGCATGAGAATATGAGCAGGTTCTTCAGCCTCTTGTTGCCTTGGCGCGATGCCGTCACCGAGGAGATCGAGGTTCCCGACTGGCGGTTGCGCGGCGCCAAGCCGCAGTACGACGCGAGCCTGTCGTGACTGGGGAAGTCTTCGATGTCGATGGAGATCGCAAGCTCGGAAGCGGTTTTGGGCCCGATGCCCGGCACCGTCAGGAGGCATCGGTAGGTATCGTCGCCCTCGAGCAGGGCGGAGATCTCCGCCGTGATCGCCTCGATCTCCGCCGAGTTCTCGGATATCCTGCGCGCGAGCAGTTTCACCGCCCGGTCCTCGGCGGCGACGACCGACGCATCCGGCCTTGTCGAGGAGGTTGTCGAGCGGACGAGGGCCCCGATCTTACCGCGCGCCGCCCCACGCGTGAGCGCCGCCGCCCTGCGGGGCCCGGCGTCGGCTACCGACCAGGCCCCGCCGAGGGATGCCATGAGCCTCAGCTGGGACCCGTCGGACAGGTCGACCAGTGCCTCGAAGGCGGGGCACGATTCCAGCAGGATGCTGCGCAGCCGGTTCTTATTCCTAGTGTTCTCGCAGGTCAGGAAGTTCCTCTGGGCGGCCAGCGCCCTCGCCGCCGCAATTGTCGGACCTGGGTCTCCGACCGGCAGGAGCGCGTCGGGGATGCCAAGCGCCGTCTTCGCGATGACCATCGCGTCCCGCTCGTCGGTCTTGGCGTCGCCGGCGAAGAGCCTGGCGGCCCCGTGTG
>OKSF01002383.1_pt1 | contig 12826 bp, 18 predicted proteins | sample 1606061 | NCBI WGS metagenome assembly OKSF01 (sample SAMEA3541567, study PRJEB24748) | human gut metagenome | biome: human gut; feature: human-associated habitat; material: faeces | place: China | collected 2012 | reverse complement strand
ACGGGGACTTTATCGCCGATGAGGATATGCGCTTCCCGGCCATTAGTAGCGACCACCGGCGGCACGCCGTTTTCTTTCGCAGCTGAAGGCAGACTGTACGGAATTCAACGACCTTCCGTTCCGCTACTGCACAGAACAGCTGCAGATATTTGCTGAAAATGATGCAGAACTGCTGTTCGTCCATATCCGGGAGCCGGAGGAGATCGAGCGCTTCCGTCAGGCGGCAGGCGTAAACTGCAAGACCATTCTCGTGCGTCGACCGACACTTGAGCAGGCACGCGGACAGCTTGGCAACCGCTCGGATGACGGCGTTGCAGCGTACGCCTATGATGCGGAATTCCTCAACGACGGTTCGCTGGAGGAACTGCCCGCAAAAGTACACGACTTTTTACAGGCTCTGATCGAGAGATAACTTCCAAGATCAGGCACGGCTCTGTTTCACAGGAACAGAGCATAGAAAGGAACATCAAAATATGAGCCAGAACAAGAAGAAGTTCTTCGGCAAACACAAGCATGAACAGGAGCTTGAGCAGACACAGACGCTTCCGTCGATGTCAGAAAACACTGCTGACAAGACCGTTCAGACGGAGGACAATACTGCACTGGAAGAAGCATCCGAAAAAGCTGATGCTGACGAAAAAAACGAGAAGGCAGAGCAGTTAGCTGAATCCTTTCGCAAAAGATTTAATCGAAGCAAGTGCGTCCGCGTTATCATTGCAGCAGGATTGATTATTCTGCTGGTCGGCGGTTCGGTATTTGCTGTCATTCAGTCGCGCAATACCGGTACGGAAAACACGATTCCGACGACTGCAGTCGTTACCTATGGCGATATTGGCACTTATATCGAGGGCAGCGGTGAAACGGCTGCACGCAACACGGAAGAACTTGGCCTGGGACTTGAGGGCAAAATCTCTCAGGTGCTGGTTTCCGAGGGAGATGAGGTGCATGCCGGTGATCCACTGGTCGTTGTCGATCCGACCGGAATCCGCGAACAGCTGACAGCGGCACAGGCCGAATTCACGGCCGCGCAGAGTGAGTTGACCAACGCACAGGCAGCGATCACGCAGGCACAGAGCCGCATTGCCTCGGCACAGAGCCAGTACACCCACAGCAGCGCTACGGCACCGTTCAGCGGCAAGTTTATCGCATCAAGCACATTTTCGGTGGGGCAGAAGGTAAGTGCAGGACAGACCATCGGCCGTATGGTCAACGACAGCCAGATGCAGCTTGCTGTACAGTTTAGTTCGGAATATGCCAAAGATATCAAGGCCGGTCAGACGGCTACGATCTCTACCTCTGCCGGACAGGTTTCCGCTGTGGTTTCGTCGATTGATTCCACTTCCGGCAAAGGTACGTTCCTTGTCGTATTAACCGTGCAGAATCCCTCCGGTTCACTGGCGCAGGGAACGAGTGCTACCGCAACGATCAACAGCGACAGCGCCGGCACGATTTTCTCTTCCGGCTCAGGCACGCTGGACTACAGCAAGGAGCAGGTTATCACGGCACCGATCGGCGGTGAAATCACGGCCTATAACGGCTCGAACCGCACATACAGCAGCAGTGCAGTCATTATGTCAATTTCCAATGTTGCAGCGCCGGATACTTCGGACGCGCGAAGCAGTCTCACGGCTGCACAGAGCACGGCTGCAGCCGCACAGGCCAAGGTGAGCGAGATTCAGACGCGCATTCTCAAGCTGCAGCAGGAGATTCTGGATGCTACGATGACGGCTTCGATTGACGGCGTTGTCACCTCACTGAACGCAGAAGAAGGGGAGGAGACCGATGGTACCGAGCCTCTGGTTGTTGTTTCCGACCTGAACGATACCGTTGTTACGGCCGAGCTGACGACAGATGAAGTGCAGTCTGTCGAGCCTGGTCAGACGGTAACAATGAACATGTACACGATGGATGGTTCCGAGCTGCCGCTCACCGGTGTGGTTGACTCGATTTCGCCGGAGCCGAGTCAGAACACGGGCAGTCAGGGCAGTCTGACAACTTTTAAGGCAATTATCACGGTTGATTCTATCGAAGGTCAGGCGATTTCCAGCGGCATGATGGTCGATTACAAAATTGCAGTTGCCGAATCGGACAGCTGCTTGATAGTACCGACTTCTGCTATCGTTCACACGGCGGATGGCAGTACGGGTGTATTCACCAAAACGCTCATTGACAAGGACGGCAACGAAATTCCGTTCGATGATACACTGCCGATTCCGGACGGCATGGAAGCCCCCGAAGGCTATCAGCTGGTAGCGGTGGAAACCGGCGTTTCAGATGCGAACAATACCGAAATTTTCTGGGGCGTCGATGAAGGTGCAACGGTTTATCTGAATGCCACACCAAATACATCAAACGCGGTAACTGATGAGGAAAATACAGCATATAACAGCTGATAAGCAGCATAAAGCACGGATTTTGTTTTAGAAACAGAAACCGTGCTTTCCTTTATTTCTTGCAAACTGGCATTATAAAATAATTATAATCTGAATATTTTAACATATTCAGATTAGGCGTATAATGCGTTCATACACCAAACAACAAAGGAGTCTGAACGACATGAGCGTACAATATAAGCTGAACAAGGAACTGGCCCAGATGCTGAAAGGCGGCGTCATTATGGACGTAACCACACCGGAGCAGGCAAAGATTGCCGAAGCAGCAGGCGCATGTGCAGTTATGGCATTGGAGCGCATTCCGGCTGATATCCGTGCAGCAGGCGGTGTTTCCCGTATGAGCGACCCGAAGATGATTCGCGGTATTCAGGAAGCGGTTTCCATTCCAGTTATGGCAAAGTGCCGTATCGGTCATTTTGTTGAGGCACAGGTGCTGGAAGCAATCGAGATCGACTATATCGACGAGAGTGAAGTGCTGTCTCCGGCGGACGATGTATACCACATTGATAAGACACAGTTCAAGGTTCCGTTTGTATGCGGTGCGCGTGATCTGGGTGAAGCTCTGCGCCGCATCGCTGAAGGCGCTGCAATGATCCGTACCAAGGGTGAGCCGGGCACCGGTGATGTTGTACAAGCGGTTCGTCACATGCGCGCTATGAACGCAGAGATTCGCCGTGTGCAGAATCTGCGTGAGGATGAGTTGTTTGAGGCCGCAAAGCAACTGCAGGTTCCGGTTGAACTGCTCCGAAGTGTGCATGAAAATGGCCGACTGCCGGTCGTAAACTTCGCAGCAGGCGGCGTTGCAACTCCGGCTGACGCAGCACTGATGATGCAGCTCGGCGCAGAAGGCGTATTCGTTGGTTCGGGCATCTTCAAGTCCGGCGATCCGGCAAAGCGTGCTGCAGCAATCGTAAAGGCGGTTACTAACTACACCGATGCAAAGCTGATTGCAGAACTGTCTACCGATCTGGGTGAAGCAATGGTTGGCATTAACGAGAACGAAATTGCATTGCTGATGGCAGAGCGAGGCAAGTAAAATGGCAGTTGGAATTCTGGCGCTGCAGGGCGCCTTCGCAGAGCATGCCACAGTGCTGGATAAACTCGGCGTACCGCACTTCGAAATTCGCCAGAAGCGCGATTTGGATCAGCCGATGAATGGTTTGATTATTCCGGGTGGGGAAAGCACAGTAATGAATAAACTCTTGCGCGAGCTGGATTTGTATGATACGCTGCGTGAACAGATTCAAAACGGACTTCCTGTATTCGGAACCTGTGCCGGTCTGATTCTGTTGGCTAAGCAGATTGATGGCGGCATACCATGCTTCAGTGTGATGGATATTCGCGTAAAACGTAATGCCTATGGCAGACAGCTTGGCAGTTTTTTCACGGATGATCGGTTTGGCGGTAGCGAGAGAATCCCGATGACATTCATTCGCGCACCATATATCGAGAGCGTGGGAAATAATGTCGAGGTGCTATCCATTGTTGACAGTAATATTGTTGCTGCACAGCAGGATAATATGCTCGTGACCGCATTTCATCCGGAATTAGATGAGGATTTGACGGTGCATCAGCATTTTATCCGGATGGTTGAGCAGTTTCGGTTGAAGAATGCAGGATAACTAAAATAAGCGGCTCTGTATGAGCCGCTTACAGTCTGTCGAAAAACCCAGTTGCCCATTAAGCGGCAACTGGGTTTCTATCACATATACAACAGAAAATAGACAGGTCCTTAGGGTTCCATTGCTACTGCAATGTGTGACGGAAATGTGTGACGGAAATGTGTGACGGAAATGTGTGACGGAGCCGGATCCGATGCTGAGTATGCTGGAATGGCTGTGCACAGAGCTCATGGAGGTCGGGTGGACCAGCAGCGAGGACCGTGGTCTGTCCACGCCCAGGCTTATCATTTCAGATGCACACGCCGGACTGGTTTCGGCAATTCGTGAATCCTTTCCCGACGCCTCATGGCAGCGCTGCAAGCTGCATTTCATGCGGAATATTCTGGTCTATGTGCCGCAGAAAGAGAAGAAATCCTAGCGATGACCCGTATAAAACAGTTGACGGGGTAGACATTCGTAGTGTAGAATCTAATTTAGACATAGGAATCTAATTATACAAAATAAAGATCATAACGGCTAATATTGTTTAATTTGTGCATTTTTTAAGTATTTTTTAGCATGATCATATCTTCTTATTTTTGCCACCAATTACGACCTTTTCTTTTCTCGATTACATCCAGTACAGTATTGGTTACAATAATGGTTATAATCTTAATGATTATAATGGTGACTACCAGCCAGATACCCAACATGAGCAGACCGAGTACGCTTGCATTTGTGATAATGTGGTTTAAGTCATTCATTTTGTTTCTCCTTTATCTTGGCCAGTATAGATTCTTGGGCAAGCCTAAAATATAATCGGCTGATACATTGTAAAATTCGCATAATGCTTTCAAGTGGTGCAAGGGAAGTTGCCTTTTCCCGAGTTCATACTTACTGTAATATTCTTGACGTGTCCCTAAATAGTCCGCAATCTGCTGTTGGGTCAGATTGCGGTCAATTCGTAAGGATTTAATGCGTTCGTAATAAGTCATACTTATCTTGGCCAATACAGATTCTTTGGTAAGCCTAAAATGTAATCAGCAGATACATTGTATAATTCTGCAAGCTGATATAACCGACGCACCGGTAATTCTTGGCTGCCAGATTCATATTTTTGGTACTGCTGTTGAGTCGTTTGTAGATATTCCGCAATTTGTGCTTGCGTTTTATCATGGTCTTTTCTTAATTCATAAAGTCTATTTGAAAACTGTTTTTGATCAAACATATAAACTACCCCTAAAATATCATATCGTGTCTTTTCTTTTTTTCTTGACAATACACCTTATAAGATGTATGCTGTTCTTATAGATACACCTTATAAGGTGTTAGCGAGGCACATAGCCGGGACGAGAAAGCAGGGAAGATTATGATTTACAGAATGGATCTTGATAAGGGCAAGATGTATAAGCTAGTAAGTGCCAGCTGGAAAGGGCTGACCGGCTCGGATTTTCCACGGTGGGAAGAATGTTCATTTGTCCGGCGTGGTGATTATTACCTTTTGATATCAGCGGTTGCGATCGCGTCTTTAGGTTGGGAGAACGGTTTTATCGTTCTTACCGTATCCGGCGCCCTGGGCGAAGGGCGCATAACCTGGAAACCGGTAGACGATGGCAAAGGCTGCGTTCCGGGTTATCAGGTATTTCCGTATTCACGTTTTTTAGTTTCTGCGGAAACTTAAATTATATTTTATGAGCCGAAAAGGCGGGAAGGTAACAACATGGGAACTGAAGTATTTATTTTAGGTAAGAAGTTGGTAGATTATACGGATCGCCGCACCGGTGAGCAGATCAACGGCTACACGCTGTATTTCTTCTGTAAGTCTCCGGATGTAGACGGTCATTATTGTGATAACATCTGGATTGACGCTAAACGATCTCCGGAACTGTTTAAGCAGGTTGCGGGTCTGGTTATCAACGATGATTTCCTGCCGGCTGAACTGATGTATACTATTATTCCGGGCCGCCGATCTCAGCAGCTGGCTGAGATCATCCTCAAGTCTTAACTATGCCCACATCTACTACTCTTGATATATCCGCCGTGGACGGTGCAACGGTGCCGGAAGCCGATGTGCATACCGACACCGTTACCACGGTTGGAAGTGCTGACGATCAGTTATTGCAGGTTGTACAGCAGCTTAGCACCGCCCAGCAAGATTACGGTCAGATGATGGTAATTTGCTGCGGCCTTATCATTGGCATATTACTTTGTAGTCTTGTAAGGTGGTGGCGATAGTGCAGGATTTGATGGTGCTGCTTGTGCAATGTGTCGGCGCTGGCGTTGCCCTTGGCCTGATCTGTCTTGTGCTTTCTTACGGCTTCTTCCTGATTGCAAGGTATTTGCGTATAGTATTCACTCCATGAAGGAAGGGAAAAATATGAAAGCAATTGAAAAGGTAAAGGGCTTTGTTCAGAAGAACCGCTATGCATTCGCAATGTCCGCCATGTCTGCAATCATGATGTGCAGCGCCGGTGCGGTTGATGGTGCTACTACTTCTTTTGATCTGTCGACAACTATGACCTCTGCTGTTCAGCAGATTGTTAACGACCTGCTGAAGATGATCGCGGCCGTGCTGCCGATCACTGTTACCCTGCTGGGTGCTGCGATTGGTGTTACCTACGGTATCAACTTCATCAAGCGCATTACTCACAAGTCCAACTGATTTTATGCCGTGCCGTTCCCCGCGGCACGGCATAATAAATAAGGGGTATTGATATGATTTCATTTTTCACTGGTACGCCTGGTTCCGGTAAGTCGTATCATCTCGCACAGCTTGTTTACGACAAGCTGAAATACCAGGATATAAACGTAATTGCTAATTTTGATATCAATCTTGATAATATCGCATTAACTCGGCTCGGCTGGTGGAAAAAACGCATTACAGCTTTGAGCGGCGATAAGATCAAGTTCAAGAAATATAACAGCCGTCCGCTTAAAGGGCGGTTCTATTACTGGGATAACTCGCAAATGTCAGTTAAGAATTTGCTTTTGTTCGCCCAGCAAAACCACAAGAAGCGGCAACGGTCGGTTGATGCCCCTCAAACGCTGGTATTGATCGACGAGGCCGGTATTGTGTTTAACTGCCGTGGTTTTTCGGATCGCAATCGAAATGAATGGGTTTCCTTCTTCGCAAAACATCGGCATTTTAATTTTTCGTTCGTTCTTGCTTGTCAGTTTGATCGGCAGGTAGATAAACAGATTCGTTGTTGTGTGGAGTACGAGCAAATTCACCGCAAGCTGCGTAATTATCAGTTTTTGGGATGGTTGGTGTCTACGCTTTGCGGCGGTAATCTGTTTTTGATTTGTGAAAATTGGTATTGTAACAAGCTGAAAGTTGCAAACCATGTAATGCGGTATACTGCCAGGATTGCCGCGCTGTATGATACGCTGCATGATTTCGATGATGCTCTCGGAACGTCTGCCGATGCCCCGCCGCCGGGCGTCGGTGGGGATAGGGGCCCCACCGCTCCGACGCCGGTTACATCGTCAGCCGGTACGCAGCTGCCCAAAGATCAACCAGCAGAACAACAGCAGCCGCGCGCCCTGGATATACGCAGCCGGTGGAAGAAAAAACTATTGAATAATGAATCGGGGGAGTAAGTATGCAAATGTCTATTGGGTTAGATCGCCTTAAACGTTTTGTGTGCTTACTCCTTATTTTTGTGCTTTTATTTTGTTTCTTTATGTGTCCGCGTGCTTCGGCCGTTGCCCTGGAAGCAACAACGATTGCTTATGGTGGATTGCTCGTCGGTACGATCTTGGTTGGTGCTGGTGTGGTATTTAGTTCACATGGCGATATGGTCAAAGTCGGAAATGCTATGTATAAAACGCTGGTTAATGGATCAAGTGCAATAGGTAAGACGATTAGCAGCATTTCGGCTTGGGCGGTGGAGCATGGTACATCATTGGCTAAGGGTGCGCTGCGTGTCGGTAAGGATCTGTATCAAGCTGTTGTTGATGCTTTTAATGCGTCTTATTCTAATGGTTTTTTCTCTGATGGCGCGCACGTTTCTTTCTCTGTGGATGCGTCTGATGATGATTGCAAATCATTTGCTTCTGTTCTTGTTGGCTGGGTGAAAGAGGGTCGGTCTTTTACAGTTTATACTACTGGTCCGTATTCTGATGCTATTATTAGACAAGATTTTATTCCTTCATTTGATGCGGACGGTACTTTTCAACTTGAGGTTGATACTGATGGTGAGCCGAGGTATTATGGTGGGTTTGTTCCTGCCCGTTGGTCTTATGACGGCGTTTATGCTTCTAGTTATGAGTATATGCAGGCGTCTTTTACTGTTTATAATTCTGGTGGCGGTGGTCAGAGTTTTGCTTTTAATCGTCAAGCTGTCGCGTCTTTGGGTAATTTAGTGTCTGCTCCTGCTGACGATCTTGCATATCCGTCAGACGATTATCTCGTTAAAATGCCGGATATCCCCAGTGTGGATACCGCTACGGGTGAGGTTACATATCCGGATAGTATTGCCTACACCAAGGACGCTGTAGCAGCTCCATACCCGATCGGGGACGATGGCGTTAAGGTGCCGGATATCCCGTTTGATATTCCAGTTGATCAGACTAGCGGTAAGCCGATGGAGGATACCGGCACGGATACGGACACTCCCAGCAAGCCGGGTGAGGGGACAGATACCGATAAGCCGAGCGATTCGGTTAACTGGCCGAGTGCCGGAGATATATCATTACCTAAGCTGATTATCTCTAAGTTTCCGTTTTGCATACCTTTTGACGTGGCGCGGCTCATCGGCCTGCTTGAAGCTGATCCTAAAACGCCGGTTTTTCATGTGCCGCTTAAAGTTGGTACAATCCTGGACGAGGAAATAGTGCTTGATCTCTCACAATGGGATAATGCAGTTCGTATAATTCGCTGGGGTGAGCTGATCGTGTTTGTTGCCGGTCTTGTCCTGGTAACGCGCAATTATATTAAATGGTAATAGGGGGTGTTCGGCATGGGGTCTATCATTAATAGCGGTATCGGCTGGTTAAAGAATATGGTCGCTGGTGTTATTGATCTGCTGCCGGACAGTCCTTTTAATTTCGATATACCAGATTATGTGCAAGACATACTCGGCTATATAAATTATTTTGTTCCGATTGGTGGCATGATAAAAATTCTTACCGCCTGGACGGCTTGCATTATTGTCTGGTATGCTGCATCGGTTCTTATGCATTGGATCAAGGCGATCGAGTAAGTAATAACCCAGCAGGATATGTATGACCTGCGGATCATACGTATTCTGCTGGGTGCAGCACTCCGCAGAGTGCTAATCCTTTTTTTGTGCGGTCTGCAACTTTTTGCGTCCGCGCAGAAACCCCCGTATAGTAATCACGGGGGTACTCGTTACAAGTCTGCACCAAAAAGTAGAAATTGAAGGGGAGTAGTAGAGATGAAAAGCGCAGCAACAATAGACTGGTTGACGTTTACACTTAAGATGGTGGTTGATCCAGTAGCAGTGATAAAAGACTTTCTCGCGCTAGATCCGGATTTGTTCCAATCGCAAGACTTCGGCAAATTCGGATATCGCAAGAGTATGTATTTTGCAGGTATTTTCGTTTATTTCGATCCGGCAGAGGGTCGCAAAATGGAAATGGGTGTTTGCGTATCTATGACCGGTGTAGGTTGCCGGACATATGAACAGCATACCAGGCTAACGGCTGCTGGTACTCCGCTCCGTGCGCTGATTGAGAAGATACATATTACTGATATGGTGCATTGCACACGTCTTGATCTGGCATTGGATGATAAGGACAAGTTGCTTGATCTTGATCGTATCGCAGACTGCGTAGAAAGTGGCTGCGTAAATAGTCGGATTCGCAAGCGTACTATTTACTGCGGCTATGATGGTAGTGATCGTTCTGGTACTACGGTTTATATTGGTGCTCCGTCTTCTGATTTCCGTATCAGATTCTATGATAAAGCAAAGGAAAAGTATAAACCTGACGATGAACGGTATTATTGGCACTGGGTACGTCTTGAAATGGTAATGCGTGGGAAAAATGCTGATGGCTGCGTGGCTGCCATTTGCAATTCTGATGATCTCGGCTTGCTGGCCTCGGCAATCCTTAACGACAAACTCGCATTTATTGAACGTGATTCCGATAGTAATATCTCGCGTTGTCAAATCTGCCGTTGGTGGTTGGATTTTGTTGATGCAGTAGCTGCCGTAAAATTAGTGGAAAAAGAAGATGTTCCGCATAAGCTGGAGCGCTCTATTGATTGGATCCGTAACCAGGTTGCACCGTCTTTGTCACTGATCGCTGATGCTCGCGGTTTCTTCCTAATTCGGGAGATTCTCGCGCTTGGTGCTGACAAGCGCACAAAACAGCAACAAGCCTTGTTAGATGATTATCGTAATTCGTACCATTTTGTTCAATCTGAGGATTTGATCTGATGGCTGAAAAGTGTAATCGTTGTATTTGCGTGGACTGTGTGAAAATTGGCTGCTACAAGTATACTGTCCGGTATGCGTACCAACGCTGCACGCGGTGCATCATCGAGAATTTACCACCATGGCCAGAGTGCAAGTATTTTCAGCTGCCACCGGATCCAGAACCGGTTGTTATAGGAGAGAAGAAACCAGATAAATTGGATAAAATATTGTTAGAACTAGAAGAGTTGAAGAAAGCGCTATTGAAATAGCATTGAACCTAATTATACAAAATAAAGATTTTGTATAATTAACAAACCATCTATCTAATAACAATCAATAATTAACTGTTTTCATCCTATTTTCTCCAGATACTCTATCATATCAGCCACAGCACGATCATTATTAGAACTTACCATCACATTTACATTTCGCAGCACTTCCGGCACTGCATTGGCTGGTGCAAACGAAATCTGAGCTTCTTGCAGCATGGATTCATCATTGTAGCTGTCGCCAATAGCAAAAACACGTTCAACGTCCGGTAAGTATTCAACAATACTTCGTAGAGCCGAACCCTTATTCACACCTGCGGCTGTGATTTCACAGAATGTCGGCATGCTGGATGTCACATCAAATACATGCGGATACCGAATCAGTAAATCCTGCGTCAGTGCGGTGATTGGTGCCGGTTCACCGGTAAAATTGACCGTACACCAGTCCGCAGTTGCGCTTTTTGCAAACTGCTCATTAGAAAGCATCTGATAATCTAAATGCAGCTTGCGCATGTGCTGCAGCGTGTGATCGCTCATTTGCCGAATCAGCGCTGTTTCGGCGGTAAAAATCTCGCATCCAAATTGTGAATTATTTAACAATACATACTCAATCATTTCTTTCGTCTCGTACGGCATACCGGAACAATGCAAAATCTGGCGATTTTCATCGCAAATCAATGAACCATTCATCACACTGTATGGCGCATTGACCGGCAACTGAGCTATATATGTGCCAATAGCATGAGGAGAACGGCCGGTCGCAAGCGACAGCCGTCCTCCCTTTTTCGTAAAATATTGTAATGCGCGCAGATTTTCTGCCGGAATTTGCTTTGAATCATCGAGCAGCGTACCATCCATATCGCAGGCCAGCAGCATACCCTTAAACTTTTTCATTGCATACGCTCCAATTTATCAAGAACTTCAGTAAAATATTGTGGCAGCGATGCCGAAAACTCCATCCGCTCCCCTGTTTTCGGGTGCGTGAGCGTCAGCTTCGCTGCATGCAGACATTGACCGCCGATATTGGAAAACCGGTCTTTTTTCAGTCCGTACACCGGATCACCGATAATCGGATGACCAATAGATGCCATATGTACACGAATCTGGTGTGTACGTCCGGTCTCGAGCTGAAACGCCATATGTGTGTAGCCGTTATACCGTTTGATGACAGAATAATGCGTGATTGCCTCCCGTCCGCCTTCCACGATTGCCATCTTTTTTCGATCCGTCTTGTGACGGGCAATCGGCTTATCCACCGTTCCCGTATCATCCTTAACAGAACCAACCACAATCGCTTCATAGCCGCGATATGCCGTATGCGCCGCAATCTGAGCCGCCAGACTCTGATGTGCGGCGTCATTTTTCGCCACAACGAGCAGACCACTGGTATCCTTATCAATACGATGCACAATGCCCGGTCGATGTTCACCGTTAATACCAGACAGGCTGTCACCACAGTGGTACATCAATGCATTAACCAACGTACCGTCCCAGTTGCCAGCCGCAGGATGCACAACCATGCCGCGCGGCTTGTTGACCACCACAATATCCGTATCCTCATAAACGATATCTAGCGGAATATTCTCCGGCTTGAGATCAACTTCCTTTAACTCCGGAAGTTGAACCGTAACCGCCTCGCCAGCTTGTAACTTTTCTTGAGCGGCTGACCGTTACAGCTTACTGCCTGCTCTGACAGAAGATTCTGCGCCGCAGAGCGGGTCAGTCCTTCAATCTGCTCTGCCAGCCAGCTGTCGATACGCTTGCCGGATTGCTCTATCGGAACTGTAAATTGTAATTCACTCATGGTTACTTCTCCGCTTCGCTTGTCTCCTTGTGCTGAAACATAAAATATAGCACAAACAGTACGCCACCTACACAAATGAAGATATCTGCCACATTAAATACCGGGAAATGAATCAGACGGAAGTCAAACATATCGACAACAAAACCGCGTGCTACACGATCAATGGCGTTGCCGCTACCAGAATCAGCGACCAGCAGCCAAGCTGAGTCTGCAGCATATTCCTGTAAATCGCTGTGAAAATGGCAACTGTAATCACAATGGCCAATATAACAAAGATCCAGCGTGAATCAAACTGCGCGAACAGGCTGAATGCTGCACCGCGGTTCTCAATATAGGTCAAGTGAAACACACCATTGATCAACGGAATGGTCTGCTG
>OKSF01002381.1_pt1 | contig 12845 bp, 11 predicted proteins | sample 1606061 | NCBI WGS metagenome assembly OKSF01 (sample SAMEA3541567, study PRJEB24748) | human gut metagenome | biome: human gut; feature: human-associated habitat; material: faeces | place: China | collected 2012 | reverse complement strand
AGAAATCCATGCTGCTGGTGAAAACGGTATACCCGCTGATCGAAAGGCTGCCGCAGGAAGAAAAATATGCATTAGGCAATCAAATACGCAGGGCTGTCACATCTATTGTGCTTAATATTGCGGAGGGAACCGGACGAAATTCGGATAAGGAATTACGTTATTTTCTCACGGTAGCCCGCGGTTCCACAGCTGAAGTGGAGGCCCAGCTGCTGATTTGTATAGAATTGGGCTTCTTTTCAGAGCAGGATGCTGCTTCTGCCTTACAGCTGTGTGATAATGTGAAGGGAATGCTTTATCGCTTTATAGAGCGGGTTGGCTCGACACAGTAGAAATCAGACTATAAACATCGGTTACTTGTTCACATAATTAGAGAAAAACGGTAAGCAAAATCGGAAAGCGGTAAGCGGACAGCGGATAGCTGTATTCCACTTCGCATGCGCAGAAAGGAAAACACGACTATGACTATCATCATCACCGGCGGCGCCGGATTTATTGGTTCTAATTTCATTTTCTATATGATGAAGAAGTATCCGGACTATCGCATCATCTGTCTGGATAAGCTGACCTACGCAGGAAATCTGTCTACCCTGGCACCGGTCATGGGTAAGCCGAATTTCCGATTTGTGAAGATGGATATCTGCGACAGGGAGGCGGTGTATGGCCTCTTTGAAGAGAAGAATCCGGATGTGGTGGTGAATTTTGCGGCAGAATCCCATGTGGACCGATCCATTCTGAATCCGGAAATTTTTCTGGAGACGAATATCATCGGTACTTCCGTCCTCATGGATGCCTGCAGGAAGTATGGCATCGGCCGGTACCACCAGGTATCTACTGATGAAGTCTATGGAGACCTGCCCTTGGACAGGCCGGATCTTTTCTTTACGGAAAAGACGCCCCTTCATACTAGCTCTCCCTACAGCAGCTCCAAGGCAGGAGCTGATCTCCTGGTGGGCGCATACCATCGTACCTATGGCCTGCCGACGACCATTTCCCGCTGCAGCAATAACTACGGACCTTACCAGTTCCCGGAAAAGCTGATACCCCTCATGATGATGAACGCGCTGGAAGATAAACCCCTTCCGGTGTATGGGGATGGGAAAAACGTAAGGGACTGGCTCTATGTAGAGGACCACTGCAAGGCCATCGACCTGATCATCCATAAAGGCACCGTAGGTGAAATCTACAATATCGGCGGCCATAACGAAATGGCGAATACTGATATTGTAAAACTCATCCTCAAAGAGCTGGGCAGGCCGGAGAGCCTTATTACCTATGTGAAGGATAGAAAAGGTCACGACCGCAGATACGCCATTGATCCCGCAAAGATTCATAAAGAACTGGGCTGGCTGCCGGAGACGAAATTCGCTGATGGCATCAAGAAGACAATCCGCTGGTACCTGGATAACAAGCCCTGGTGGCAGGAAATCGTGAGCGGAGAGTATCAGAATTACTATAAAAAAATGTATGAGTGATCCGCTGGCGGCTATCCGCTATCGGCTCCCGGCTTCCGGTTGCTGGCTGTCGGCTGACGGCTCCCGGCTTCTACTTCCTGGCTGCCGAGTCTCGAGCCCCGAATCCCGAGTCCCCAGTCTCGATTCCCGAGTCCCGGCTTCATGCTTCCGGCTTTCGGCTCCCCAGTCTCGAGCCCCGAGCCTCCAATCCCGAGCCCCGGCAGCTGACAGCCGATAGCGGTAAACTAATAAAGGAGTATACCGATAATGAAAGTTCTTATAACAGGAGTGACCGGTCAGCTTGGTTATGACGTAGCTAAGGAACTGGAAAGACGTCATATCGAATACAAAGGCGTCGGTTCCAAAGATATGGACTTGACCGTTCCGGCGGAAGTGGAGAAAGTAGTGGCTGCGTATCATCCGGATGCTGTTATTCACTGTGCTGCTTATACAGCCGTGGATAAGGCGGAAGATGAATATGGCAGGGCCATGGATGTCAATGCAAAGGGAACGCTGGCTCTCGCGAAGGCTGCTAAAAAAATTGATGCGAAGATGCTTTACATATCCACCGATTATGTGTTCAAAGGGCAGGGCACGGAGGCTTTTGCAGTAGATGCCTCTACAGCGCCGCTGAATGTGTACGGACTGACCAAGCTTTTTGGTGAAGAGGCCGTACAGATGGAACTTATGAAATATTTTATCGTCCGCATTTCCTGGGTCTTTGGTAAAAATGGAAATAACTTTATCAAAACCATGCTCCGCCTGGGGCAGACCCATGATAAACTGACTGTTGTGGCAGACCAGTGGGGCTCCCCAACCTATACGGCAGACCTGGCGCCGCTGCTCTGCGATATGGTAGAGACTGAGAAATATGGAATCTATCATGCAACGAATGAAGGCATCACCAACTGGGCTGAGTTCGCAGCAGCCATCATGAAAGAAGCCAATTTCTCCTGCCGCATTCGGCCTATCCCTTCCTCGGACTATCCCACTAAGGCTGTCCGGCCGCTGAACAGCCGCATGGATAAAAGCTCACTGGATAAGGCCGGCTTCACAAGGCTGCCGGAATGGAAGGATGCGCTGAGAAGATATCTGAAGGAAATCGGAGCTCTTGGCGGTTGATTTATGGCTTCCGGCTGTGGGCTGTCGGCTCTCTATTCTCCAGTCCCGAGTCCCGAGCCCCGAGTCCTGAATCCCCAGTCCCGAATCTAGATTCCCGACTCCCGGGTCCTCGTCTCGATTCCCGAGCCCCGACACTCGAGCATACGCCGAAAGTAGGGATTTCAGCCGGAGGCCGACAGCCGATTACCAACAGCTTGCAACTCAACATTTAACGATGATATGATTACTCAATCAAGACATAAGGAGAACAATTATGGGACAAATCAAGGTGACTAAAAACGTAGGCGGCATTGAAGGACTCTGCATCATTGAACCGGCAGTTCATGGAGATGAGCGGGGCTATTTCATGGAAACCTATAACCAGAGGGATATGGAGGAAGCAGGATTCCACATCAACTTTGTACAGGACAACCAAAGCATGAGTACAAAAGGCGTGCTTCGCGGTCTCCATTTCCAGAAGCACTATCCCCAGTGCAAGCTGGTGAGAGCCGTGCGGGGCAGTGTCTTCGATGTGGCCGTAGACCTTCGGGCTGATTCTCCCACCTATGGGAAATGGTATGGCGTGGAGCTGACAGAAGAAAATAAAAAACAGTTCCTCATTCCCGAAGGCTTTGCCCATGGCTTCCTGGTTCTTTCCGATGTGGCAGAATTCTGCTACAAGGTGAACGACTTCTGGCATCCCAATGACGAAGGCGGTATGGCCTGGAATGATCCGGAAATCGGCATCCAGTGGCCCCATGTGAAGGGCACTTACCAGGGCAGCTGCTCAGCAGAAGGATATACCCTGGATGACGGCACCCCGCTGAACCTCAGCGATAAAGACCAGAAATGGCTGGGACTGAAGGATACATTTAAGTTTTGAGAGAATTATTGCGAATGTTAAATGGCAGAATTAAAAATCTGCTTTTTCAGTAGTTGTACTTTTAATATGATTACGATTAAGGAACTATAAGCTATGGATAAACTTATAAGTGTCATTGTTCCGGCTTTTAATAGGGAAAAGACGATAAAAAGATGTCTGGAATCAATTCTTGAACAGTCTTATAGGGGGCTGGAGCTGATTGTGATAGATGATGGCAGTCATGATAGGACTGGCGCTATTTGTGATTCCTATGAGCGAAAAGATTCCCGGGTGAAGGTATTTCATAATACAAATTATGGAGTCAGCTATAGCCGGAATTATGGCATGAAACAAGCAGCAGGCGATTATGTTCTTTTTGTAGACAGTGACGATTATATCAATCAATCCTATATAAAGAATCTGGTTGAAAAAGCTGAAAATGAGGGGCTGGCGTTGGTTGTCAGCTCACTCATGATGAAAACAGATGGAAAGGAGGAAAGATTTGACATGAATAACTATGGGGCAGATGGGTCTATTATCCATGATTATTACGCTCTCCAAAAATTTATGGGGGGGATGTGGAAAGCTGTATTGCCGCCAACTGATTCAAGAAAAACATCTTCAATTTCATGAAGATATGACTTACAGCGAAGATCGAGTTTTTAATATCGAATACTATGGCTATTTGAAGCATTATGGAATAGCCTCTGATTCCACATACACCTGCGATTATGTGCCTGATCAATCAGTCATTCATCTCAGCTTTGTAAAGGACAGAAAATCCTTTATATCTGAAATAGAAAAAATAAAAAAGGAGAAGGAATTTCTTTTATCCAGGCAGATTCAGCGGAGTGACGAAGTGATAAGTGATGCGATTGCTTCAACTTTGAGCACTTTTTGTGCGATTAAAGGGGAAGATAATACGTATCATTCCTTCTGCGAAAGAGTGAAGAAGGTCAGGGAGGCAGCAGGCTCTATAGAATTTGCTGCTACATGGAAACGCAGGCTTGTGAAATCATGCTATAACAATGGCTTCTTGTATCCGATATATGTATACTATCGTCATAAGCAGAAGCGAAGCATGGGCTGATGATTCATAACTGACTGCAGGGCTCCTAAGCTTATGACAGGTGATGGAGCCAGCTGATGAAAACGGTAATAGCAATCATTATGACTAATGTACATGGTGGAGGTACGCCACGCCATGCTTATGAAATGGCAGCGGAATGGAGCCGCCAGGGAGTACAGGTTCTGTTTGTTTATGCGATTGACAGACTTATTAAGGTATCCTTTTATGAAGATGGAAATGAATCTAAAGCCATTCGTTTTTTTGATTATGACGGAAAAAGGCTTGTTCAGCTTTTAATGAATTGCCACGTAGAATTGATTCATGTAGAACATCTTCTGGATGCGGAATCTTATATGCTGAGTATTCATAAAGAACTGCAGGTGCCTCTTGTGGTGACACTCCACGATTATTATTTTGTCTGTCCTTTTATTAAATTAACAAATGAAAATGATATTTACTGTGAAGAAAAAGGGGACAAGTCATGTAATGAATGTCTGGCACGCAGGGGATTTTATTCTGCAACCTTGAAAAAGCAAGTCAAAGACATAAAAAAATGGAGAGAACATTGGCTTTCATTTTTGCAGGAGGCATCATTAATTATTGTTCCCAGTAAAGATATGGAACAGCGAATCAAAAAATATTTTCCACTTTCATCTATTCAAATGAGGGAAAACCCTGAACTGATTTCAGCTGAATCACCGGATATTCAGGTGGGCCTTATTGGCGGACTCTCTAAGGCTAAGGGAGCAGAAGTTATTAAAAAAGTAATATCCATGGCATTACAGAAGAAAAGTTCCATACACTTTACTTTGTTTGGAACTTTATCTGATGTTCATCTCACCGCAGATGAAAAAAGATATATTAGCATACTTGGTCCATATAAAGAGCAGGAAGTTTATAGCATGATTTCAAGTCATCAGATTAATTATTTCTGGTTTCCCGGTGTTTTACCTGAAACTTACAGCTATACGCTGTCTATTCCCATACGTCTTCGCATTCCCTGCTTGTCATCTGATATTGGTGCTATCGCTTTCCGCATTCAATCTCACCGCTGGGGAGAAACCTATCCATGGAACGCGCAGGCAAATAAAATACTGGATAAGCTTCTGGATTTTAATTATCGAAAATTCTATAATCCTGATTTTGTCATTGAGAATACATCCTTTGGCTCCTTTGAAACATTCTATGCTGGTATTCCATTTAAGAAGGTTGATGGAATTTCTTGGGATATTCCGTCATTTCCATCTCCCTTTAAAGAACTTCCTGCTGTATTATATAAGGGGGAATTTAATGAGCTCTGGAAAGGAGCCGGCCTTGCTGAGAAAAGAAAGATCCTGGCACATGTGGATAAGAACTGGCTGAAAACAGTGTGGAAAAAGAAAGGTGCTGCTTATTTCTTGAAGAAAGTTAAGGATAAAGCATTGAAGTAAAGGAATTTATGGGTGATTATACTTTTCACCAGATTAGAGGGATTATCTTATCGGAAATTTTCTGGAGAGGGAGTAAGATTTATAATACAGTCACCGTTGCGTTACTCACTATTTTAATAACCAGTCTGGCATCAACAGGAACAGAATGATTAGATAAGATTAGAAAAAATAATAATAGCACACCAATGTATATAGATTAAGATATTTTAGTGTAGATTTATTAAAAATCTCCAGAAAGTGTGATGAAATGAATTTCATAGATGATGTGGAGTGTAACCATAATACATGGTCTAAGTGGTTAGTCACAGGAGCAATTTTTTGCTTAATCTTTGACAATATCCCCAAAATCCTGCAGCTAAGTACAATTAGTGGAGGATTTTCATGTAAATTCAGTTGGTATTTCTTGGTTATTCTGATGATTTTGTGGATATATCATATATATAGAGGGAATTTTATTATTGAAAAAGAAGATTTGCTATTTATTAAGTATATTTTCTGCCTGATGTTTATTGTTCTTTTGAGCAACATTTTGGGGCTTGTTAATTATCCATACTATAATGAATTACTTTCGGGACCAAGTAGTCAAATCGAAAAGTTGCCGGCTGTGTTGGCACTGTTAAATAGTCATGGAATTCCCATTGACGAGAAACATTTGACAATGATATGGGTAGGGGTTCGTTCTATTAAAGGAGCCATTTTAGATATTTTATATACTTTTGGATTTTCGTTTATCTTATATCAGTTATTTAAAAGTAATTGGAGTTATTATTTCGATTTAATTACTAAAGTTGTGACTGCAAGTATTATTCTTTTAAGTATTTATTCAATTATTGAGCTGTTTTACCTTGCCGGTTTGGATTTTGCAAAGGGAATTCTTTCTTCTATTAATCCCATGCTTCATCCTATAGCTGTTGATCATGGATGGTGGCCGCCGCTTTTATGGGAAGGGCAGCTTCGTTCTATGTTCTCAGAACCATCTCGGATGGGAAACTACCTTGCTTTTGCATTACCATTTTTATGGGGAAAGTTTTTGCTGTCTGATAAAAAGCATATAGGGTTAATTAGTCTGATTACTTTTTATACATTTATGATTTTTATGACAAAAGCAAGAACAGCTGTTACAATGTACTGGGGAGTTTTAGCTCTGTTGTTTTTAGGAATTTTGTATATTCATAGGAAGAATCTATTTAAGCGTTTTTTTGCCCTTTGTGGGATTACTTTTTTATCCTTAGTGCTTTCTATTGGATTTATAAATGTGACAACACCAAATAGTAATAAGAGTAATGATAATAATCAAGAAACGACAATAGCTTCATACATGGAAGATAATGTAGGTTCTTTAAAAAGTGCTAATAAAAGAAGTAATGGTGCAAGATATGCTCTGATTCGTGCAAATATTAAGACTGGAATAGAGTACCCAATCTTAGGGGCCGGAGATGTCTTGAGTTCTGCTTACACAGTTCATAATTTTAACGAAGCAGATCTTGCAAATCCCGAAGTTCATATGTGGGTCACAAACTACAATAAAATGGGGGTTTTACGCTACGGATTTAATGCGATGAATGAATATGTTTCAAGGTTCGCTAACAATGGAATTATTGGATTGATTGCTTATATATTACCGCTTATTTATATTGCATTAAGACTTTTTAAGTGCTTTATGCGTTCACGGGGAATCGAACAAATAAAAATAATGATTGCTGGGATTTCATTAATTGGAAGTGCTGTTGCCGGCTGTAATGGATCTTTGGCATTGCTTTACGCATATTGGGTTATCTTAGCTTTTTCTTATGCCATAGTGAATGAAATACGTAAAAAGAATATGAGTGGGCTAACATGAATCAACGTAAATTAGGGATTTTTCTCAGCTATTTCAATATTGCCCTACAAGTTATTATAGGTTTTCTCTATGTCCCAATACTCCTTCATTTTATTGGTAAAAGTGAATATGGGCTTTATCAGCTCATGGGATCTTTAATTGCCTATTTCAGCATTATGGATTTCGGCCTTTCTGCTGCGGTTATCAGGTTCTATGCCAAGTACAGGGCACTAAAGGACAGCATCGGCATGGAGAATATACTTGCCATTTCCGTTTGTGGATATGGTGCAGTGACTGTATTGGCACTGGCCATTGGTTTTGTCTGCTATGGCTTTCTTGATGTTATCTTTGCCGGGAGCATGACTGTCTCAGAAGTGAATGAAGCAAAGCGGATTTTTCTCCTTTTGCTTTTGAATATTGTCATTACCTTATCCACCATGGTTTTTCGTTCTGTTATTAATGCACACGAGCGATTTTTCTTTTTAAAAGGAATGGAGACTATACAACTGGTAATGCAGCCTATTCTGGTGGTGCTGGTGTTGCAGCATCATCCCAGTGCATTCTCAGTGGCGGCTGTACAGACTGTACTGAACCTTTTGCTTAGTGGTGCCAGGGTCTATTACTGTTTCCATGATCTTCATGTAAAAATTCATTTTCATTACTGGAACCCTGAACTTTTCTCAGAATTTAAAAAACTGGCTCTTAGTGTTTTTGTAGTAACACTCATTGATCAGGTCTTTTGGAAAACGAATCAGATTATCCTTGGCATTATCAGTGGGACAGCTGCCGTAGCGGTATATTCCATTGCATCCCTGATTTATATGAACTATATGGCTCTTTCCACAGCCATTTCCGGTGTGTATCTTCCGCATGTTACCGGCATGGTGGCCAGGAAGGAGCCCATCAGGAACCTTTCTGAGCTCTTTATTCAGATTGGCAGATGGCAGTATTATCTTCTGGCCCTGGTGGCAACGGGCTTTATCATTTTCGGAAAGCAGTTTATTGCCTTATGGGCAGGACCAGAGTTTGAAGATTCTTATATCATTACTCTTCTCATTATTCTTCCATTTACAGTAGATTTGATCCAAAACATAGGACTTGCCATTATGCAGGCCATGAACCGTTATGACTTCCGGGCCCGCATTTATTTTCTCACAGGGGTTTTGAATCTTCTCCTCGCTATCCCACTGGGAATCAAATATGGCGGTATTGGCTGTGCAGTGGCTACTGGTGCTTCCATGATCGTAGGAAATGGATTTATTATGAACTGGTACTATGCAAAAGAAATGCATCTGGCTATAGCTTCCTTTTGGAAACAAATAGGGAAAATTTCCTTTATTACTTTCATGTGCCTTGTGATAGGATATTGGGTTAATGCTTATATTGGGCCGTACGGTGGCATATATCCTTTCATTTTGAAAGTGGTAATGTATACCATTTTGTATGTAGTAATGATATATTTTTTTGCTATGAATTTATCAGAACGGGAAAAGGTTCATGCGGTTTTTCACAAGTTACATATAAGTTAAAAGTGTAAGGCTATTTACATATGTTGAACATTAACAATGAACTTTTTGTCGATATAAAGAATTTTCTGAACCACCCCTGGAGTGTGACTCCAGAAAATATGGTCAAACATGCGGACGAGATAAATCAGGCAGCGAATGCTGTAACAAAACTTAGGGATACAGGTAAAGGGCCTGATGGAAGTCTTGTCCTGTTTCCACACCTTCCTTATATGCTGGAAGAAAATGTTCTGAATATGCTGGAAGAAAATGTGCTGATTTCTGAAGAGGAAAAGAATGCTCTTCTTTCTTTAAAAGAGAAAGCTAAATCCTATGATGCAGTCATTTCTATTGGCATCGGTGGTTCTTATCTGGGGAATCAGGTGCTTTTTGATTTGTTCTGCGGGCCTTATTGGAATCAGCTTACCAAAGAAGAGAGAAATGGCTATCCTCAGTTCTATTTTGCAGGGCAGAATGTAGATCCTGTCAGCCTGACAGAACTTTCTTCCTGTATTTCCCGAGAGGCTGGGCACATACAGGGGCGTCGGATGCGGGTGCTGTTTCTGGTCATTTCTAAATCCGGCACAACCATTGAACCAGTTACTGCCGTAAGGGGATTAAAGAAATTGCTTGCCGATGTTTGTGATATTCATCTCATGGCCATTACCGATAAGGAAAAGGGAAGAATCCGACCGTTAGCAGAAGAACGACATTTCCCTTGTTTCACTGTCCCCGATGGAATCGGTGGCCGGTTCAGCATTTTCTCTCAGGTAGGATTGGTGTTTGCCAGCCTGGCAGGGATAGATATAGATATAGAAAGTTTCCTTAAAGGTGCACAGATGGCGGAAGAGGCGTGCCAATCTGAGGATATGAAAGAAAATCCGGCTCTATTGCTTGCCGCTTTGAAATACATTGCTACAAAGGAATATGGTATTACTGCGGAAGTCATTATGCCATATGGGGACAAGCTCAGGTCTTTCGGCTGGTGGTATGCTCAGCTTTTGGGGGAATCCTTGGGAAAGAAATATGATATGCAGGGGAACGTGGTGTACAACGGTCGTATTCCGGTAGCTTCCGTAGGGACGACGGATATGCATTCTCTCACGCAGGAACATCAGCAGGGACAGAAGAATAAACTGATTCAGTTTATTTCCGTAAAAAATCCTCCTTATGACCTTTCTGTACTTTGCGATGAAAAGGGTGTAAGTGGTATGGTTCCCATGAGCCGTATGCTGGATGCAGCACGAAGAGCTAATGAAGAAGCCCTGGCAAACGAAGGACGCATGAGCTGTCACATTTCCATAAAGGAATTAACACCTTTCCACGTAGGGGCACTCATGTATTTCTTCTTCCTCACCATTGCCTATGAAGGAGCCATGGAAAACGTAAATGCGTTTGACCAGCCCGGGGTAGAGGACTACAAGAAAATACTCCATGAGGACTTGAGGAAGTATATCGTAAGAAATCAGGAGAATGCTATCAGCTGTGATTAAACATGGACGGGCAAACTAAGTTGAACAAAGAAGTCTCAAAATACTACCATATCATCGTCTGATGTCTCATGCATGACTGTCTGATGCTACACGAAAGGAACACATACACTGATGGACATAAAAATTCTGGTTGCGGCCCATAAGAAATACTGGATGCCGGATGATTCAGTTTACTTACCGATTCAGGTAGGGGCCGCCCTGCATTCGGCATTAGGATATGTTCCGGATAATACAGGATATAATATTTCCGATAAAAATCCGAATTACTGTGAATTAACCGCTTTATACTGGGCCTGGAAAAACCTGGAATGTGAATACATCGGCCTTTGTCACTATCGTCGGTACTTCGGCCATACGGTTTATTCAAAGGATGTAGAAAAGAAGAAGAGCGCCATATTTTCCAAGGTGGATTACGAAAATCTGCTGACAAAATATGATGTCATTCTTCCAAAGACGAGAAACTACTACATAGAAACCGTCCGTAGCCAGTACGAACACGCACACTTTAAGAAGGATTTGGACGAAACAGAGAAAATTATCGCAGAAAAATATCCAGGCTATTCTGATGCATTCACCAAAGTAATGAATCAGAGAAAACTGCACATACTCAATATGTTCGTCATGAAGAAATCCCTTTTCGACAAATATTGCACCTGGCTGTTCGACATCCTCTTCGAACTGGAAAAGCGAACAGACCTGACCAGCTACGATACCTACGAAGCCCGCCTCTTCGGCTTCATCTCCGAACGTCTTTTTAATGTATGGCTTGAAAGACAGAACCTGAAAACATGCGAAGTCCCAGTGGTATTCCTAGAAAATATCGACTGGCCAAAGAAGATCGCTGATTTTTTGAAGAGGAAAGTAACGGGAAAGAGATAAATAATGCCTGCGTGGAAATGTGATATTGACATAAAACAGAAATTGGATGAGGGGGGAAGTTTTGCAAAAGCTAAATTCTTTACAAGGTCTACGATTTTTGGGATTTTTACTTATATTTCTCAATCATGCAGGATGGCTTTTATGGTCTGAAAAGTATTTTGATTTTGGCGCTCGCGGAGTAGAAATATTCTTTGTCTTATCTGGATACTTAGTAGCTTATAATTATAGAAATGCTGAATTTGCTTATGATTTGAAATCCTCATTTTTATACATGCTATCGAAAGCAAAGAAATTTTATTTTTTACATCTCCTAACCTTTTTGATTGTTCTTTTTCATATGGAGAGGCATGGATTCAAATATCCAAGTGGGTTATCAGGATTTATTAGAGATGTATTCCTCAACATAACGCTTTTAAAGAGCTGGTATGATCCAGCAAAATTTACGTTTAATGGAGTTACCTGGTTTCTTTCCTGCATTTTGTTTATCTATCTCTGCGTTCCCTTCGTTATTCATTTCTTTAGATGTAAAAAATGGGGGGGTACAGCAGTATTCTCATTCCTGATACTATTGCTCTTGAAAATGGCATTTGATACTTTTGGATATAAAATGGGAATGAACCCATGGCCGGGAGTATTTGGCTGGTATTGCAATCCGGCTTATCGGCTATTTGATTTTTTGCTGGGATATACAGGATTCCTGGTTTTAGAGAAAACATCACTGAAGATGCCTTTCTGGAAGATATCTATTATTCAATGTGCAACTTTAACTTTCTATTTTGCTGCATGTCGTTTGTTTGATAAACAATGGATACCTGCTTCGTTTATTCTCCTTACCTTAGTTTTGATTTTTTCCTTTGCTTTGCCGGGAGGTATTTTTGATGATATTTTTGGAAATCAGATATTGACGCATCTAGGAAACATCAGCTTTGAGCTATATATTGTGCACCAGGTCAATATTAATCTGATGAATCATACTTTGCTTAAGTGGACAGGAAATAATCGCTTACTGGTATTTATGTTGCTTCTTGTTATATCTTGGATTATGGCGGAATTCTTTGCTTGGCGACCGGTGAAAAAGTTTATTACTAAAACAATTTGGGTCAAGTGATTGTAAGTTCAGACGAAAGTGTTGACAATACAGGAAAAGATAATTATGCTTTTGACAGACAGACAGACAGACAGACAGACAGACAGACAGACAGACAGACAGACAGACAGACAGACAGACAGACAGAC
>OKSF01002380.1_pt1 | contig 12846 bp, 8 predicted proteins | sample 1606061 | NCBI WGS metagenome assembly OKSF01 (sample SAMEA3541567, study PRJEB24748) | human gut metagenome | biome: human gut; feature: human-associated habitat; material: faeces | place: China | collected 2012 | reverse complement strand
CTTTTTACCAACACGTTTTGTCCACCCTTTAAGAATTACTGAAAATCTTAAAATGACGATGGAGCCCGATAAACGCGGGGCTTATCGACTATAAAAACAACACGAAATGTCCTATAAGCCTGTTTTTACATCGGAACTATTTGCTTCATACAGTGCTTTTATTTTAGATTCCGTTGATGAATAAAAGGAATTGTAATCAGACAAGCTTCCCGTTTTCACTGTCGAATAGTTACCTGCTGCAGCTGCCTGCTCAGGTGTCATGCCATAGGCTTTGGCTGTGTAAAGATAATCACTGAATCCTGAAGAACCCAGAGCCACTACATTGCCATCAAATGTCTTATAAATCTTCCCATCATAAATCGAACCCAGCCCCGTAGCTGCTATCAAATCCTTAAATCCAAGATCAGCAGGCGAACCAGATGCCTTCGTTCCAACTAAAGCTACCGCATCTGCTGAAACATCTACGTAAGGCTTGATTCCCACCATTCTCATAAAGGAAGTCGGCATTTGTTTGACAATCATGACACGATAATACGTTTTTCCGGAAACCTTTTGCGCCTGAAAACTTTTTCCTTTCAGTCCTGTATAGCCGCTTCCCAGATTGGCTTTCAAGTAATCATCCGCCCTGCTGTCTGCCTCCGGATGGCTTCCTGCAGTCTCATCATTTCGCATATATGCTGAAGCCCCTGCCAATGCCGCTGAGTCTACGGCATTCCGCAGGTTGGATTTATAAGAATAGATGCTACCCAAATCCATTGCCAGTCCCGCACAGGCAAAGAGGATAGGAAGAAGAACTGCCACCAATACCAAAAGGGACCCCTTCTGCAGACTGACTTCTTTTCTGCTTTTTATGAAGGATGCCCCCTTTCACTCGAATATTGATACTCTTCTTATTTTTTATGAATTCCAAACCAAACTGGAATCTTCTACCAGCCTGCTTTTTGTCGACGTTGTACCGGAGCCTGAAGAAGAACCGCTGAATATATCCCTGTATCTAAACTGCGCTCCGCTTGAAACAACATCAAAATCTCTTGAATAGATGGACCCCTCAAAGACACATCCGCTTCCGATATTGACAACAACATCCGCATCAGGCGCATACAAAGCACCTGTAAATGTTATCGCCGTCCCTCCAGATCCAAAGATATTTAATGTCAGCGGTTTATAATTATTTTTATTATTGTTTTTGGTAGTCCCTGTATAAATAATAACAAGCGGCCTTGCATTAGTTGAATTAATCGTTATATTGATTTTATTTTCATTTTTAGTCCCGTCAATCATGAGATACACCGGTTTTCCTTCATTTCCTGACAATTCCCCAATCGACAGATTAGCATTCCCGGATGTTTCTTTTTTATAATAATCTGATGATCCGCTGACTGCCCTATTCGTATAATTCCAATCCACTACAGATGATCCGGCCGCATCATACATCTCATTGATCTTTTCAGTTGTTGAACGATAGAAAGAATTATAATCTGATGCTTCTCCGGCCTGTACTGCAGAATAATTTCCATCAGCATTAGCCTGATTTTCTTTTTGTCCTAAGGCAGAAGATGTATAAATCGTTGTACCAGCGAATCTAGAGCTTAAATCAACTACATTCCCATCATACGTTGTATTTACCCGGCCGTTCTTCAATGAATCGAGTCCTAAAATTTCCCTGGCTCCTATTAAATCCTTAAAATGCAAATCTGTCGTCCCGGGATTTCCTACTAAAGCAACAGCATCAGCAGAAACATCTATATATGGCTTTATTCCTAATATTCTCATGAAATAAGTAGGAGACGGCTCTGTCACTTTTACACGGTAATATGTTTTTCCGGAAACCGTCTGCGCTTCAAAACTTTTATCTTTTAAGCTGCTGTAACTATTGTCCAGATTAGCTTTCAGATATTCAGCCGCCATTTCATCAGCCTCCGGGTGATAATCTACCGTATCCCCGCCGGCAGTATATCCGGAAGCGCCTGCCAGCGCTGCGGCATCAACTGCATTCTGGAGATTTGATTTATAGGAGTACATATTCCCTAAATCGACAGCGAGTCCCGCACAGGCAAAAAAGACAGGAAGCAGCAAAGCAAAAAGTACCAAGAGCGCCCCCCTCTGCCCCTCTCTTTGGTTTCGGTATCCAAACCTGCTCATAAAATCGCCCCCTTAGTATTTAATACTTCACTGGTACACATGCCGTTAATTCCAGACCAGACTAGTATTTTTTACCAATCGTGTCTTATAGGCTTCCGTACCGTTCCCAGATGAGGATCCACTGAAAATATCCTTGTACATAAAGTGAGATCCCGGTGAGTTAACATCCAGTGTTTGCGCATAAATTGAACCAATAAACTCACAATCATAACCCATATCAATTTCAACATCGGCATACGGTGCATACAAGACCCCTGTAAAAGAAACAGGCCCATACTGATTTCCGCTGATGCTTAACACGAGCGGCTTCTTATCTTTAGATTCTCCCGTGTAAATGATAATGACAGGTCTGTCATTCGTTTGATTAACATCTATACTTATCTTATTTTCATTAAAGTTATCAATTTTCAAATACACCGGTTTTGCCGTATCTCCGGTTATCTCTTCAATGTCAATCTCTACATTTCCACCCTTTTCTTTTTCATAAAAGTCTGTTGAACCATAAACAGTTTCTTTCTTATCTGTCCATCGACGAACAGGAGAATCAGTGGAATCATATAGTTCATCAATCTTATCCGTAGTTTTACTATAAAACGATTGATATTCTGATGCATTTCCTGCCTGTGCATAAAAATAATTTTCAGCGTTATCTGCCTGATATTTATATTGATAATATGCGGCAGATGTATAAATTTTTTCAGCATAAGCTGTGTTTTGATAGACTACATTTCCATCATATGTTGTGATAACTTCATCATAATCACTAGCATCTGTATCAGAATTTCCCTTATTTCCGTTGCCTTTGCCCTTATTTTTTCCATTATTTCCATAAGCTTTGCCATTATTGCCGCCAGTACTTCCGCCAGAAGCCAATGAAGCCAAGTCCCCAATTGTTTTAACTGAAATCAAGTCTTTAAATTCAAAATCCGGCGTTCCTGAAGTTTCGCTTCCCACCAATGCCACGGCATCAGCAGAAACATCCATAAGTGAATCCAGTCCCAGCAGCGTCATAAAATACACAGGGGATTTCTGCGTAACTTTGACACGATAATACGTTTTTCCGGAAACTGTCTGCGCCTGAAAATCTTTATCTATTACATTCTGATACCCTTTTCCCAGATCTGCTTTCAAATATTCATCTGACATCGTGTTCGCTCCGGGATGGTATTCTGCTGTCTCTTCACCCGCAATATAGCCGGCCGCACCTGCCAGAGCTGCTGCATCAACAGCATTCTGCAAATTAGACTTATGGGCATACATACTTCCTAAATCGACTGCCACTCCTGCACAGGCAAAAAAGACAGGAAGCAGAAGTGCTGTAAGCACTAAAAGTGCACCTCTCTGCTCAGGTATTTTCCATTTTTCCCTGGTCATAAAAGCACCCCCTTTACGCTTCCATATTACGAGCTCTATGTCTAAATTAGTTCTTGCTGCATCTGTCACAAATACGAAGAAGAATTACCGCAGAGTTTCCCTAATTTTATTGCTAATTCTTCACCGGTAAAACCACTGGAAAAGAATCATAAAAAACTAAAAGAGCGCCTTTGTGCGCAGATATTTGGTCTTGATTCCAAATCTGCCCATAAAGCGCCCCCTTGATATGTACTATATTTTCATTCCTTTTTTATATCAGACTACTAACTCCACACCAAGCTGGAGTTTTCAATTAACTTGGTTTTCGATTTCTCCGTGCTTGTCCCTGATGAGGATCCTCCTAATACATTGGTATATGTAAAATGAGACATGTTTGAATCAACAGTCAAATCCCCCGCATAGATGGAACCACGAAATTCGCATCCATACCCCATTTGAATAATAACATCAGCATTCGGTGCATATAAAACACCAGTAAAAGTAGTCGGCCCATACCAGTTCGAGCTGCTGTTGATGTTTAGAATAAGAGGTTTGTTATTCCCATTTCCATTACCCTTACCGTTTTTCGTCGTTCCCGTATAGATGATAACAATAGGTCTGTTATTTGTTTCAGGTATATTTATAGTAATTTTATTTGCATTTGCATTGAGATCATCGTCAATTTTGACATAAATGGGCTTTCCAGACTCCCCTTCAAGGTCCTGAATCGTTACAGTTGCATTCCCTGAAGTGGTTTTTTCATAATAATCCCCTGTTCCGTAGATGTACTGATTGGTGTAATTCCATTTTTGAACAGATGATTTATTGGCATTATATAAATCATCGAATTTCCTTTTTGTCGAATCATAAAACGCATTATAATCCGTATCACTGCCATCAGACAGCCTGAAATAATCGTGATCTGCTACAGCCCATCCCAGAGTTTTGTTATATGCATCCGGTGTAAAGGCATATCCAGGAGAATCTGAACCTCTTTCAACGATATTCCCGTCATAGGTTGCCTGAACGCTATATGTGCGCAGCAAATAAGGTGAAAAAATATCTCTCCACCAGTAATAGTAGTTCGAACCTATGGAACCTAAACTTGAAATATTATTAGCCACAATCAGATCCTTAAAGCCAAACCCGCTGGATGAACTTCCAGCATTTCCTACCTGCGCCACTGCATCCGCAGAAACATCCATAAGCGAATCCAGCCCCAGCAGCGTCATAAAATAAACCGGTGATTTCTGGGTAACCTTAACACGATAATAGGTCTTCCCGGAAACCGTCTGCGCCTGAAAATCCTTGACTATTAATTTTTGATATTCCCCTCCCAGATTTGCTTTCAGATATTCATCTGACATTATGTTTGCTCCGGGATGGTCTTCTGCTGTTTCTCCACCTGCGATATAGCCAGCTGCGCCCGCTAAAGCCGCTGAATCAACGGCATTCTGCAAATTAGATTTATGGACATACATATTCCCTAAATCGACTGCCAGCCCCGCGCAAGCAAAAACTACCGGCAAAAGCAATGCAGTGAACACCAAAAGAACGCCTTTCTGCGCAGACGGGCGGCTTCTATTCCCGTCCCTGTCCATACAGACGCTCACTCCTTCCTCTTCCTCTTTATCTCATTTAATTTTATCTATACGCTTCCATACTTATTATACCTTTTTCTTATTCTTATAACAACTTAAAATAAGTTTTTGCATTTTATGTATAATATAAAACTATTTATATCACTTTATGTCATACTATGAAAAATTTCCGCTTCATAATCCACGGATCAGCAGGAGTGCAATCGCTGGAATGGCAAAATACGGACCATAAGCGAAGGCACTTTTCCTGTTCTTTATACCAAGAAGCAGCATGATTAACGCAGAAATACCACCAGATAGAATCCCAAACATTCCAATGAAGAATAATGTCTTTGTTCCCATCCATAAGCCAAGACACGCAATCAGCTTAATATCTCCGCCGCCCAGCGCCCCGCGGGACAATATTGCAATAATGAGAAAGAGAACGCCGCCTGCCGCTGCAGCAATCAGATGATCAATGGCTATGGGTAGAAACAGCGCGCAGCAAAGTACTCCTCCCGCTGCTAAAGGAATGATCATGTCATTAAAAATGCAGTACTGCTCAAAATCTGTTGCAATGATCAAAAGCAGCAATCCGCAAAGTGCAAGTGACAAAACTAAAATAATTCCCTGTGAAACGAAGAAGAGTCTGATGCCGGTCAGGAAAAACAGCAGCGTCAGCAGCTTTACTCTGTACCTGGCCCTGCTTCCTACTGCATCAGGAAATGATAAAATCGAATGATTTTTGAGGTATAACCTATCAATCCACAGGGATCCATACTTTCCAAAGAAAAAGGACAGCGCCAGCAAAAGCGCTCCATAAGCAATTAAGAAATAATCCATGACCGTCTCCCAATAAACAAAACTTTGTTACAATATTTTTTATTATACAACGAAAACTTATCAGAATAACAAATATCAGTGAAGTATTCCGTAAATAAGAAAAGGCCCCGATTGACGCTGCCAATCCAGGACCTTCTCTTATTTAATAAACTGTATTTCTGAAACCATCTGATTAATCTTCTGTATCGAAGATGAAAAGTTTATGTTTTTTATCAGAAACCAGTTTTGTAAATCTATCATATTGTCTCAATATATCAACAATAATCTCATCTTTCTTCATATAGCGGACAGGATACCCGGTTCTACCATCCTCAAAATAACTCATGGGAACATAAACAACTTCACTATCAACTTGAGGCATGGAGTCATTTTTGATGGCAAAATCAGAAACATTATGGATTTCGCAATCAATACCATACTTGAAATTTCTAATAGAATCCTGCTTAATAATAAACTCCGCTTTAGGAAGCAGCGATTCAGAATCATACTCAACCGTAGCTTCTACTCCATACTTTTTCATCTCATCTGCCAGTTCTTCAAAAGCCGGTACAGCCACTTCCCTGATAAACTTTCTGGCATTCACGAGATCTGGTTTCCTAGACATAGAATGAAGCCTTTCCTTCCACAAGGAGCCCGTCCAGTAGGAAGTACAAACAGAAAGCCCGCGGCTGAAATATCCGTTATCGACTAAAAGGCCGTCCCACAAGCAGAAGCAAAGAACAATCATGACAACCAGGAACGGAAGCGCCATAACCATCGTCATCGCCTGCAGTGCCCCAAGACCGCCGGAATATAAAAGGACAATAGCCAGAAGAGCTAAAGATGCGCCCCAGAAAATACTCTGCCATTTAGGGAATCCGGATTTGCCATAGGAAGCAATGGTATTGATAACAAAAATACCAGAGTCAGCCGAAGTTACAAAAAATAATGCAATGATGACAACAGAAATGAAAGATGTCACACTACCCAGCGGAAGATGATTCAGGAAAGCGAAGAGCAAAGCTTCTGTCTCGCCTGAAATTGCAGAAAGAGAGCCATTGGTCTGCAAATCCACCCAGATGGCACTATTCCCAAAAATAGTCATCCAAAGCAGATTGAACAAAGTCGGAACGAACAAGACCCCAAGGACAAACTCACGAATCGTACGCCCTCTGGAAATCTTTGCAATGAACATGCCGACAAATGGCGCCCAGGCAATCCACCATGCCCAGTAAACGACCGTCCAGGAAGTGAACCATCCTTCATTTTCAGGATCATAGGCAAATGTCCTGAAACTCAAAGGAATAATATTATGGATATACTCGCCAAGATTCTGCGTGAAATCACTCATAATCATCATGGAAGGCCCCGCAAGCAGGACAAAAAGCAGCAGTCCAAGTGCTAAAAGCAGATTAATTTCACTTAAATGGCGAACACCCTTACCAACTCCTGATATCGCAGATAAAATCGAAAACGATATCGAAACAGTTATGATGACAATCAGCTGGGGCATATCAATATGAGAAATGAAGCCAATCTGCTTCAATCCTGCTCCAAGCTGCAGAGCGCCGAATCCCAATGTTGTTGTAATACCGAAAATCGTACAGCAAAGTGCAGTTATATCAATAATACGGCCGAGAGCACCATCCAGACGATTCTTAAGCAGTGGATAAAAACCACTTCTTACGGTCAGCGGCAAATGATAGCGGAAACCAAAATACGCCAATGCCAGTCCAAGTACACCATAGATTGCCCAAGCGTGTATCCCCCAATGGAAAAATGTATTGAGCATGGCAGTTTCAGCACGAGCCCCCTGAGACAGGTTAGGATCAAGAGGAAGGGCATAGTGAGAAATTGGTTCGGCTACGCCAAAGTACATAAGTCCGATTCCCATTCCGGCAGCGAAGAGCATTGCAATCCAGGATAAAAACGGATACTCAGGTTCTTCATCATCATCTCCCAGACGTATATCCCCTAATTTGCTGACGCAGAGGAGAAGGAGAAAAATAACAAAGCAGGATACGCCAAGAATAAAGAGCCAGCCCCAAGATTTGGTAATCCATTGTTTTGCTTCATTGAGATAGTAACCTGAAGATCCCGGGAAAGCAGCACATGCAATCACAACTGCCAATATCACTATAATTCCGGGTATCGTGACCCATGAATTAAAAGTGGAACGGAATGGGAATTTACGAGAATCATCCAATGGAACCGCCTCCAGTCAAAAAACAATAATTTATAATAACTGCACTTCATCAATCCATTCTGATTAATAAACACAGCAAAAGAGAGATTAAGCCTAGTTGAGCTGTTCTCCCTAAACTCGTTATAGATAAATCTATAGCGATATATTAATATCTTTTATTATACCATAAGTCACTTATGTATCCAAATTATAAAATCTTAATAATGTTCGATAAGTGGCGAATCCGGAAGAAAACAAAAGAAAAATTATATAATCTGAATGAGTTTAGTAAAATACGGTTACCCTTCTATTTTTTATCGAAAAGCAGTATTCGATAACGTATAAATGGAAAATGAAAAAGACGTTGACTTGTAATCAGCCAACGCCTTGTACTTCTTAATCTTTCAAAAATTCTCACACATTGAGAATACATTGATTTCATTAAGATTTTAATATACCTTCACTTAGGATTCTATTCTCCTCTCACCATGCATTGTCAAAGAATTATCCTTTGTTCTGTCATATGCAATATTCCCGAGGGTAAGATTCGATTCTTCCATAGGTGCGCCCTGAATACCCATAATCTCTACCATAAAGTTGTACAGAAGATCATTAGTCCAATATGAACTCCTTTGATCGATCAAAGGAGAGAATAAATAAGAGTGATTTTCCCTATATCTTTCTGAAAAATGAGCAATGAGAGGAATACGTGTCATTTGATTGGAAAACTTAGTCGGTTCATGATCCGTCCCATCATCAGGTTCTTCTCCATGATCAGAAAAATATATAAATCCCTGGAAATTAGGATTGTCCTTGACAAGGTCATACAGCCTGCTCACCACATAGTCCGTATAAAGTATAGCATTATCATATTCGCTGGTTTTGCTAACCTTACGATCAAACTTTTGATACTTAAAGGGATAACGTTCTGTATATAACTGATGACAGCCCATAAGATGGTATACAATCAGAGCATTGTCTGCATTTTTAAGGTCTGGAGTCTGATCTGCCAACTCCTCATCATAATAATTTGAGCGTATATATTCACCAACATCGCCATTCAACCAAATCTGATGATTGGCCATAGATGCGATTTCAGCTATAGGTGTATCAAAAATACCATAGCGCTCCTGATTACTGATCCAGTAAGTATCAAATCCCGCCGCGGCAGCAACTTCTATCAATGAATAGGCCTGTGCCATAGATACAGAATTATACTGATTCTTATCCGTCAATGCATAGGTCAAGACGGGAACCGTAGTCACATAATTTGAATATGCTTTTTTAAAACAGATGGTGCCTGGCTCTTTAACAAATTGAGACATCCAGGGCGTCGTATCAAAACGATATCCATAAACGGACATATGATCTCTTGCTGTTGACTCACCAATGACAAGTACATAGATCCCTTTATGCTCTGGAAGCACTGAGAGTGTACCTAAGTTATATAAATACTGCATCCTTTCCTGTCGGTTTTTAGCGAAAGAGGTATATCTTTTAACCGAATTCTTGAAGGAATCCATAATACGCACGGGTTCGTACCCGACAAATGAATATGTTACCTTCACACCTAAAAACAAAAGAAAAATTGTAAGAATTAACGACCCCCATAGATACCGGCGCGAAGCAAATTCAATACGTTTTCGCATGCTGATACAGATTATACGCACTACGTAACCAATAAAAATCAAAATCAATAAAGATCCTAGAAAAGCAAAGAGCAGGCTAAATATATTTTGAGTCAATAAATAGTCTATAGCTTCTTTTAAATTTGTCTGATAGACCGCTAAAATAATATCGGAACGTAAATAATGATGGCTGACAATATAATATATCCAAAACAGCAAATTAGATAAAGCAAAAGGTATAAGGCTGAAAATAATCCACGGACCAGCAATTACACGCCCTACGCTGCATTTTCACAAAATAGCTGCAATATTATTAATGCAGAAGCCTATAAGGAGGATAGATATCCAGATTATACTCGCTAGAGAAATGTTTACAAAAATATCTAACGCCATTACGATGATATGATCAAATAATTTAATTAGAATTCCGCTGCAGAGAAAAAACATCATCCCGAGATATGCAATAAGAAAATTCCGTCTAAATCCGCAGATCCACCATGCAAAAGCAAAAAGAAGTGCAGAATATAAGACTCCAATATTAAATCCATAAGAATAAAAATGATCAGTCAGGATATACGCTAAAAATGTGATCATATATATATACAAAAAGATAACTAAAAACATCTTTTCAAGATTAACTTTATTCTTTGCTAAAAATTGATTCATAAAAGCTCTCCCAGATGCACGCTGACAAAATGATCACTGTCCGAGTGCAGTACAAAGTAGAAAGTGTCCTAAAGCAGATAAAAACAACTGCACTCCTATGTCTATATATAATAATTATCATTTAACTTATATAATAAAGCAACCTAAAAGACAATCATTCAAAGACATTTTGTTGTGTTTTGAATAAAGTAATAACTTATTCTGTCATAATTGCTGGATAGTTTCCTTGGATCATCTCGGCCCGTTGTTCACCGTATCGGCCGAGATGTATCTGAACATAATAGTATAGATAAAATAAAAACGCCAATCGCAATGATTGACGTCCTTCTTTCTTAATCAGCTCTGCTTGTTCCTCCCAGCCATTCCAGCCGAGATGACACAGCAGGTATCTGCACAAATAAAAATAGCACTTACAATTAAGTAAGTGCTATTTTCTAGTTAATCAGCAGCTTCCTATCCTCCCGGGCCGCTTCCAGCCAAGTACTTTCGGCGTTTGTGAGCTTAACTACCGTGTTCGGCATGGGTACGGGTGTATCCTCACAGCTATCGCCACTGAATCTGAGAGTCTGTTCTCTCAAAACTATACAGAAGAAGTTCCGAAGGCTCTTTCAAGCCGGTCGTGCTTTTGTGAAATTAAGTTAAGACCTCGACCTATTAGTACTGCGTCGCTCCAAGCCTCGCGGCTCTTCCACTCACAGCCTATCAACCTCATCGTCTTTAAGGGGTCTTACTCATTGCTGATGAGAAGTCTCATCTTGGGACGGGCTTCACGCTTAGATGCTTTCAGCGTTTATCCTTTCCGGATGCGGCTTTCCAGCCGTGCCACTGGCGTGACAACTGGTACACCGTTGATCCGTCCACTCCGGTCCTCTCGTACTAGGAGCAGCCTCCCTCAAACTTCTTGCGCCCGCGATGGATATGAACCAAACTGTCTCACGACGTTTTGAACCCAGCTCGCGTACCACTTTAATGGGCGAACAGCCCAACCCTTGGGACCTACTTCAGCCCCAGGATGTGATGAGCCGACATCGAGGTGCCAAACCTCCCCGTCGATATGGACTCTTGGGAGAGATTAGCCTGTTATCCCCAGGGTAGCTTTTATCCGTTGAGCGATGGCCTTTCCACGCAGTACCACCGGATCACTAAGCCCGACTTTCGTCTCTGCTCGACTTGTCTGTCTCGCAGTCAAGCTCCCTTCTGCCTTTGCACTCTTCGGCCGGTTTCTGTCCGGCCTGAGGGAACCTTTGGGCGCCTCCGTTACTCTTTCGGAGGCGACCGCCCCAGTCAAACCGCCTACCTGAGATGGTCCGCAAGGTTGTTAATCTTCGCGTTAGAATCCCAGCAACAGAAGGGTGGTATCCCAACGTCGGCTCCATAGCAACCAAAGTCACTATCTCAAAGCCTCCCACCTATCCTGTGCGTCTGCCACCGGGATTCAATCTCAAGCTGCAGTAAAGCTCCATGGGGTCTTTCTGTCCAGTCGCGGGTAACCTGCATCTTCACAGGTACTTCAATTTCACCGGGTCCCTCGTTGAGACAGTGCCCAAATCGTTACACCTTTCGTGCGGGTCGGAACTTACCCGACAAGGAATTTCGCTACCTTAGGACCGTTATAGTTACGGCCGCCGTTCACTGGGGCTTCAGTTCAAAGCTTCGCTTGCGCTAACCTCTCTCCTTAACCTTCCAGCACCGGGCAGGCGTCAGCACCTATACTTCAGCTTTCGCTTTCGCAGGCACCTGTGTTTTTGGTAAACAGTTGCTTGGGCCTCTTTTCTGCCACCCTTTTCTGTTCCGTGCGTTTCTGCACTTCGCCTACTCAGGGCCATCCTTCTCCCGAAGTTACGGATGCAATTTGCCGAGTTCCTTAACGAGGGTTTTCCCGCGCACCTTAGGATTCTCTCCCCGCCTACCTGTGTCGGTTTACGGTACGGGCGGATTTCGTCTCGCTAGAAGTTTTTCTTGGCAGTGTGGGATCCATGAGTTCGTCATAATCGCTTATAACTCCCCATCATGTCTCTGCTTTCAGAATCGGGGATTTGCCTCCGATTCAACATACGCACTTGGACGCGCTCTTCCAGTCGCGCGATCATGTGCCCTCCTGCGTCACTCCATTGCTCAAATGACTCCATCCGGTACAGGAATTTCAACCTGTTGTCCATCGCCTATGCGTCTGTGCCTCGGCTTAGGTCCCGACTTACCCTGAGACGACGATCGTTGCTCAGGAACCCTCGGGCTTTCGGTGGAAAGGATTCTCACCTTTCTTTTCGATACTCATACCGGCATTCTCACTTCTTATGTGTCCACATCTCCTTACGGTAATGCTTCTTCCCCATAAGAACGCTCCCCTACCCATTGCTTACGCAATGCCATAGCTTCGGTTCCGTGCTTGAGCCCCGGACATTTTCGGCGCAGCGTCTCTCGACCAGTGAGCTATTACGCACTCTTTAAATGGTGGCTGCTTCTGAGCCAA
>OKSF01002372.1_pt1 | contig 12862 bp, 10 predicted proteins | sample 1606061 | NCBI WGS metagenome assembly OKSF01 (sample SAMEA3541567, study PRJEB24748) | human gut metagenome | biome: human gut; feature: human-associated habitat; material: faeces | place: China | collected 2012 | reverse complement strand
CGAATATTACAGATATGCTCCCGAATCCCTTGGAGAAGACTGGACCTTCCAGGACAAGCTCGGCGATTATTCTGATCATGAACAATTTGCCGAAAACGCCGGTATCGATACAGACGGCTCGTCGTACTACAAAGATACAGACGAAAATGGCAAAGGCCTCGACACGGCCGGCCAAGCTGTGGACCTGGAAAATAAGGGCAGCCTCAGCGTCGGCGCAGCCGTCGTCGTCGCCGTATCCGATGATGCCGCCGGTGCTGCCGTCAACGTAGCCGACCGGGACATCGATTTCTCGGCCCGCATCGACAACGCCACGATTAAAGCCGCGGCCATTGCAACGACTGCCGAAGCGGACAGCTTAGGCGTCGACGTCTCTGCCGGTGTTGCCGCAGGGACACAAGACTTCGGCGGTGTCGGCAGTGTAAACTGGCAGACCCAGGCCAACGACGTCCTGGCCCAGGTCAGCGACGCGACACTGATTACGGATAAACTGGCCATCAAAGCCGACAGCAACGCCAAAGAAGTAAACGTCGCCGGCTCCGTCGCCTATGGCGGTACAGCCGGTGTCGGCGAATCCCTGGCGTACAACAAGCTCTCTAACCAGATCCACGCCTACCTCGCCGGCGGGTCCCTCCAAAGCCTGACAGCAGCGCGCGGCGTCGACCTCGACGTCACCGCTGCCAATGGAGGCGCACTCTATGCTATCGGTGCCACTGTCGGCGCCAGCCAGAAAGTCGCCCTCAGCGGGACCATAGCCGTCAACCATGGCGGCAGCGATACAGAAGCCGTCATCGGTGAAGCCGAAGACGCGGCAGGCAATATCGTAACGAAAGATAAGACAACTCTCACGAACGTAGCCGATACGAACGTCCTGGCAACGGGCAGTGACACACGTGTCGCGGCTATTGGCGACTTCGGCTTCGGCGGCTCCGTCGCCGTAGGCGGTGCCGTAGCGTCCAACGACGTCGGTGGCGCCGGCACAGGCGAAACAGGGCAGAAGACCCGTGCCGCCATCGTCAACACGGACCTGACGACGACCGATGCCGGCAAGGTAGCCGTCCACGCCGGCGATACGTCAAAGCTGACCACCTTCAGCTTTGGCATCGGCGGCAGTGGTAACGTCGCCGTTCAGGGCAGTGCCGCTACGGCTCTGGTCAATAAAGATATTACAGCCGAAGCCAAGAAATCAGTCATTAAAGCCGCTGCAGGTGGTACGACAAAAGACGTAGCCGTTACGGCCGACAGTAAGAGCACGGTCACGACCAAGTCCGTCGTCGGCGCCCTCAGTATCAGCGGCGCCGGCGGTGCCGGTGTCAGCGTGGCCCGCATCAACCAGGACACGACGGCCAGCGTCACGGACAGTGAAATTACAGACACGAATACGCTCGTCCAGGCCACGGGCAACAGCGACATTACGACCGTCGGTATCGGTGCCGCCATTGCCGGTAACGTCGCCGTCTCCGGTAACGTCGCCGTCAATATCATCGGCAACAACGTCGACGCCAGCGTCGCCCGCAGCACCCTCACCAGCACAGGCAACATCGGCGTCCTCGCCAACGGCCGCGAAGACCTGGGCAACTACGCCGGCGTCGTCGGCCTCAGCGCCACCGAAGCCGGTGCCGGTATAGGCATCAGCACGAGCTACAACGAAATCAACGGCACTACCGCCGCCACCGTGACGGATAGCAGCCTCAAAGCCGACGGTACAGATGACGCAGCCGTGGCCCTCACACAGTCTATGGATAAAGACGGCGTTAAGACAGAAACAAAGGACGGCGACCAGATCGTCAGCGACAAACGTAAAGGTGTCGTCACTGCCGCCTATGGCCAGCACGACCTTGAGAGTGTCGCCGTCACCGGCGGTATTGGCGCCTCGCCCACCGTCTCCGGCGGCGTAGCCGGCACGATTACGGTCAACAAGATCGGCGGCAGCACGAAGGCCACCGTGACCAATACGGCCATCAACGAAACGCGTACGGCAAAGGCCAACGACGACGTCACCGTCCAGGCCAAAGACCGCACGGATAGCGAAAGCCACGTTGGCTCCCTGTCAGTCGGCATTGGCGGTGCGGCCGGTATCGGCGTAGCCGGTGCCTCCGATACGCTCAGCTTCAGCCGCACGACCCAGGCGGAACTCTCCGGTAACGTTTCCGATCCGAAAAACCGCCAGAACAAGACCGTCAACGGCCGTACCATCGACGTCACAGCCGACCAGAAGTCGGACGTCGTGACCAACGCCGACGGCCTTTCCATCTCCGGCGGCGGTACGGTTGCCGCCTCGGCAGCCGCCTCCGTCGCAGCCACCAAGCTGGACGGCACGACCAAAGCCGTCGTCGACCATATTTCCAGCACCAACGACAGCCTCAGCGTCAGCGCCCTGCATGATCATCATACGACCCTCGTCAGTGCCTCGGCAGCCGTCGCCGCCGCTCCGGTGGGTGCCGCTGTCGGTGCCGGTATCGGCGTCGTCAACGATGACTTTACGACTGCTGCCCTCATCGACCAGAGCAGCATCCTCAGCCAGACCCGCACTGCCGTCCAAGCCGATAGCAGTACAGAAGTTGATACGTACGTCATCGGCGTCGGTGCCTCGGCCAACGTCGGTGCCGGTGCGTGTTCGACAACATCGCCCCTACCTACGATACCCTGAACCACCGTCTCTCGTGGGATATCGATAAGGGATGGCGCAAGAAGGCAATCAGGCGTCTTGCGCCCTTCTCTCCTAAAAAGATGCTCGACATCGCTACCGGTACCGGCGATTTCGCCATCCTAGCTGCACAGATGCTACATCCCGACCAGCTAATCGGAGCAGACATCTCGGAAGGCATGATGGAGATAGGCAGACAGAAGGTAAAGCAGCTGGGACTGGAAAACACCATCTCCTTTGCCAAGGAAGACTGCCTCAACCTCTCGTTCCAGGACGAGAACTTCGACGCAGTAACCGCAGCCTTCGGTATCAGGAACTTCCAGAACCTGGACCAGGGACTGAAGGAAATGTGCCGGGTACTGAAAAAAGGCGGACATCTCTGCATCGTAGAACTCACCACGCCGGTCAGTTTCCCGATGAAGCAGCTGTTCAGTATCTACAGCAACACTGTCTTGCCGATGTATGGCAAACTCATCAGCAAAGACCAGAGCGCCTACAGTTATCTCAACAAGACCATCGAGGCATTCCCTCAGGGCGAGGTCATGATGGAGGTGTTCAAAAAGGCAGGATTCGCAAAGGCAGAGTTCAAGCGACTCACCTTCGGCATCTGCACACTCTATTTCGCAACCAAATAAAACAAAAATATTATGGACAAGTATGGACTCATAGGTTACCCTCTGGGGCATTCGTTCTCAAAGAACTATTTCAACGAAAAGTTTGAGAACGAGGGCATCGATGCCCAATACATCAACTTCGAGATACCTTCTATCGAAAATCTTACCGAGATTCTCGACTCAAATCCTGAACTAAAGGGGCTCAACGTCACAATACCTTATAAGGAGAAAGTGATCAGCTATCTCGACGTGGTAAGCCCTGAGGCGAATGCTATCGGAGCCGTCAACGTGATCAAGGTGGAGCACAGAGGCGAAGATGTTTATCTGAAAGGATATAACAGCGATGTAATCGGTTTTACCAAGAGCATCGAACCTTATATCGAGCCTTATCACAAGAAGGCTCTCATCCTGGGTACAGGCGGAGCTTCAAAGGCTATCAACTTTGGTCTGAAATCGCTCGGACTGGAAACAGCCTTCGTGAGTCGATACGAGCGTCCGGGTACTATCCAGTACGAAAAAATCACCCCTGAGGTTATCAAGGAGTATAACGTCATCGTAAACTGTACCCCAGTGGGCATGTACCCACACGTAGACGAGTGTCCTGCGCTGCCTTACGAGGCAATGGACAGCCACACCCTGCTCTACGACCTCATCTACAATCCCGACGAAACCCTCTTCATGAAGAAGGGCAAAGAACACGGAGCCACAGTAAAGAATGGCTTGGAAATGCTCTTGTTGCAAGCCTTTGCATCATGGGATTTCTGGCACCAGGATTAGTTACTAGTTAATAGTTTATAGTTTATAGTTAATAGGGCTTTTCTGACTATGAAATATAGTATACTTAGAGAAAAAAGTAAAGCTTTTGCTATTCGGATTATCCGAATGTACCAATGGTTGACAAAAGAAAAGAAGGAATTCATTCTTTGCAAACAATGCCTAAGAAGTGGTACTAGCATAGGAGCTAACATCACAGAAGGTCTCAATGCTCAAAGCACCAGCGACTTTTTAGCAAAACTCTATATTTCACTAAAGGAAGCCAACGAAACAAACTATTGGCTAGAACTATTATATGAAACAGAGTATATTGATAAAAAAAAGTTTGATAGCATGAATAAAGATTGTTTAGAGTTGATAAAATTGTTGACTTCTATCATCAAGACAACAAAAAGAAATAATCAATTATAAGCAAGAATGCTATAAACTATAAATTTTAAACTTTTAATTATGAATAATAGATATATGATGCGCGGTGTTAGCGCAGCAAAGGAAGATGTTCACAACGCTATCAAGAACATCGACAAGGGTATCTTCCCACAGGCTTTCTGCAAGATCATACCTGATATCTTGGGCGGCGACCCAGAGTATTGTAACATTATGCATGCCGACGGTGCAGGTACCAAGTCGAGCTTGGCTTACATGTACTGGAAGGAGACGGGCGACCTCTCTGTATGGAAAGGTATCGCTCAAGATGCTATCGTGATGAATACCGACGACCTGCTCTGCGTAGGCGCCGTAGACAACATCCTCGTTAGCTCTACCATCGGCCGCAACAAGATGCTCATCCCAGGCGAGGTAATCTCAGCTATCATCAACGGTACTGACGACCTGCTCCACGAGATGCGTGAGATGGGTATCGGCATCTATCCTACCGGCGGTGAGACTGCTGACGTAGGCGACCTGGTTCGTACTATCATCGTTGACTCTACCGTTACCTGCCGCATGAAGCGCAGCGACGTCATCAACAATGCCAACATCCGTCCAGGCGATGTCATCGTAGGTCTTTCTTCTACAGGTCAGGCTACTTACGAGAAGAAGTACAACGGCGGTATGGGCAGCAACGGACTTACTTCTGCCCGCCACGATGTATTCGCCAAGTATCTCGCAGAGAACTATCCTGAGAGCTACGACCACGCCGTGCCAGACGAGTTGGTTTACAGCGGTAAGTATAAGTTGACAGATGAGGTAGAGGGTTCACCTATCAATGCCGGCGAGTTGGTTCTCTCTCCTACCCGTACCTACGCTCCGGTCATCAAGAAGATTCTCGACGAACTCCGCCCAGAGGTTCACGGTATGGTTCACTGCACCGGTGGTGCCCAGACCAAGGTTCTTCACTTCGTAGGCGAGAACTGCAAGGTAGTGAAGGACAACATGTTCCCAGTACCTCCACTCTTCAAGGCGATCCACGACTGCTCAGAGACCGACTGGAAGGAAATGTATCAGGTATTCAACATGGGTCACCGCATGGAGATCTACGTACGTCCTGAGGTTGCCGAGAAGGTTATCGCCATCAGCAAGAGCTTCAACATCGATGCCCAGATTGTGGGTCACATCGAAGAAGGCAAGCGCAGCCTGACCATCAAGAGCGAATTCGGAACATTCGAATACTAATTGATAGTTAATAGTTTATAGCGGCTTCGCCGTTTAGCAAACTTGCCATAGGTGGTTCATGCTATAAACTATAAACTATAAACTAAAATAAAATGGATAATAACAACATATTACAGAAGCTAGAAGGCTTAGAGAGCCGATACGAGGAAGTAAGCACCCTCATTACCGACCCAGATGTCATCGCCGACCAGCCACGCTACGTGAAGCTCACCAAGGAATGGAAAGACCTGGGTGACATCATGGACGCACGCAAGCGATACATCAACTGCCTGAATAGCATCAAGGAGGCAAAGGACATCCTTGCCAACGAGAGCGATCCGGAAATGAAGGAGATGGCTCGCGAAGAACTCAACGAGAACGAGGCGCTGCAGCCTAAACTCGAAGAAGAAATCAAGATTGCGCTGGTACCTAAGGACCCAGAAGACGCCAAGAACGTACAGATGGAAATCCGAGGCGGTGCCGGAGGCGACGAGGCAGCCCTCTTTGCAGGCGACCTATTTAATATGTATAAGAAATACTGCGAATCGAAGGGATGGACCGTCAGCGTGACTTCTGTTTCTGAAGGCGCAGTAGGTGGATACAAGGAAATCGACTTCGCAGTAAGCGGTACTGACGTTTACGGTACATTGAAGTACGAATCAGGTGTTCACCGTGTTCAGCGTGTGCCTGCTACTGAAACACAGGGCCGTATGCACACCTCAGCTGCTACCGTGGCCGTATTGCCAGAGGCAGACAAGTTTGAGGTGAACATCAACGAAGGAGACATCAAGTGGGATACCTTCCGAAGTTCAGGTGCCGGTGGTCAGAACGTGAACAAGGTGGAGTCTGGTGTACGTCTCCGCTACCCTTGGAAAAACCCTAACACAGGCGAGGTAGAGGAAATCCTCATCGAGTGTACCGAAACCCGTGACCAGCCAAAGAACAAGGAGCGTGCCTTGAGCCGCCTCTATACATTCATCCACGACCGTGAGCACCAGAAGTATGTTGACGATATCGCCAGCCGCCGCAAGAGCCTCGTTTCTACCGGCGACCGCAGTGCGAAGATCCGTACCTACAACTTCCCGCAGGGCCGTGTTACCGACCATCGTATCGGTTACACCACTCACGATCTCAACGGTTTCCTGGCAGGTGATATTCAGGACATGATTGATGCCCTGACTGTAGCCGAGAACGCAGAGAAGCTGAAAGAAACAGAATTGTAAAACCCCGATTCATCGTTCCGTACATCGGGGCGATGAATCATCATATCAATCCATTATGAACAGAAAAGAACTCGTAGAGCAGATTTTCGCCAAGAAGAGTTTCTTGTGCGTAGGTCTTGACACAGATATCAACAAGTTGCCTAAGTGCATCACCGAGAGTGAAGACATCCAGGGCGCAGAAGCCGAAATGATATTCAGATTCAACAAGGCTATCATCGACGCAACAGCCCCATACTGTGTGGCTTACAAGCCAAATCTGGCTTTCTATGAGAGCCGTGGCATCGATGGCATGATTGCCTTCGAAAACACCATCAAGTATCTCCACAGCCACTATCCAAACCACTTCATCATCGCAGATGCCAAGCGCGGTGATATCGGCAACACCAGCAAGATGTATGCCCAGACATTCTTCGAGGAGTACAATATCGACTCTGTAACCGTAGCACCTTATATGGGCGAGGATTCAGTCAAGCCATTCCTCGAGTATGACGGCAAGTGGGTTATCCTCCTGGCACTTACCAGCAACAAGGGTAGCCACGACTTCCAGCTCACCGAGGATAAGGAGGGAGAGCGCCTCTTCGAGAAGGTTCTCAAGAAGAGCCAGGAATGGGGCAACGATGAGAACATGATGTATGTAGTAGGCGCTACACAGGGCAAGATGTTCGAAGACATCCGCAAGGTGGCTCCTAACCACTTCCTCCTCGTACCGGGCGTAGGTGCACAGGGTGGCAGCCTGCAGGAAGTTTGCAAGTATGGCATCATCAAGGATTGCGGCTTGCTCGTCAACTCTTCCCGCGGCATCATCTATGCCAGCAACGGCGATGACTTTGCTGAGGTAGCAGGTCAGAAAGCTAAGGAGTTGCAGGCTGAAATGGCAGCAGAACTTGCTAAGTTATAAAAACTCAATTTAGGCGCAAAGTATCTTTAAAAAGAGGCTTTGCGCCTAAAAAATACCCTTTTATGGGGCGAAAAAGCAAAATATTACAAAATAAAGTCGAGAATCTAAATCTTTTTTGCTATTTTTGCAAACAAATTGCGGTTACCTAAAGGTAATGATGCCTTGGGAACCTAAATAAAACAAACTAGAAGTCAGATAAATTATGGAATTTACCGCTCAACAAATAGCCCAGTTCGTTCAGGGCCGTGTGGAAGGTGATGAGAACGCAACAGTCAACACCTTCGCAAAAATCGAAGAAGGTAAGGAAGGCGCCATCTCGTTCCTTTCTAACCCTAAATACACTCATTATGTTTACGAAACCAAGTCAAGCATCGTACTCATTGATGAGAACGTAGAATTGGAACACCCTGTCAGCACAACCCTCATCCGTGTGAAGAATGCATACGAGTGTGTGGCTAAGCTCCTGCAGATGTACGAATCCATGAAGCCTAAGAAGACCGGCATCGATCCGCTGGCTTTCGTATCTCCAAAGGCTAAGGTGGCTGAAGGTGTATATGTAGGTGCTTTCGCGTATATCAGCGATGGTGCAGAGGTAGGCGAAGGTAGCCAGATTTATCCTCATGCCTACATCGGAGAGGGTGTGAAGATTGGTAAGAATGCACTCATCTATCCGAACGTTACCGTATATCACGGCTGTAAATTAGGCAATAACGTTACGCTTCATGCCGGTTGTGTAATCGGTGCCGACGGATTCGGATTCGCTCCAGGTCCTGAAGGTTACGACAAGATTCCTCAGATTGGTATAGTTACCATCGAAGACGATGTAGAGATTGGTGCCAACACTTGTGTAGACCGTTCTACAATGGGTTCTACCTATGTTCGCAAGGGCGTAAAGCTCGACAACCTCGTACAGATTGCCCACAATACCGACATCGGCGCCAATACCGTGATGTCTTCTCAGGTAGGTGTAGCAGGCAGTACAAAGGTAGGCGAATGGTGTATGTTTGGCGGTCAGGTGGGTATTGCCGGCCACATCACTATCGGCGACAAGGTGTTCCTCGGTGCCCAGAGCGGTGTTCCTGGCAGCCTCAAGAGCGGTCAGCAGCTCATCGGAACTCCTCCTATGGAGCAGCGCGCTTACTTCAAGTCTCAGGCTATCTTCCGTCGTTTGCCTGACATGTACAAGGAACTCAACGACCTGAAGAAGCAGATTGAAGAATTAAAGAAAAACAATTAAAAATAATAAGGCACGGATGACACGGATGACGCGGAGGCTAACGCCACTAAGGAATCCGAAGAAAACGCAGAGAAAAAATCCGTGTAATCCGTTGCCTAAAAAATGAATATAATTATGTCAAAACAGAAGACACTGAAAGGTAGTTTCTCTCTTTGCGGAAAGGGTTTGCATACAGGCTTGAGCCTCACCGTAACTTTCAATCCTGCACCAGAGAACACCGGTTATAAAATACAGCGCATCGACCTCGAAGGCGAGCCTGTTATCCAGGCTGTAGCTGAAAACGTTGTTGAAACACAGCGCGGTACCGTACTCGGTAAGGGCGATATCCGCGTTTCTACCATCGAGCATGGTATGTCAGCACTCTATGCCCTCGGCATCGACAACTGCCTCATCCAGGTAAACGGTCCTGAGTTCCCTATCCTCGACGGTTCTGCTGCTCCGTATGTAGAGAAGATCCAGAGCATAGGCATCCAGGAGCAGAATGCTGAGAAAGACTACTACATCATCCGTCATAAGATTGAGGTGAAAGATGATAATGGGTCTGTCATCACCATCCTTCCTGACGAGGACTTCAGCATCACAGCCATGTGTTCTTTCGAGAGCAAATTCATCAACAGCCAGTTTGCTACCCTCGAAAAGATGGAGACATACGCAGAGGAGATTGCATCAGCCCGTACCTTCGTTTTCGTACGCGACATCATGCCTCTGCTCCAGGCTAACCTCATTAAGGGTGGTGACCTAGACAATGCCATCGTTATCTACGAGCGCCAGGTAGAACAGGCTCAGCTCGACCAGCTCGCCGACCATCTCAAGGTGCCTCACATGGATGCCAACAAGTTGGGTTACATCCAGCACCGTCCATTGCAGTGGGAGAACGAATGTACACGTCATAAGCTGCTCGATATCATCGGTGATATGGCACTCATCGGCAAGCCTATCAAAGGCCGCATCATCGCTACGCGTCCAGGCCATACCGTAAACAACAAGTTCGCCCGCCTCATGCGCAAGGAGATTCGCAAGCACGAGATTCAGGCTCCTATCTACGATCCTAACGAGGAGCCAATCATGGATAATATCCGCATCCGTCAGCTCCTGCCTCACCGCTACCCTATGCAGCTGGTCGATAAGGTCATTGCTATGGGTCCTAACAGCATCGTGGGCGTAAAGAATGTAACCAGCAACGAGCCTTTCTTCACCGGTCACTTCCCTGAAGAGCCAGTGATGCCGGGTGTTCTCCAGGTAGAGGCGATGGCACAGTGTGGCGGTCTGCTCGTATTGAACCAGCTGGAAGAGCCTGAGCGCTGGAGTACTTACTTCATGAAGCTCGATGATGTGAAGTTCCGCAAGAAGGTGGTTCCGGGCGACACCCTCCTCTTCCGTGTAGAACTCCTCGCACCTGTACGTCATGGCATCAGCTCTATGAAGGGCTATATGTTCGTAGGCGACCAGGTAGTGGCAGAGGCTACTTTCACTGCACAGATTGTTAAGAACAAGTAAAAATCAGTTAATAGTTAATAGTTTATAGCGGCTGCGCCGTTTAGCAAGATTGCTTAGGTGGTTCAGGCTATAAACTATAAATTATAAACTTTAAACTTAATAGAAATGAATCAGATTAGTCCATTAGCGTTTGTTCATCCAGAGGCAAAACTCGGTGACAACAACATTATCGGTCCTTTCTGCTATATCGACAAGGACACCGTTTTGGGCGATAACAACGTATTGCAGAACAGCGTTACCATCCACGTGGGCGCTCGCATCGGCAACAATAATGAATTTTTCCCAGGCGCCAGCATCTCTACCAAGCCTCAGGACTTGAAGTTCAAGGGCGAGCAGACAACCTGCGAGGTGGGCGATAATAACAGTATCCGTGAGAACGTTACTATCTCTCGTGGTACAGCCTCTAAGGGCAAGACCGTAGTAGGCAGCAACAACCTCCTGATGGAGACCGTTCACGTGGCTCACGACTGCGTGCTCGGCAGCGGCTTGATTATCGGCAACTCTACCAAGTTTGCCGGTGAGGTGGTAGTAGATGACAACGCCATCGTCAGCGCCAACGTTCTCGTTCACCAGTTCTGCCATATCGCAGGTTACGTGATGATCCAGGGCGGTTGCCGTTTCTCTCAGGATATTCCTCCATACATCATTGCCGGCAAGGAGCCAACCCGCTACTGCAGCATCAACCTCATCGGTCTGCGCCGTCGCGGTTTCAGCAATGAGACCATCCAGAACATCCACGAGGCTTACCGCCTGCTCTACAGCAAGGGTATATTGAAGGAAGGTATCGAGGAAATCAAGAAGAATCTTGAGGTTACCAAGGAGATTCAGTATATTATCGACTTCGTAGAGAGTTCTCAGCGAGGCATTATCCGATAAAAGTAAAAGGGTAAAAAAGTAAAAAGGTAAAAAGAGCATCCTTGCATAGGTTTATGAAACGAGCAAGGATGCTTTTTTCTTGAATATAAGGAATGATATATGAAAACATTGATTGTGGTCTTAGGTCCTACCGGTGTAGGTAAAACGGAGCTTTGCCTTTCACTGGCAGAGCATCTCGCTATACCTATCATCAATGCCGACTCCCGCCAGATTTTCGCCGAACTCCCTATCGGAACCGCAGCCCCTACTGCCGAACAGCAGCAGCGGGTAAAGCATTATTTCGTAGGAAACCACCACATCGAAGACTATTACAGCGCTGCCCAATACGAGGCTGATGTGATGAATCTCCTGCAGGAAGACATCTTCAAGAATCACGATGTGGCGCTGCTTACAGGCGGCAGCATGATGTATATCGATGCTGTATGCAAAGGAATCGACGACATCCCTACTGTTCGTGACGACATCCGCACTTGGATGAAACAGCGTCTGGAAGAGGAAGGGCTGGAGGCACTGGTAGAAGAACTCCACAAGATGGATCCGGAGCACTGGGCGATAGTAGATAGGAAGAATCCACGCCGCGTGGTTCATGCCCTGGAAATCTGCCATCAGACCGGCAAGACTTATACTTCTTTCCGCACAGCCGAAAAGAAGCAGCGACCTTTCCGCATCATCAAGATAGGTCTGAACCGTGACAGAACTGAACTCTACGACCGCATCAACCAGCGTGTACTGATGATGATGGACGAAGGTCTGGAGGCAGAAGCACGCAGCGTATACCCACAGAAGGGACTCACCTCGTTGAGAACCGTAGGCTACAAAGAAATGTTCTCCTACTTTGACGGCGAAATAGACCGCGATGAAGCTATCAGACAAATCCAGTCGCACAGCCGTGAATACATGCGCAAGCAACTTACCTGGTTTAAGCGAGATGCAGAAATTCACTGGTATCATCCCGACCAGCAGGATGAAATCATCCGATTTATCGATGAAGAGATATAGACATAATCGCCCGATAGCATATTCATTTTTGTTGTTAGAAATATAGTTGAGATTCCATAATATTACATGGAATTCTCTGGAATCAGATTTGAATTCTGGTGCTTTATAGCCCATGAACTTTTCAAAATGCTCGTGTTCTTTGATGATTTTCTTCATACCTTATAAAATCAGCGTCTTGTTTGATGCAGAATTCTAAATAATTGGAGGTAAAAATGAAATAAGCTTCATGTGCTATCGAAACAGGCTTCATGTGCGATTGAAATAGGCTTCATTCGCCATTGAAGCCTATTTCATTTATAGAGCAGAAGTAATCTTCCCCTGCCAAAAAGGGTATTTCTGTCAATATTTATAACCAAATTTTGCATACTAGTAAACTTGGAATCTAGCAACGAAAATAGGGAGTTTTGGGCACCTCGAATTCTCTATTTTTTGTTTCTAATTAAGCGAATACCTGACAGTATCGGCGAATCGGTACCACTATAGCGCATGAATCGGTACCATCATAGC
>OKSF01002366.1_pt1 | contig 12915 bp, 6 predicted proteins | sample 1606061 | NCBI WGS metagenome assembly OKSF01 (sample SAMEA3541567, study PRJEB24748) | human gut metagenome | biome: human gut; feature: human-associated habitat; material: faeces | place: China | collected 2012 | reverse complement strand
TGTAACCGGCTGATCCGTAGTCAGCTACTCTATTCAGTTGAGCTACGCGACCATTATTTCGTTTTAACGGGTGCAAAGATACGGACTTTTCCCGAACTAGCAAGCTTTTCAACGACTTTTTTTGTAGAAAATTATTCTATGAACCGATAATTGAATAGTTGCCAACCTATACTTAGTCCGACATTCCACTCCCTTTTCGGTGAGCTATAATGATTTACATATGCAGAGATGTCTCCAAAAGGTAATTGACATACAACAGAAATTTCTCCTAAATATTCAAACTTGGAGAAAGCTTTTCCATAATATGCTTTATTCAACGAGTTTTTTTCGATTGGATAAATGGGCATAAAGCCATAAAATTCTCCCCGAAGATGGAACATTTGGTTTAAACGGTAAATAGGCCGAATACCGGCTCCCACAAATTGATTGGCACGAAAGGCTTCGTTGTAGGTCAATTTACTGTGTAGCGTGGGCGAAAACTCTCCAGCCTGCATCATTGTGGCCGTATAGTTCTCGGAAAAGTTTTTAGAGGCATATAATGCCTTCAAATACCACCCTAAAACCCAATGTTCACTCATATTATGATATTTCTCTTTCATGTATGATAATTGCAACCATGAGTGATGGTCTTTATTATTGTTGTTGGTGGTACTTCCTTCGCCCGGGTAGAATCGTTCTTTTCCAACGAAGATCTGGGCAACAAGAGCTTCTCTGTATCCACGTGTGGGGTATTGTTTAGAATTTAGGGTACTTCCATTAAAGCTGATTGATCCACCGAATAAATCATAGCGACTTTTGTCAAATTTGTCATTTCCAAAGTCAATGACGCTTTTCTGAAAATATTTATCTTCTATTTTCGCAATTCCGACCCCAAACTCTGCTCGCTTGCTCGAAAGGAAAGGTAAGCCGACCTGCAATTTTAAGAAACGTTCGTCTTTCTGATTAAAGGCGGGTTTGTTATTTCGCGAGAAAAGTTTGTCTTTCTTGAAATAGTCGAAAGTACTGATTGAGCCTATAAGGCGGTATGAGGTAGGAATGGCAGTGGCGAAGTCAATTTTTGCCATAAACTGCACGTTATTATATACTTTTCCGAGTTGCCCGTCAAGGATAAACTCTTTGGCATAGTAGTTTAAATCCTGATAGCTAAGCCCCAGATAGATCTGATTGGAGTTGGAAGTGGATATATTTCCTCCCAACCGCACAGCAAAATTATTTTCTAATTTCACCTTTAAATGTAGATCGTAGGTGTCGTCTTCCGGATTATAAATTGCATGCGGTATAATTTCGGAAATCATTTTATCAGATAACAATCGGAAATAACCTTGTTTTAAATCCTCATAAGTGAATTCTTTGTTATCTGATTTATGAAATTCTCTTTTAATATATACTTGTTGTTGTGGATTAGCTCCGTCGATGATGATATTTTTAAAGCGTAGCTCCGGAAAATTACTCCGGTATACCATTCTTCTTAAACGTATATTGTCCAGATTTACACGCCGATGGATACGACTTTTGATTGAATCCATCATGCTGATGGTTCGATTATATCCTATATCGTGTAATTCGTCAATGCGTTGAAAATCCATTAGATTGACATTGTCATATTTGAACGTCATTAAAATCCCCATGGAGTCCGGAATGGAATAGTCGGTTTTCTGCATCACCATATTTTCAATTTGACTCATGAGGTCATTTTCTTTGGGTTTAGTGGGATTGGTTGACACGACGCTTCCTATGATGACATCCGGATGAAAATCATCTCTCATGACATCTGTAGGAAAGTTATTATAAATACCTCCGTCATAGGCTAATACATTGTCTATTTCAATAGGTTTAAACATGAATGGGAAGCTCATGGAAGCTCTGACGGCATCTCCTAAATCTCCTTCCTTCATGACTAATTGTTTCTTGTTGTATACATCGGACGCAATGCAACGGAAAGGAACAAAAAGTTTATCAAAATCTCCCTTACAAGCGGCTGTGGCACGTGCATATAGGTCTACAAAAACGAGATTCATTTGAATCGGATTGACAACACTGGTAGGCAGGAATTGAGGTTTCAAACTTTTCAGTGAGTCCTTGAATGAAAAACGAATATTGAAGAATTCGGGAGTGGGAAGATTCTTTTTGAAGTGATATACATATTTCTCTTCCACTTCTCCGGAATACCATCGTTTAAAGTCTTCCGACTTGAGAAGTTCTACCATGTCGTCAGGAGAGTATCCCATGGCATATAAAGAACCGATAATGGCTCCCATAGAAGTGCCTGCAATGTAATCAATAGGAATGTTGTTTTCTTCCAAAGCGCGAATGATACCGATGTGTGTCATCCCTTTGGCGCCACCACCGCTTAATACAAGTCCTACTTTTTGGGCATGGATAGCCGGAATAATCAGCCATAAAGTAATTAACACTAAAAAAATCTTTCTCATAACCCAAATCAAACAATTGAATTTTTTGTCTATTAAGTGTTCAAATATATACAATACTTTTCAATTAATCGATATTTTACCGATCGTTTTAAATTGAAAAAGAGCATTACAACGTGTATTTAACGTTGAATGCTCTTTCTTGAAGTATGTGTAATGTTTAAAGGGGCGATATTAAATCAATTCTATGCTACGTTTTACGAAGTTATTCAAAGCTTCACCTCTTAGCATATTGTTTTGCAATAAGGCCAAATCGATCAGCTGGCGGATAACTTTATTATTGCTTGCGTAGCTGATAAAGATAGCTTCTTTCTTACCTTTCAGATCATCCCACTTCTTATCCAGATTGTTTAGTTCATCTTTTTCTGATGTGGGGATTTCTTCTTCTTTTTTATCCTTTTGCTTGTCTTTCAACTCATTGCGTTGTTTGTTGACATTGTCCATTTCAGAAAGTATCGGAGCTACTTCTGCCTGGCAAGCGCTTTCTTCTTCATTCAATACCTGTTTTATCAACTTATGGTCTGAATTAAGAATTAGATTAAACATATCAGGCATTTCACCATAGAAACTCATTCCGGCCTGAATATTCGCCATTTCTTTCATACGACGCATATATTCGCTTTGAGTAATCATGACTGGAGCTGAATTTTCTCCTAATGCCTGTGTCATGACATTGAATTCAACTTTATCCATTTTAGGCAATTGACTCTTGAAGGCTGTTGTGATTGCATCCTGTTTATTGGCTTCCAACGTTTCACCTTTCTTATCTTCTTTTACAATAAGATTGTCAACAACATCACTGTCTACACGAGTGAAACGGGATTTTTCAAGTTTTTGTTCCAGCATGCTCACCATAGCTACATCCAACTGGCCATCCATGAGCAAAACATTGTATCCTTTGTTGGTGGCAGCTTCAATATAACTGTATTGCTCATCCTTGTTATTTGCATACAGATAAATTAGGTTTCCATCTTTATCTGTCTGATTATCTTTAATAAGGGTCTGGTACTCTTCAAATGTATAATGCTTGTCATTTGTATCGGTGAAAAGGGCAAATTTTTGCGCTTTATCATAGAAATCCTCTTGTGTGAGCATTCCGTAATTGATAAATATTTTTAAATCATTCCACTTCTCCTCAAACTGCTTACGGTCATTCTTGAATATAGACTGTAAACGGTCGGAAACCTTCTTTGTGATATAAGTTGAAATCTTCTTCACGTTCGAGTCGCTTTGCAAATACGAACGGGAAACGTTCAACGGAATATCCGGAGAATCGATTACGCCATGTAACAAAGTCAGGAAGTCCGGCACAATACCTTCAACCGAGTCTGTAACATATACCTGATTGCAATATAACTGAATCTTATTCTTATTTAATTCAATATTGCTCTTTACCTTCGGGAAATAGAGGATACCGGTCAGATGGAATGGATAATCAACATTCAGGTGAATCCAGAATAGTGGTTCATCAGACATTGGATATAGCTTACTATAGAATGATTTGTAATCTTCATCCGAAAGTTCGCTAGGTTTACGTGTCCACAAAGGAGTGGTATCATTGATTATATTATCTTCGGCTGTTTCTACTTGTTTGCCGTCTTTCCATTCTTTCTTTTTCCCAAATGCAATGGGAACAGGAAGGAAGCTGCAATATTTCTTCAGAAGCTCGGAAATACGTGCTTCTTCGAGAAATTCTTTGCAGTCATCATCAATGTATAAGATGATGTCTGATCCACGATCGGCTTTTTCTATTTCTTCAATAGTGAATTCAGGGCTGCCATCACAAGTCCATTTTACGGCTTGTGCACCGTCTCTGTATGATTTAGTGATAATTTCCACTTTCTTTGCAACCATAAAAGCAGAGTAGAAGCCAAGTCCGAAATGTCCGATAATGGCATTTGCGTCATTCTTGTATTTCTCCAGGAAGTCGTTAGCTCCTGAAAAAGCTATTTGATTGATGTACTTTTCAATTTCCTCTGCAGTCAAACCGATACCACGGTCAGAAATAGTAATGGTATCTTTGCCCAATTCAACGTGAACGGTTAAATCACCCAGTTCACCCTTAAATTCGCCAATAGAAGCAAGCGTATTCAGCTTTTGAGTGGCGTCTACTGCATTGGATACTAACTCGCGCAGAAAAATCTCATGGTCACTGTACAAAAACTTTTTAATGATAGGGAAAATGTTCTCTGTTGTAACCCCAATATTACCTTTTTGCATAATACGTATATTTTTTAGTTTATCTATTGATTAATTTTAATTGATGTTTGTTCAGATAGAGACAAAAAAAATGCCAGACCCGAAGGTCTGACATTATGGCATATTATTTTATTTTCTTATTCAGGAAATAATATTATTCCGGAGTGACAACTTTCATCTCCAATTCACCTTTTTCTTCATTGAGAGATACCTGAATAGTATCTCCCTCCTTCAAAGAGGAGGAAATGATGAGCTCGGATAAGCCATCCTCCAGATAAGTTTGAATTGCTCGCTTCAAAGGACGGGCGCCATATTGTACGTCATATCCTTTGCCGGCGATAAATTCTTTCGCCTTATCTTCAATAACAAGCTTGTAACCAATAGATTCTATTCTATCATACAATCCTTTCAGCTCTATGTCTATAATCTTTGTTATTGCTTCCAGAGAAAGCTGGTCAAACGTGATTATCTCATCTACACGATTGATGAATTCGGGCGCGAATGATTTGTTTAGAGCTTTTTGTATTACGCTTCGCGAGAATTCCTTATCATCCAGGCGGCTTTGTGTCGCAAAACCAACGCCACGTCCAAATTCTTTCAGCTGACGGGTTCCTATATTGGAAGTCATGATAATAACAGTATTTTTGAAATCTACCATTCTGCCATAACTGTCAGTCAGACGACCTTCATCCATAACCTGAAGCAAGATGTTGAACACATCCGGATGTGCTTTTTCTATCTCATCAAGCAATACAATCGAGTATGGTTTACGGCGCACTTTTTCTGTCAGCTGACCACCTTCTTCATATCCTACGTATCCCGGAGGTGCTCCAACCAGGCGTGAAACAGTGAACTTTTCCATATATTCACTCATATCTATACGAATCAGTGCATCAGCAGAACCAAACATGTATTTGGCTAACTCTTTTGCTAAGTGAGTTTTACCAACTCCTGTCGGGCCTAAGAACATAAATGTGCCAATTGGCTTATTAGGATCTTTTAGCCCTACACGGCTTCGCAAAATAGCTTTAACCAGTTTTTCTATTGCTGTATCTTGTGCGATGACTTTAGCCTGCAAATCTTCTTTCATACCTGCGAGCTTGATACCTTCAGCTTGTGCCATCCGTTGTACCGGAATGCCTGACATCATTGAGATGACATTGGCAATTTCTTCTGCATCAACAGTTTGCCTGTTTTCCTTCAGATTGGCTTCCCATTCTTTTTTCATCTCATCCAATTGGACAGAAAGCTCTTTTTCTTTATCACGGAAGCTGGCTGCAAGTTCGAAATTCTGCGATTTCACAGCTTCGTTTTTCTTGCTTTTGGCTTCTTCGATCAGTTTTTCTTGTTCTTCTATCTCTTTGGGCACATTGACATTGGTAAGATGTACACGTGAACCGGCTTCGTCTAAAGCGTCAATAGCTTTATCAGGGAAATTACGATCTGTGATATAGCGGTCTGTCAGCTTGACACATGCTTCCAATGCTTCATCCGTATAATACACATTGTGGTGGTCTTCATATTTATCCTTGATATTACGCAAAATCTGCAAAGTTTCGGCAGCGGTAGTCGGTTCTACTATTACTTTTTGGAAACGACGTTCCAAAGCGCCATCTTTCTCAATGTTCTTACGATATTCATCAAGAGTGGTAGCACCGATACATTGTATTTCTCCTCTTGCCAATGCCGGTTTTAGCATATTGGCAGCATCCATAGAACCTGCCGCAGAGCCTGCGCCTACAATCGTGTGGATTTCATCAATGAATAATATTACATTCGGATTTTTCTGTAATTCATTGAGAATGGAACGAATACGTTCCTCAAATTGTCCACGATATTTGGTTCCTGCTACAACAGCAGTCATATCAAGAGCAACCACTCGTTTATCAAACAGAATCCGCGAAACCTTTTTCTGAATGATTCTTAATGCAAGACCTTCAACAATCGCTGATTTTCCTACACCGGGTTCACCAATCAGAATTGGGTTATTCTTTTTGCGTCGACTTAATATCTGCGCTAAACGTTCGATTTCTCTTTCTCTGCCCACGACAGGATCCAACCGTCCTTCTTCTGCCGCTTTTGTCATATCAGTGCCGAAATTATCCAATACCGGCGTATCGTTAGACGGCTTTTTTGAAGCGGTTTGCGCTTGTTGCTGATGTTCTTCGGCATTACCTCTGCCACCGGAGCGTGATGAAGACATTTCTTCTTCGTCATCATCGTCTTCAGTAAAACCCATACCGGAATTAATATCCGGTTGCAATGTAGCTTGTTCCAATACTTTCACGTAATTTACATTATTTGATTCAAGTACGGAAGCTGCCATATTGTTTTTCTCTCTTAAGATTGCCAACAAAACATGTTCTGTGTCAGCGATGTTACTTTTCATTCCACGTGCTTCTAATATACACATTTTTAATATTTTCGCCGCATCATTAGACAACGGCACCTCTGTATCGGGCAATAGCATATCATCAGTTTCTGCCTTCAACTGAGCTTCAATCTGCTGCTTTATCGCAGCTAAATTGGTGTTGAGTTTAGACAATATCTCGATAGCTTTTCCTTCACCGTCGCGGAGCATTCCCAGAAGCAGGTGTTCAGGGCCTATATACCTACTTCTCAATCGATTAGCTTCTTCTTTACTATAGACGATAATGTCGGAAACTCTTTGTGAGAATTGATTATTCATACTTCTTCCTTTTCTTCTAAGGGTTATTTACTGGCAAATATACGCATTAAATCAGGTTTGTATTGCAATATTTGCTTTATTTCTTATATCTACAAATGGCGTGCCATAAAAACGGTGTATTTGCATTATATATATAAGGTATAACAAATATCCAGCTCTTTTTTACCAATGTTATCTATCTTTCCATATTATATTTATCGTTTTTATCTTTTTATTTTCGAATTTTAAAGTTTAATGAATTGTCGTCCCGGTCATGCTAAAACTTTCTTTCTAAAAACTTTCGTATATCGCGGAAAAGTAGTACTTTAGCGTGGTTTTTCACAAACCGTAGAATGTATAATTAATAATCATTTTAAATGCTTGAACAAGACAGAATTATAAAGATTAACATCGAGGAGGAAATGAAGTCATCGTACATTGACTACTCCATGTCGGTCATCGTTTCACGTGCCCTTCCGGATGTTAGAGATGGATTTAAGCCTGTTCACCGTAGAATTTTATACGGAATGATGGAATTGGGCAATACTTCAGACAAACCTTATAAGAAATCAGCCAGAATCGTGGGTGAGGTACTCGGTAAGTACCATCCTCATGGAGATTCTTCTGTTTATTTTGCAATGGTGCGTATGGCTCAGGAATGGGCAATGCGTTATCCTTTGGTAGATGGACAGGGGAACTTTGGTTCTGTAGACGGTGATAGCCCTGCTGCTATGCGTTATACAGAAGCTCGTCTTAATAAGTTGGGTGAAGCAATGATGGATGACCTGTATAAGGAAACCGTCGATTTTGAGCCTAACTTTGATAATACGTTGGTAGAACCCAAAGTAATGCCGACGCGTATCCCAAATCTTCTTGTGAATGGAGCATCTGGTATTGCAGTAGGAATGGCTACTAATATGCCCCCGCACAACCTTGTGGAAGTAATTGAGGCATGTGACGCATATATCGATAATCCGGAGATTACTGTAGAAGAGTTGATGAACTTTGTTAAAGCGCCGGATTTCCCTACAGGTGGGTATATATATGGTGTAAGTGGGGTACGTGAAGCATATCTGACAGGTCGTGGACGTGTGATCATGCGTGCTAAAGCTGAAATTGAAACAGGACAGACACATGACAAAATCGTAATCACTGAGATTCCTTATAATGTAAACAAGGCAGAATTGATTAAGTATATAGCTGATCTTGTTAATGATAAAAGAATAGAAGGAATTTCGAATGCCAACGATGAGTCTGACCGTGAAGGTATGCGTATTGTTATCGATGTGAAACGTGATGCAAATGCTAGCGTAGTGCTGAATAAGCTCTATAAAATGACTGCTTTACAGACATCTTTTGGTGTAAACAATGTTGCATTGGTTCATGGGCGTCCTAAAACATTAAATTTAAGAGACCTAATTAAATATTTCATAGAGCATCGTCATGAGGTTGTTATTCGTCGTACTGAATTCGATCTTCGCAAGGCGAGAGAACGTGCACATATTCTTGAAGGCTTAATTATTGCTTCTGATAATATTGATGAAGTAATCCGTATTATTCGTGCTGCTAAAACTCCTAATGATGCCATTGCTGGCTTAATAGAACGATTCAACCTGACAGAAATTCAGTCCCGTGCAATTGTAGAAATGCGTTTGCGTCAGTTGACAGGTCTTATGCAAGATCAACTTCATGCAGAGTACGAAGAAATAATGAAGCAAATCGCTTATTTGGAAAGTATTTTGGCTGATGATGAAGTATGCCGCAAGGTAATGAAAGATGAATTGTTAGAGGTTAAAGCCAAGTATGGTGATGAACGTCGTTCTGAGATAGTTTATTCTTCAGAAGAATTTAACCCAGAAGACTTCTATGCTGATGATCAGATGATTATTACAATTTCTCATATGGGGTATATCAAACGTACCCCATTAACCGAATTCCGTGCACAAAATCGTGGTGGAGTAGGTTCAAAGGGGACAGAAACTCGTGATGAAGACTTTGTTGAGCACATTTATCCGGCTACAATGCATAACACTATGATGTTCTTTACACAAAAAGGTAAGTGTTACTGGCTGAAAGTATACGAGATACCTGAAGGTACAAAGAATTCCAAAGGACGCGCTATTCAGAATTTGCTAAATATCGATTCAGATGATAATGTAACTGCATACTTGCGTGTGAAGAACTTAGATGATTCAGAATTTATCAATAATCATTATGTATTGTTCTGTACCAAGAAAGGTGTAATCAAAAAGACGTTACTTGAGCAATATTCTCGTCCTCGTCAGAATGGTGTAAATGCTATTACTATTCGTGAAGATGACAGCGTAATCGAAGTTCGTATGACAAACGGTAACAATGAGATCATTATTGCTAATCGTAACGGACGTGCTATTCGCTTCCATGAAGCTGCTGTGCGTGTAATGGGACGTACTGCAACAGGTGTACGTGGCATAACATTGGATAATGATGGACAGGATGAAGTAGTTGGAATGATTTGTATCAAAGATTTGGAAACAGAATCTGTAATGGTTGTTTCTGAACAGGGATATGGTAAACGTTCTGAAATAGAAGATTATCGTAAAACCAATCGTGGAGGTAAAGGTGTAAAAACTATGAATATTACCGAAAAGACTGGTAAACTGGTAACAATCAAATCTGTAACTGATGAAAATGACTTGATGATTATCAATAAATCTGGTATCACAATCCGTCTGAAAGTAGCAGATGTCCGTATTATGGGACGTGCAACTCAAGGTGTCCGTCTGATTAATCTTGAGAAACGTAACGACCAAATAGGCTCGGTATGTAAAGTAATGACAGAAAGTCTTGAAGATGAAATTCCTGCTGAGGAAAAAGAAGGAACAATTATAAGTGATCCTAATGCAGATACACCGAATGCTGAAGACGTCACGGACGTAAATGAAAGTAATAACGATATTGAAGAATAGACATAATATTAATAATTAATCAAACAACAATCATGAAAAGAGTATTATTTTCGATGGTTTTATTGATGGCTGTTAGCTTCTCATTTGCTCAGATGAAGAATGTAAAAGAAGCAAAAAGCATTGCCAATGATGTGAAACCTAATTTTAAGCAAGCTGAACAGCTGATTGAAGAGGCTATGAAGAATCCTGAAACTAAGGATCTTGCTGACACATGGGACGTTGCTGGATTTATTCAGAAGCGTATCAACGAAGAGCAAATGAAAAATGCTTTTCTAAAAAAACCGTACGATACATTAAAAGTATACAACAGTATTTTGAAGATGTATGAGTATTATAATAAATGCGACGATTTGGCTCAGGTACCTAATGAAAAAGGTAAGATTAAAAACAAATATCGTAAAGCAAACGCTTCTAGTATGTTGGCTGAACGCCCTAATTTGATTAATGGTGGTATCCAATATTTCAATTTGGATAAGAATAAGGAAGCATTAAAATTTTTCGCTACTTATGTAGAATCAGCTTCTTATCCGATGTTGGCTGATAAAGAGTTAGCTAAAAATGATACACTTCTTCCTCAAATTGCATATTATGCAACATTAGCGGCTGATAGAGTAGGCGATAAAGATGCTATTATCAAGTACGCTCCTTCAGCATTGTCTGATAAAGATGGAGGTAAGTTTGCTATGCAGTTAATGGCAGATGCTTATAAAGCTAAAGGTGATACTGCTGCATGGATTAAATCTTTGGAAGAAGGTATTCTTAAGTTTCCAGGAAATGATTATTTCTTTGCAAATCTAGTTGATTATTATAATACTTCTAATCAAGCTTCTAAAGCAATGGAATTTGCTGATAAGATGTTAACTAATGATCCTAATAATAAGTTATATTTATATGTGAAGGCATATCTTTATCATAATATGAAAGAGTATGATAATGCAATCGAATACTACAAAAAAGCTATTGCTGCTGATCCGGAATATGCAGAAGCTTATTCTAATGTAGGTTTAGTGTATCTGATGAAAGCACAAGATTATGCAGATAAAGCAACAACAGATATCAATGATCCTAAGTATGCTGAAGCTCAAGCGGCAGTGAAGAAATTCTATGAAGAAGCAAAGCCCTTCTATGAAAAAGCTAGAGCTTTAAAACCTGACCAGAAAGATTTATGGTTGCAAGGTCTTTACCGTGTATACTATAATTTGAATATGGGTCCGGAATTCGAAGAAATTGATAAGATGATGAAATAATATATTTCTTTGATGAAGAAAAAGAAGGTTACACAAAAGTTGCCTTCTTTTTTTATGCTTTTTAAAAAATGAGTTCATTAAAAAACAGCAAAAGGGAGCAAAGTTTATTTATTGCTCCCTTTTGCTATTAAACATAATGTTGATTATTCCACTGTTTAAAACACTAAAATTCTATTTCTTTTGATCATCCGTTCATAACAAGTAACGGCGTATCTGAATGAAAAATCATCTTACGAGCAATACTTGGATTGAATAATCGAGCGAATATATTTCTTTTGTATGAAGTCAATGCGATTATATCTATTTGATTATCTTTGATATATTGTTCAAGTCCTTTTAGTAGATTATCACTCATTACGACATCATAATGGATTTCAAGCCCTGGGTATTGCTTGTGAAAATATTCTTTTATGCCAACAAGTTTTATTTCATTCCACGTATCTTTTGATTCAGCAAGATGTATCAAAGATACTGAAAAATGAAATGACTTCCAACTATTGAAAAATGCATCAAAAGCTATTAAATCTCTTTGATCGAAATTAGTTATAAAAGCGATCTGTTTTACCTCACTGAATTGTTTGAATGGTGTATTCTCCGGAATAGCTAATACGGCTGTACGATTTCGGTCAATAACCTCAGCAGTTACACTGCCAATCAGATCTATATCTTTTTGATTTTTTCCTCGTGTCCCCATAATGATGAGTTTAGGACGTTGCTCTTTAGCGTATCTCAATATTTCTTCTTCTGGAATGCCTTCACGTAAAATACAGCTATATTTGACATCTGGAAATTCCCCCGATTCAACTTTATCTTTTATTTTATCAGATAAAGCTTTGAGATCAGAATGAACTTTGTGAATAATTGTTTTTACAGATTCTTCATCTCCAATTTGATAGTTGAATACATCTCCGTATGGCAATGACGATGCATATATAGGTGTAAAATATACATGCAACAAAATAATCTCTGCGTTCTCTGTTTTAGCTAGGTTGAAGGCAAATTCACATGCTTTCATCGAATAACTAGAGAAATCGACCGGAATTAAAATCTTATTTGATTTTTCTCCTTTTTTTGTTTCCTTCTCTCCTACTATACTTTCCGATAGCCAAGCAGAGCTTTCTGTGATTTTCAGTGCATGCGGTAGATCGCTTTCCTTAATTCGTAAGCGTACTCCAGAGGATACAACAGGCTGTATTTGGTTCACATTATGAATGTATGTCTCAATACCTTCATTTTCAAGTACATTTTTTAGAATCTGAGCTTTGGTATATGTCAGAATTGCTAGAGTTACTAATTTGTCTTCCATAATTGATACATTTTGAAGGTGAACAAATAAGAAATCCCAATTGTTTAACGCAATTGGGATTTCTGTTTGCTATATTTTAAACTTGCACAGATTCGGTAGCCTGTTCTTTTTGCATACT
>OKSF01002355.1_pt1 | contig 12963 bp, 13 predicted proteins | sample 1606061 | NCBI WGS metagenome assembly OKSF01 (sample SAMEA3541567, study PRJEB24748) | human gut metagenome | biome: human gut; feature: human-associated habitat; material: faeces | place: China | collected 2012 | reverse complement strand
CCTTCTGCTCATTTCGTTCTTCATTACAATCCACCCTTTCACACCGTGGCGGCACACTCTTTTATCAATCCCTTTATTTTACTGCGTATTTCGGCTTTTTTATCATATATTTTTGCTGCTAAATTTTTACTTGTTGTCGAAAATTGACGATAACCCTCACCGTCAAGTAGCTTGTATGGCTTACTCCGAAAACCTATTATTTGCGTTTTTACATAAGTACTATCATAAGTAATTTTTCCGTTGAGACCCACTTCGAGTTTGCTAATTGTAAATCGTTGAAATACCTCTGTCGGTATTTCGAGTCTTTTTGCAAGAAGATTTATTGCTTCTTCATATTCATCCCGGCTTAAGTCATTAACAGACAATTTTCCTAAGTACCACTTCCGAATGCTACCGTAAATTTTACATTCATTATAATAACCACAAGTAAACTGAATAGTCATATATGCTTTATTTCCACCATTCATACCATTGGAAATCTGGTAACAGTTTGGCTTTTTGCGTTTGAAAAAATCAGGTCTTGCCTCTACAAAGGTATCATTGATATGGGATACTACTCTCAAATCATACGTTTTTGCAGTCATGTTATCAACCATAGCGATTATTCTCCTTTCTTTTCAATTAGTTTATAAACGTCGCTTCTTTTGAATCGGTAATTTCTTTTAGCTTCGGGATTGATTGGGCTTAGTTTACCTTGTTTTATTCTACGTCCTAAAGTCTGATGGGAGATTTGTAACATATCTGCTACTTCATTCGAAGTCAAAAGGCGGTCTTCGCCCATAAACTTATTAAAGTTTTTTTCGATATAATCTGAAATCCAACGTTTCCGATGCTTGATTATATAGGTTTTTACAAGAGCATTTACTCTTTTACTTAGCATTTGGTCCATCTCTGGACAAATAAAGATTGCTTCTGCTTTCATACATACTTATTTTTAAGAAAGCGATATATTTCGCTCTCATTGTTTCTTACTTATAGCAGATTTTTTATTGTAGCATTTATGCTTTTAATAATATATAACAGTCTTTTTCTGTATCAAATAGGAAGAACCTCAATGTTTTATAGGTTTTCTCTCTGCTGAGAAAAAAGAGCACTTAACATAATTTACGGTTGTTGTCTTAATTATCAAAATGGAATGTTGGATATTCGTGATAAATTCAACAGCTATAGTATTGTGATGAGAATAGTAGTTATAAAAAATGGAACTAATGATAGAAATGCTATTTTAAAAATAGACAGGAAAGATTGGAGATAATATGATTTACGGTTGCATATTTTTAGCGAGGAAGAATGACTGGAATAAAAAGGGAGTTGTTCTCACAGGAATACCCCCTTTTTACTAGTTTTATAATAATCTGTTAGCTTTCATTGTATTGTCAAGCAAGCGCAATTAAAGTGTTTTATTTAAATTGTACTTTGGGAACATTCTTGGTAGTCGTTCTTTTTACTTTAATGACATAACAGCCTTTTGCATCACTCCAATAGATTCCCTTCTTTCTAAGAGCTTCATTGAAAGCTTTTGCATCTTCTTCATCTTCGAATCCTGTATGTTCCCAATCTGTATTATCGTTTGGGCTTCCAATATAGTCGTTCAAACTAACTTCTTTCTCTATGTATTCTACAGAGGTTTCAGTTTTAGGCTGACTTTTTTCGTTATATTCCATACGTATTTCAGTTCTTCGGACACCTCTTTCTGCATCGAATCTTCTTCGCCTTTCATCTTTCTCTACCCACTTGTTATAGTAGAAGATGGAGAATGATACAAGTGGTATAAGCACGATAAGCCATAGCACCTTAGCAAGAGTATCGCTTTCTTCTAGTTCTTTGTCTAAACGCCTAGAACAAGCTAATACAATCAGTCCTATAATGCCCCAAAATACAGATAGAAAGAACCAATTCACAGAATTGCGTCCTTTTCGAGATGCTAATACAGCAGTGGCAATAGAAATACCTATTCCACAAAGTAAACAAAAGAATCCTACAATAACTTCCATAATGGCGATTTTTTACGATTTCTCCACGTGCAGTCGATAGGAGAAGTTAACAATGTTATATAGAAAGTGGACTGCCTCCGTGCATACTCGTAAGGTATCGCCAAACACCTGTATATACGCATAGATGAGCAGCCCACTATGTATGAGCTGTTCTCTATGCCTCGTATATACTTCTATTGGAGATTTGGCGATTTCAACGAGTATGAGGCACTTTCTTCTAATTTCTTAGACTATGCAAAGATACATGATTTAGTGTTATCTTGGTTGGGTAAGTGAAAAATAATATTATGGTATTTGTTTTTTTTGTTCCCAAACGCTTGCCATAGTTTTTCTTAAATCATCTTTCGATAAGTTTACATATCGTTGGCTCATTCCAACATCTTTATGTCCCATTAGGTCGCAAATCATAAAGGCGGAAACTTTTCCAGAAGCTCCCAAACGACTTCCGAAAGTGTGACGTGCAACATGCGTGGTAAGATTCTTTTCAATTCCTGCTATTTTTGCCAAATCCTTTAAATACCGATTCATCACTTGAATATCAATTCTGGGAAATACATGATTTTCGGCATCTTGATACTTTCTTTTGTAAGCAATCATAATAGCTTTTGCTTGGTTACTGATAGGCACGAAAACAGGTTGATTCGTTTTTACTTGTAGCTTTTCAAAGGAAGTTATATTTTCGTCAACATGCTCCCATGACAAATCCATAGCATCCGAAAATCTCAACCCTGTTTCTGCACAATATATAAATACGTGCCTCGCTAATTTTAAGGAATTACAAGCAGATGTCGGCAGTTTTGCTTTTTTCAAACTCTCATACTCTTTTTCTGACAAGGCTATTTCTCGGTGCTTTCCATTTTCAATTGGAAATTCAGCAAATGGGTCTTCCAATTTGAATTTTCCTCTTCTATTAGAAAAACGAAGAACTGTTTTTAAGAGTTTTAATCTTTTTGCAACTGTATTTTGTTTATTTGGTATTGCTCTGTCTTCTCTTAGATATTTTACGAACCACAACAAGAAATCGTAGCTTATCTTATCTATGGTTAGTTCTTTTTTATATTTTGATTCGCAGAAGTCGACCAATACATTTTTAGTTATTCGATGATTATTTTTTGAACCTGGCTTCATTTTTTGAAATTTCACATAATTATCAAAGGCTTTTGAGATTGTCGGATAGGCTGATTTGTTTTTCGTGCCTTTTTCTTCCTCCAAAGGAATTCCTTTCAATATTCGTTTCATTTCTTCGAGTGATACATTTTCCTCCAATGCTTCTTTCTTCCGTTTATACTTCTCAAAATCTTTCTTTCTTTCCGATAAATAGCTATTGATTTTTGTAGCATCATCGCTCTTTTTATCTACCAATTCAGATTCTTGTATCCAAAATTTCGGCTCAATACTTTGCCCTGTCGGTACTCGGTATTGCTTACCTTCAAAATAAATTAGAAACTCAATTCTTGTTTTGCCACTCTTCGTTACTAAATCTTCACGAATGAGTAATTTCAATTCTTTAGACATTGTATTTTAATATTTTAATCTTGCAAGCTCCATTGCTTACTTGCATAAGTAAACTCCATTTAACAATTGTAACGGATTAAGATTAGAACTCCGCATGGTCTAAATTAGTTATACTATTCTGATATTCAATGACTTTTTGAGAATAAAATTAAATATTGAACGATTTTTGCTAATATTTTATTGAAACAACAATGAAATTATATAATGAAACATTTTATATTCTATGAACTTTGATTACTTTTGCGAAAAGCTATAAATTATGCGATTCATAGAATTAGAAGATAGTGAGAAAGAGGAGTTGGTGCGTAGATATGCGAACCATAAGAGTGCAACAGTAAGAAAGCGTGTACAAGCATTAATTCTCTCCTCTCAGTATTATTCTATGAAAGAGATAATAGAAGCAACAGGATTGAGTAGAACGACCTTGTACCGTTTTTTTAAGGAATGGGAAAATACGGAGTTGTCTGAAAGGATAGATACTTTATTCATCAAAGACGGTAGAGGTGCTAAACCCAAATTGGATTCAATAAAAGATGAGTTGCCTGATTTGGTAGAACGCTATAATGGGAGAATTTCCGTTATCCTTCGAGTTCTTGAAGAGAATTATGGGATAAAGGTTTCCAGACCTACTTTGATGAAGCTTTTGAGTTCAACAAAGTGTTAACTTATTATTTATTTAATGCCGAAGGTTTTGTTTCTACCTGAAAATTTTCTAATTTATAGTATTTTGAGTAACTTTGCACACAATAAAAATATGAAGTTTACTATGGCAGATAACACAATTAGTTTATATAAACTCCGAAATAAAATCGGCTCTCTAAGATTAGATGCTTTTGATTATTCAATAAATCAAACAAGTTCATTGAGATTGATTGAAAATTCCAATCCTAAATATGTAGAACCTATTTTTTCCTTGCAAGCATCAAGTACAGAAGAGGCATCCTTTGATGAAGCTACAATAATACTTATCTCTGCTGCTGGTGCGACGGGTAAGACATCATTAACTCAACATTTATCTTATGAGTTGAAAGCTCCAGTATTTGATTTAAGCGAGCATGATCCAGTTGCAAGTAACTCTTTAACAGGATTACTCTATAATAGTATGGATTTATCTGATTTTACGGATTACTCCACAAAATTAAAAACAGGTAAAGCTACAATGATTATTGATGCTTTAGATGAAGGGTTTCTTAAAACTACAGTAGATGGTTTTTATGCTTTTCTTGATAACATTGTAAAAATGTCTACTGGTGCACAAAATATTCCCTTTGTCTTATTGGGGAGAACTAACATTGTTGAACTTGTTACTTTATATTTGGAATCTAAAGGCGTAAAAGTTGCTTTATTGCAAATAGAACCTTTTACTGTAGACGCTGCTAAATCGTTTATAGATAAACATGTTAGTTCAGATAGTAAAACTAAGTTTACAGAGCAATACAATACTGTCCGAGACTATATTGTAGATGCAATAGAAGGTTTCTTTAAAAATCAATCAGAAATCAATCATAAGCAGTATCTTCAATTTATAGGGTATGCTCCTGTTCTACTTGCAATATCGACTTTGCTTAATGATAACAACAACTACCATGCTTTGCTGGAAGATTTAAGGTCTAACAATAGACGAAATATTCAACTGGTTATTGATATAATTGAAAGAATCCTTAAACGGGATAAAGAAGAAAAAATAGACAAAATATTGTTACCTACATTGAATGCAGGTAGAGATGCTTCATTTATTGAATTAGCATTAAAAAACACTTATGCCATTGAAGAGCAATGTATGAGATTGCTATGTAAACAACTGGGTGAAGAATATAATCCTTCTATTACTGGCGATACTTATTTTGATGTAGAATATAATAAACAAATAAAATCTTGGTTAGACGAACACCCTTTCTTATCTAATGGTAAAATACAGAATGTCGTTTTTGAAAGTTATATAATAGCAAAGCTTATTGAGAAAGAGCAATACAAAGATTATGTTTATCTTTATTTGCAAAGCCGTTTTAGAAATGCTTATATGCTTTTTTATATTTTTGAAGAACTTGTAAACTCCGATAGAATTGTTGATAAAGATTTTATATCGTACTTGTTTGACTCTTTAAAGGCGTTGGATAAGAAAGGACACTATTCAACAATGGAGTTGATATTGCAATCATCAGATCAAGTTACAGGAGATTTAGAGGGTGAACTTACCTTCTTTAAAGCAAATAATGATAATGAGGATTATTGTTATACGGTAAAGGCGAATAAAACCGATTCACTATCTCTTGGTTCTGAAATATCTAATATAATCATTGATTTTCCTTTAACCATAAAACTATCGTCAAACAAAACGGATTGCATTCCACCTGTATATATTAAATGTGATACAATCGTGTGTTCATCTTCTGAAATTCTATTAAATTCGGGGTTGCAGGAAGATAATGTCGTTTTTGAATGTGAGAATTTCGAGGTTGAATGTAGTCAGAAAGGTACTTTTCCTACGCTAACGAATCAAGGTAGTCCAAATAAAGAACAATTTAAAATAATATGTAAGAATAAACTCACTTTCCCTTTCGTTGAATACCATTCTGATAATTCTTTGCAAAAGGTATCATCTGGCATATTGGAAAAATATCAAAAAATGAGGAGGATTTTCTTAATGTTTAGAGCTCATAGTAAAGGTGATTTGGCAAGGTTAAAAGAGAAAATTGATAATAGAATAGGGAATAGTGAAGTAGGTAAGAATGTCATTACAGCTCTATTAAAAAATGGAATTATATATTCAAAAGAAATAATGTATTTTGTTAATTCAGAAAAAATGGCATCTGAGTTAGGAGTTAAGTATAACGATATAAGGTCTTCCATTATAAATGATAAGATCCAATCGTTTTTATCGAAAATATAAAATTATTCAAATAAAGAGGATTAAAACAAGGATTAAAATTTTGGCGAGTTGTGATAAGTTATGATATACAGTTTTCTCAAATATCATTCTTCTTGGTAGATTTAGAGGGGATTAGTCAATCATTGTAACTATCAGCAAATCAAACAATAGACCCGCCAGGAACCTCAAGTAACACTTTGAATTCCTTGAAAGTCAAGTACTTTCAAGGAATTTCTTTTTTGGGGGACCATTCTGGGGACCAATTAGGTAGTATATTATGGATGTACCGTTACTGCATGCGCTAATCCTTTTTATTTTAGGTTTTTCCCTACTGACAATTATGGAATTCACTTATTTATTCTGATTTTCCTGCGTTACTTTTGTTATAAACCAAAAGAAAAACGCCATGAAAAAGATTTTATTTATCCTATTTGCTACCCAATTTATTTTGGCTCCTTATATAATAAAGAGCTATGGTGCAAATCTTATTGAAGACAATTATGAGTATTCGGGAGTTAATCAAGGGAGAAAGACTGTCGAAAAGGATATCTTTGGAAATATCATCATTCGTGATGATAAAGGCAATAGAAAGACCATTGAAAAAGATATTTTTGGGAATATCACCATTCGTGATGATAAAGGCAATAGAAAGACCATTGAAGAGGATATTTTTGGGAATATTACTATTCGTGATGATAAAGGCAATAGAAAGACTATTGAAAAAGATATTTTTGGGAATATCACCATTCGTGATGATAAAGGTAATAGAAAGACTATCGAAGAGGATATTTTTGGAAATACCATCATTCGTGATGATAAGGGTAATAGAAAGACTATCGAAGAGGATATTTTTGGAAATACTATCATTCGAGACAATAAAGGTAATAGAAAGACGATTAAAAAAGATATCTTTGGAAATACCATTATCGAAGATGGCAAAGGCAATAGAACAACCATTAAAAAAGATATTTTGGGGAACGAAATAATTGAAAGTAGTGATGGTCATAGAAAAATTATCAAAAAGGATATTTTTGGAAATACAGTCATTGAGGATTATTAAAAGGTTATATTTATAAGGAGGAAATGTATCAGGCTTATCTTCTTGTACTGATTTAGGGGTTAGATCGATTAACTGATAATGTGAAATTAATGGTGATATTAAAGAAATATTTATGATCTTTGTACCCATGAATATCGGAAATTAGTTGAATAGATTGATGAATCGTATAAAAGGTATACTTTATGCAGCGGTGTCTTCCTCTACTTTTGGACTGGCTCCGTTCTTTTCCCTCACTTTATTGTTGGCAGGTTTTTCAGCTTTCGAAGTGCTTTCCTATCGTTGGGGAGTGGCGACAATTGCGTTGACTCTGTTCGGATGGTGTTCAGGATGTAGTTTTCGATTGGAAAAGAAGGATTTTTTAGTTGTTCTTTTATTAAGTTTGTTGAGGGCAGTTACTTCATTCAGTTTGCTTATAGCATATCAGAATATAGCTACCGGGGTGGCGTCAACCATTCATTTTATGTATCCGTTGGCGGTATCTCTAGTTATGATGTACTTCTTTCAGGAAAAGAAATCCCTTTGGGTGATGTTTGCGGTCTTCATGTCCTTGTTAGGAGCGGCCTTGCTTTCATCGGGGGAACTGGAGGCGAAAAATGGTGATACGATAGTCGGACTGGTAGCAGCTTGTGTTTCTGTGTTTTCCTATGCGGGGTATATTGTTGGTGTACGAATGACATGCGCTGTTCGAATCAATTCCACTGTACTGACTTGTTATGTTATGGGGTTAGGAACCGTTCTTTATTTTATAGGTGCTCTGACTACTTCCGGGCTTCGGCTGGTAGCTGACGGTTATACCTGGTTGATTATTTTGGGACTTGCATTACCGGCTACAGCCATTTCTAATATAACATTGGTACGAGCTATTAAATATGCAGGGCCTACGCTGACATCTATTTTAGGTGCGATGGAACCATTGACAGCTGTGGTGATAGGAGTTTTTGTGTTTAAAGAACTATTTACTCTGAATAGCGCTATTGGGATTATTTTAATTCTGTTGGCTGTGAGTGTGGTAATATTTCGTAAACAAAAAAATGAAAGAGTATAAATAAAAAAAATGCTGTTTTACCTGATCGGATAAACAACATTTTTATAGGAGAGCCTCTTGTCGGATTCGAACCAACGACCCCGAGATTACAAATCACGTGCTCTGGCCAACTGAGCTAAAGAGGCGTTTTTCTTTTGCGGGTGCAAAGGTATGAATTTCTTTTAAAAATGCAAATACATCGCATACTTTTTTTATATTTGCAAAGTTACCAATGATTAGATGAAAATGAAAATTATGAATGTATGTGGTATGGCGATTTTAGCCATAGGTATATGGGCTTGTTCCGGACAGAAAAAGGGGACGGCAAATGTAGAAGTTGCAACAGATAGTGTAGAAGTAGCTGCAGATACTATATCTGTTCAGGCAGATAGTACAGGATATATTGTTCGGGTAGGAGAGATGGCTCCGGACTTTACGATTACCCTGACAGATGGTAAACAAGTGAGTCTATCTTCCCTTCGTGGTAAGGTTGTCATGTTGCAGTTTACTGCAAGTTGGTGTGGAGTTTGTCGTAAAGAAATGCCATTTATTGAGAAGGATATTTGGTTAAAGCATAAAAATAATGCAGACTTTGCTTTAATTGGCATTGACCGTGACGAACCACTTGATAAAGTATTGGCTTTTGCTAAATCTACCGGAGTGACTTATCCGTTAGGACTGGATCCGGGAGCTGATATTTTTGCGAAATATGCATTGCGTGAATCCGGAATAACAAGAAATGTGTTAGTTGATAAGGAAGGAAGAATTGTAAAACTGACTCGTTTGTATAATGAAGAAGAGTTTGCTTCTCTTGTACAGAAGATTAATGAGATGCTGAAATGAAAGAAAGCCTTCATTAGGCGTATCTGACGGAGCATTTATGAGCATATAAAAATAGTGACGCTATCCTGATGTGATGGCGTCACTATTTAGGTTATATAGTGACGCTATCCGGAACGCATACCGTCACTATATAATAATGAGCTTTTCAAGCAATACTAAGTTTGACTAGGTAATCGTAATGTTTTCCTTCTTTCACTAGTTCTGCCTTAAAACCACATTCGGAAGCGTATAAACTAAGAGTCTGGAAATCTAGATATAACCAGTCGAATGTGTCTCCTTTTACATCTTTATATTGCATTTGGAAGTCAATCTCTCCATAATAATCTCCGGCCAGATCGATGACTATGCTGCCGTCTTCTTCTTCAAAAAGATAGCGCAAATCGCTGGAATCCATGAGTATGCATCCGCCGGGACGGAGAATACGTTTCATTCGTTGGAAGAATCCGGGCATATTATTCAGTCTTCCGATAATTCCGGAACCATTCATAAGCATCAGGATCGTGTCGAATGTTTCGGTAAATGTTTCGTCAAAAAGGTTGATGAGGCGCGGATCGTTCACTCCGCGTTGTTGCATCACTTCGACGGATAACGGAGAAATATCAATGGCACACACTTCTTTTCCCATTTCCTGAAGTGCCAGTGCATGGCATCCGCTTCCGGCACCTACATCCAATATTCGTCCTGTAGCCATTTGTAGGGCGGTACGCTCTAATATAGGCATAGACTGTATACTACGGAACAATTCTTTGACGGGAATTTCATCTTCTTCGAATTGGGAAGAGAATACCCGCAAACGATCAGCTCTGTGATGGTTGAAATAATCAGAAATAGCGGCTCCCATCGGGTCCTTTTCTGCAGAAAGAGTTGTTGTTGCCATTGGTGGTTACGATTGTTAACTCTGCAAAGATAAATAAATCCGCAGAAAAGGGTTATCTTTGCCGTCGGAAATGTTGAATACTAATAAATGATTATATGAGTATAGAAGAAGCAATCATGGGTGGAATCGTTTTTAAAGGTAAGAAAGATAAGCCCAAAGAAGAGGAAAAAGTGAAGACGAAAGCGAAAAAAGCGACGTATATTCGTGGACAGCATGGTTCGGGTGCAGCGAAGATGAAAGCAGATATCCGGAAGAAGAGAGCTAGCCGTCATAAGAAATAAAAGTATGGTTATAAATATAATAATTTGTGTAGTATCTGTTGTACTTATGTTGCGGGGTGCTTTTCTAATTCTGAAAATGGGACTCTTGTGGATGCTTCATTGCAGGATAATAAAATCGTATGACAGGAAAACACATGGAAAGGTAGTGGATATAGAGACACAGGTAAAGTCTGATGGTATGAATATTACTGATGTATGTATACCAAAAATAAAATATAAATTGGAGGGAGAAGACGAGAAGTGTTGCCAATTTCTTCCTTCTAATCTAAAGAGTGGAGAGGAAAATAACATTTATCTTTATCCAAAACAGTATCATATAGATGATAAGGTTACCATATTGTATGATAAAGGTAAGGCGAATGATATGTTTGTGTTGCCCAGAATGCAACTAATGAGGCTGCTTGTTAACCAATTTGTTCCTGGTTGTTTTTTTATACTGGCGGCAATTTTAGGATTATGCTTTGTTTTTTAGAAACAGCATAGGCTGTCCGAAAAGCCTTAGAGGAATATTATAGAGTAGTACAATAATAGTAGAGTCAAATCAAGGTTAAAAGGGAAGAGCCCGATGCAAAACCGGACTCTTTATCAATCTTGTTAATTTTTGGAGACATTTGTTGAATATCTCTGCTTAGAAATACAAAAAAAGGCAACTAACTCGCAGTGAATTAGTTGCCTTATCTTTTTTATTTATTAAATGTCCCTTTTTAATCTGTTTAGCTTTTTGGGCCACTCCAAATTGTAGTAAGGGTGATTTTTCTTTTTAGGGACTTTTGGAACGACCTCTCTTACTTTTGTGGAAGTACCTCAATCCAGTAATCGTCCGGGTCATTGATGAAATAAAGCCCCATGGCCGTGTTCTCAAAACATACACAATTCATTTCTTTGTGATAAGCTCTGATTGCATCGTAATCGCCGGCTACACGAAAGCAGAGATGGCTTTCGTTTTCCCCCAGTTCGTATGGAGCAGTATGATCTTTCAACCACGTCAATTCCAGCAAGAAACCTGTTTCGTTATCAGTCAGGTAGACTAACGTGAACGAGCCGTCGGATGCTTCCTTCCGATGATGTTCTTTTAAGCCGAGTGCTTTTTCATAAAAAGCGATACTCCGCTCCAGATTAGTGACGTTGATATTAAAATGGTCAAATTTACTTTTTATTTCCATTGTTGCGATTTTCTTTATTTTTTCATTAAGAGCTTCACGATTTCTCCAACATACGTGCGCGGTTGTCCGGCTTGCGGAGTTGTCTGTGAAGGCATTTTCTTACATTCGATAACAGCCGAAGGTGTTGTTTGGTTTGGAGCGTACAATTTTAATGTATAGCTATCTGCCTTTTCTATTGCATCGTAAGCTTGATCGGGTGAAAGTGTGCAATAGGCAACTGCTTTTCCTGATTGATAACCAAGTGCGCCACCAGCATTTGCAGTCATATTGGTCATGTTGAACTCATCTTTTCCGATGCTGATTACTAATTTTCCGCTTCCCATCAAAGCATATACTTCACCCGGGATTTGTTTCAAATCAATTTCTATATAACCCGGCATATCAGCGGAAGCCTTGCCTGCAGGAGTAGCAGGAGTGAGAGTTGCAGCAGGAACAGTGGTTTGAGCAGGTTCGCCAGTTGTCACTTTTATATCAGTCTTTTTATCTGCGCCACCAATGACAATCGGACCTGCGGCTGCAACGATTGATGGAGTTTTTTGCTCTTCTTCTTTCTTCTTTTTCTCTGTTTTCGGACGGGTGTCAGGTGCTCCGAAAGCTACCGCTACATCCATGAATATATCATCGGCGAAGTCTACAGTTTTTCTACGCCATTTGGCCAAGCCACGTACTAATTTAGTCTTAGCTTTATTGAGCGCATATTTATCAGTAATCCATTCTTCGGCTTTATATTTTTCTGTTTCACGATAAGTAAAACGGATTTTTTCAAGCTCTACCAGGCAGTTTCCGGGTTTGCAGGTAACGGTAATCTGATAGTTAACTAATGTACGGTCTAATGACAGGGCACTGGAATGGAAAACAATCCATTCTTCTCCAATACCGGCAATTGTTCCTTTTACTTCGTCGGAGAAAACAATGCGGCTGTCGGTGTTTTTATTCTCTTTCAGACGTTCATCCATCCACTTTGTCATTGTGTCGTAGATTTGTGCCTGACTCATTCCGGGAATCTGGAACTCTTTGGAAAATACTACTTTACCTTCTACTTCAGGAACAGCTCCTGCAAGGTACCTGGTGTCATCTTTCTTCTCTTTTGCAGAATCTGCCTTCATTGCCATCGGCAATGCGAGAAACATAGTAAGAAACAGAATCGTAAATTTATTCATAATTATAATGTGTTTATTTGGTAATCTCAAAACTTTCGCCCCGACGGGTGATGCTGATAAAACGGCATCCTGCATTTTCTGCAAAACTACGAAGCGCATTTCCTCCTTCATAATCTTCACTGAAGTGCATGGGCACAAATATAGTAGTTTTTATTTGTTCGATGAACTGTTTTGCCC
>OKSF01002351.1_pt1 | contig 13011 bp, 7 predicted proteins | sample 1606061 | NCBI WGS metagenome assembly OKSF01 (sample SAMEA3541567, study PRJEB24748) | human gut metagenome | biome: human gut; feature: human-associated habitat; material: faeces | place: China | collected 2012 | reverse complement strand
TGCTTAGTGTCCATTCATCCTTGATCCGTCCCTTATCTTCCAGTATTTTCACCTCGACAACTGTAGGTTTGACACAAACTTCAGTAACTGCATCACCTGCACGTGCCTGTGCGTCGCGAAACTTGAAGACCGTCTTTTGCGCATAGGTTGCTATGGCGCAAGTCAAAACTAATGCAATTAATAAAACAAGTCTTTTCATATCTGATGAGTTTTGTTGATATGTCGCAAAGGTATGTGAAAGAAACATAACAGCAGGAGAAAACATAGTTCCAACAAGTAGACAGAAATGTATCTTATTTGGATACATTGACGGAGTTGCTATTGTTGATGTCGTTGGATAAGTCGCGGAAAAAGTCATGGTTGAGGATGCAGGATATACGCCATAGCAGATGAATGTCGATATTCTCTTTTCTGAAAATCTTGTAGACGTTGGGCCGGGTACAACATAATTGAGTAGCGAACCAGGTGACTGTGCGCCCTTGTTCGTGAAGTTTTTGTTCGATCAGCTGTCCGGCATGAACCATGTGATGACTCCTGTATACTATGTCCCTGATTCCCGCAGACGGACGGATTGGCATGTTCAGTAATGGAGAATATACAGAAAAGGCGTGGGAATCTCACCTTCGTTCGTTCTGTGTTTCAAGGCCTTCGCAATGCCATATCACCGAGAACGAACAACGCAGAAAGCCCACGCCGATATGTACAACACCCGCAGCCTCTCTTTGTTTTCCAAAGTGAGGCACGGATGTATATAGATACACATCAGGAGGACGTCTTTATTGCTGTTCATCTTTCCGGTGGGTCAAAAATTGCGAAGTTCTGAAACACAAAAGATAAACGCTTGTAAACGTCTTCTCAATATAAACGGCTCTCCCCTTTCCACCCATAAGGCTTTCTGCGGAAGAGTCCGTTGCAAATGTAGAAAAAAATATGTTTGGAGATAGCAATGTGATTAAGAAACTTTTTAGATGTAGGTTCTTTTGTCCGTTTTTTATCGTGTATCGGGCGAAATATGCTTGTGTCAGTCACGTGTAGGGTAGAGGAAGGATCTTTCGATTTTGAGCCCGGAACGGGCCTTAAACGGCAAAAGGCTGCCTCAAACATGTTCTGTTGGTTACAGAAGATGTTGCTTAGGTGGTGCCTTCCTCAGATTTGAATATTTCTTCTTCATTATCAAGTATATATTGCAAACTCTTATCAAACTCTCTCTATCGTTGAGTTGAGAAAATGACTCCATATGGAATTCTCTTTAGCTTATCGAAAAATCGCTTTTAGTTGTCAAAAAGACCTGCCTTTTATCCAATGAGGGTTAGGGTTCCGGGAAGAATTTAGTCAGATAAAGCATGCATTTTCGAAGTTCATAGTTTAACGGTTCATATTTCTTTTTTTGATTTAAAAAGATTACTAAATATGACTTTTGTTTAAGTATGTTGAATGACTAATAACTTGCTGGTATAGCCCCACTATGGAGGTAAGTAATGGCCAGTCGTTAGCTTAGATTAAGGGTGGGTATCATGAGATAGAATTTCATTTTTATTTTTTTAACTTGGTCTTTTAACTAATTGCCTAAGTAGTTGATTGCTAGTATTTTGATTCTATATTATATATTGAATGGTGATATATTTGGCCCTTGCTTGGTCTTTGCTTGGTCTTTTTACATTTCTCCACGTCTTTTTAGTTCTTCGCAGCCGAGGATGAAAGCTTTGTTCATTAATTCATCTTTCTTTTTGTAGTCGTTTCCCAATGAATAAGAAGTTCCATAACCTTTACCTTCAGATATTAAAATTTGGTTGTCTACTAGTTGTTGAATAAACGTTCTCACTTGTTTCCGACTGAGGTGCCCATCAAATAAGTTGACGAATTCTCCCATTTTAGCCTTTGAATTTTTATTGAGATAGGATACGATTAGTGAAAAGGCTTGAGACAAATCCCAACTTGTTCTTTTAAAATATTCAACTTTGTTGTCGGTGAACTCATAATAACTTTGAGAAAGAATATAATAAGCTCCTTTCGTCTTGCCTCTTTTTTCAATGAGCCCTCTTTTTTCAAGTTTTTCTATTATTTTTCTATCCAGTTCTTTATAATCATTTCCTTGCCTTATTTTATCTAAGGCTATGATCTCAAAAACGGATAATTTTTGTTCTTCAGTCAAACTTTGTTGGACAGATTCTAAAAATAAAGCAAAAGCTTTGTCTTTAATTGTTGCAGATAATCTAAGTTCCACTTTAAACATATCGCTATGGGAATAATCGGGGGCTTCTTTTCCTTCTGATAAGGTATTTTTAAAGATTTTGTCTACTCCCTGTCCAGAACGCTCTACGATTCCGGTCTTGGATAAAACATCAGCTAGCAGTCTGTTGCGTGGAGTGCTTGGTATGGTCAAAAGGTTGTCAATAGTTACTCCTATTGGAAATCCACCAATATTGGTAATGATTAGTTTTTGTGGATATTGCTTAATTACCGTTTCGCTATTTCTTCGATAGTCACGATGTGCAATGGCGTTATTTATTGATTCGCGGATGACTTCTTCATTGAAATAAGGAATATCAAAAATATAAGGCCCATCTTTTACTTGGACTGCTCCATTTCTAGCATCAATGTCTTTCCATAATTTATCGATCATAAGATAAAAAGCCTGTCGATATACTTTTCTGTTATCGAAAGGTATTTGAGATTCGGTTGAGCGATATTCGAGCATAATGGCTGCTTGTGGAAATAGCTTTTGTAAAATACTGTCTTTCCCTAATAGTAAAATTGCAGCGTTGGTGACTTTTTTACCTTCGATTAAACCAAGATCTGATAAGATTTGTTTTTTGGGTAAGGTGAGAAAAGAGGGGTTTTTTTGCTTGAGGGCATACTTTTGTCGTAAAATATTTATTGCATCATCATTTAAGTCGTTAATGCTGGCATTTTCGCATAACTGTTCCGAGAAGTCAGGTTCTTGTTCTTGTATTATTTTCAAGAATACTTCGTCAGACATTGGTTTTAATTCTTCTCCTACTCTCATTAGAGCAACATCTTCAAACTTGAATACTCTTCCAAAAGGTCGAGAAGGTACTTCTATTATTAAAACACGTCCTTTTTTATTTATTTCGTTTTCGTAAAGTTCATATACTATTACTCGTATTCCCGTGTCCCTATATATGTCAGCTTCTAATTGTCCTATTGCTCCTTCACACTGGCTTGTGCCTATTATTCGGTGGGGATATTTATCTTCCATACCGATAATAATAGAACCGCCTTTTTCATTACATAATGCTGTTACATAGCCTAGGATACAACGTCTACGTTCGGATGGTTTAATTCGTGAACCGCCATCATAAGCGATATTCCCATGTTCTCCTTTTTTGAATTCGACTTTGTCCTCGGATTCTTTGCAATATTTTAATTGTTCTAATGTCCACATTTTAATGACTTTTTTATAACACCTTGAATTCATACCCTTCCTCTTTCAGGAATTCAATGGCACGAGGAAGTGCATACTGCAGATTACCGTTGTTCCAAGACTTCAGTGAATCATGGAAAGTGATGATGGAACCGTTGCGTGCATAGCGCTTCACATTGTTCAATACCTGTTCCGGGCGCATCCGTTTACTATAATCACGAGTTACGAGATCCCACATGATAATGCGGTAATGATAGCGCAAGGTATAATACTGCCGGAACCCCATGTGTCCGTGTGGTGGACGGAAGAGATCGGAATGAATAATTTCGTCTACCTTTCTGGCGTTTGCGAGGTAATCCGGATTAGAATATTCAAATCCACGGATGTGGTTGAAGGTATGGTTACCGATGCGGTGTCCGTGTTCTACCACCATCCGGTATTCATCCGGGTGCTTGCGTATATTGTCGCCTACCATAAAGAAGGTAGCTTTAATATGATGCTTTTCCAATACTTCCAGTACCCAGGGAGTTACTTCAGGGATGGGGCCGTCGTCAAAAGTCAGATAGACTGCCCGTTCATTCGGATCCATCCGGAAGATAGCTTGTGGATACAACGCCCGGAAAAGCCAAGGTGGTTGTTCTATAAACATGAGAGTCTGTGTTAAACAAGTATTAAGTAATAAGTATTAAGTATTATCCATGCGGAAAACATGTCGGACGCCTATGGTAATACTTAATACCTGATACTTAATACTTACTAATGCGAATCAGTAGTTGAAATCACTAGCTGATTCAGTTAGTTAAATTGTTATTATTCAATTAATTATCTCATTTATTTATTTCTTAATCTCCTTGAAAATCAGTATATTAGAAGAATAAAACCACTCATTATTCTAATTATGATTCCCAAGGAGAAAGAGCTAAAACTTATAAAAATATATATGTATATCTGCGATGTTTATCAGTCTTCACTGAAGTTCTACTGTCAGAGGTTCAGTAATAACGCTACACCGATCTTCACTGATCAGGAGCTGCTTACCGTATATCTGTTCTGCGGAGCGTATCAGCGCTATTTTAGCATCAAAGAGATACATACATTCACCAAAGAATATTTGCTTTCCTGGTTCCCTAACCTTCCCTCTTATCAAACATTCAACTATCGGCTGAAGCTGATGAGTGAGGCGATTAATGAACTGGTGAAGCATCTCATTACTTTCTTTAAACCAACAGATTGCGATTCTATGATATCACTTATTGACTCCATGCCCATCATTACTTGTGCAGGAAAGAACAAAACCGGAAAAGTGGCTATTGAAATTGCCACTAAAGGATACTGCTCTACAAAGAACATGTATTATTTCGGGCTCAAACTTCACACCTTAGCTTTCCGCAGGGAAGGAACCATTCCATTCCCCGAAATGATCATCTTATCATCGGCAGAGGAGAATGATCTGACTGTTCTTAAAAGAGAAGCCGCTGATAGTCTTATAAACAGATATATATTTGCGGATAAGATATACTCAGACTTCTCGTTCTGGGGAAACAAACAGCAGGAACAAGGGGGAACCATGATGACTCCCGTTAAAGCAATAAAGGGAGAGGAGCCTATTATTACTCAAAGAGAGAAAGCGGGCAGAGACCTGTTTTCAACTGCAGTATCAAAGGTCAGACAACCGATAGAATCTTTTTTCAACTGGCTGAATGAAAAAACAAATATTCAAAGAGCGATGAAAGTCAGATCTACATCTGGACTTTTAGTACATACGATGGGCAAAATTGCCATCGCATTCATTTATCTAATTTTCTAAAACAAGGAATCAGAGTTCAACTACTGATTCGCATTACTATTTATTTCCCTTTCATTCTTGTCACGTACTCGTTATAAAGTTGGTCGAGTTGCGTGGAGTAATGTTTCGCGAGTTCTTCTGATTTGTATTTTTCCATTAAGCGGACTTCGGCGTCAAGCAAGCTGGCGTTGTACACGAAGTTTTCGCCGGCGATGGCAAGCTGGTTATCGTTCAGGCTAAGATACCAGATCATGTATTCGAGCGATTTGTTGGCAAGCTCGTCGATGATCTTGTTGGCTTTCTCGTTCTGTCCCAGCTGGTAATAAGATTCTGCCATTTGGAAGGCGCCGTTTGCCCAGTCGTACGGTACGTTGTATGACGGAATCATCTTTTCGGCGTAGTCGAGTGCGGCGAGTGCCTTATCCTTCTTGCCTTCTTTGATAAGTTGGCCTACAAGTTGCGTGAAGATACGGCGGTGCGTGTAGCACATACGCATCACGTTCTCGTCGATATAGATACCCGGTTTGTCGATACCGCCGAACTTGAACTTGTTCATCAGGTTGTCGTACATCTTTTCGCTGTCTATCTTGCTGTCCAGTTTGTCCGTATCGAATGGTGTGAAACGGTAGGCAAGACCTTCCTGCATAAAGTGGTTGCCCATGCCCAGATGGTTTTCGCTTCCTACGGTGATTGCCATATAGATAGGACGTTCCCAGTTGGCATTGGCAAGCATTTCAAGCATCATCAGTTCACTCTTGTAGAGGGCGCGTTTCGGGTTGCCGTTGGCGTCTCTAAGGGTGATTGTCATGTATTCGGGGATAGAGTCGCCCAGAGCTTCCGGTATCTTCATGCCGGAGCGGTGTACGGCTTCTTTGTCCACCTTCATTACGATGCTGTCCGTAGGGATAAGCGGCAGTTGGATATCTTTTCCAGTCTTTTTGAGAAGCTCTTTCAACTGGTCGTTCTTACCGAGCATCCAGCGGTTGATGATTTCCTTCAATTCGTATGGATTCTCACCAAAAATGGAGTGAACGAGTGATAATATGGTAGTGTCTCCCTGTGCAGCCAGTTCGTTTGCCTGTTTGAAATAGCTGTCGATAAAGGCCTTCATTTCCGTACGGATAGGGATATATTCATTTTGTCCTTCCACATATTCCACACGGTCCCAAGTGATAGGAAGCGATGGGGAATCGTAGGCCGGACGTTTCATTTGGTCGATATACCAGTCTGTTTGCAAGTAACTTAGGTTACAGGTGCGGGCATCTGTACGGAAGCCTTCTGTTTCCTGGTTGTACCACAATGGGAAAGTATCATTATCACCATTGGTATAGATAATCGGATTTCCTTTTTCCTGTAAGGTCATCAGGTAGTTCTGTCCGAAGTCGCGGGCAACGAAGCGTCCGCTACGGTCGTGGTCATCCCAAGTCTGTCCCGCCATCTGGATGGGGACGAACAAACAGAGCACTGAAGCCAATACGGCTGCCGGAAGTTCCTGCATCTTACAGTATTCTCGCAGCATACGGATGATACCTGCCACTCCCATACCTACCCAGATGGCAAAGGCGTAGAACGAACCGGCATACGCGTAATCTCGTTCACGGGGCTGTGCAGGGGTTTGGTTGAGGTAGAGCACGATGGCGATACCTGTCATGAAGAACAGGAAGAAGACCACCCAGAATTGCTGGATACCCCGCTGGCTATGATAAGCTTGCCAGAAGAGTCCGATTAAGCCGAGAATCAGCGGCAGACAGTAGAATACATTGTGTCCTTTATTGTTTTTGAGATCCTGCGGAAGCAGTTCCTGATTACCTACCAGCAAGTTGTCGATAAACGGAATACCGGTGATCCAGTTGCCGTGTTCAATTTCTCCGCTACCCTGTATGTCGTTCTGCCGTCCGGCAAAGTTCCACATGAAATAACGCCAGTACATGAAGTTCAACTGGTAGGAGAAGAAGAATTTGATATTTTCCCATTGGTTAGGCATGTTCACCATTACCATTTCTCCGCATTGGTCGTAAGGAACGTCGTGTCCTTTGATGTCTACCCATTGCTTGTAGAGTGGTGCGTGTGACGAGCTGTACATACGCGGGAAAAACATATTCTGTGCATATTCGTATTCCACGCGTCCGGGAAGTTCGATATAAGAGTCTTTTTCGTCGGGAGAAGTCTTTTCCTTGCGGACAAACTTGCTTCCTGCTTCCGACTGGCGCGGAATACAATAGCCGTCTTTTACGTCGAGTGCCACTTTCGAAGAGAAAGCAGGGCCGTAGAAGAGCGGACGGGTTCCGTATTGTTCACGGCCGAGGTATTCGCCCAGGGTGAATATATCCTCCGGTGAGTTTTGGTCCATCGGAGTGTTGGCAGTAGAACGGATAACGATCAGTGCGTAAGAAGAATACCCGATTACGATCATCATGGTGCACAGTAATGCTGTGTTCATGGTGCGGGCGGTGATACGCCATCTCTCTTTGATTTTAGCCTGTACACTCGGAGCAAGATAAAGTCCCAGTGCGGCAATAACCAAAATACCGATGATGATACTGCTGGCTCCGTGTCCGTAGAATGGGATACCCAGCAAAGCGATCGTCAGGATAAAGGAGATAGCCATGCGCGCTTTGTTCTTTTCGGTGTAACTTTCGTATACACCCCAGATCAGAGCGGCCGCAAGCAGAATGATATAAACCACTACGCCCGAATTGAATGACATTCCGAGTCCGTTGACGAACAACAGTTCAAACCAGCCGCCTACTTTCACGATACCCGGTACGATGCCGTAAAGCACGGCTGCAACGAGCACCATTGAACCTAATAGCGCTATTAACGAACCTTTGGCGGTAGCATTCGGCGTTTTTTTGTAGTAGTATACCAATACGATGGCAGGCAGACAAAGCAAGTTCAATAAGTGCACACCGATACTCAATCCGGTCAGATAGGCAATGAGGATAATCCAACGGTCGCTGTACGGCTGGTCGGCTACGTCTTCCCATTTCAGAATCAACCAGAAAACAACAGCGGTAAACAGGGAGGAGAAGGCATATACTTCACCTTCCACGGCCGAGAACCAGAATGTGTCACTGAATGTATAAACCAGTGCACCGATCAGTCCGCTACCCATCACTGTGATAAGCTGTCCTTTGGTGATATTGTTTTCGTCAGTGATAATCAGTTTGCGTACCAGGTGGGTGATGCTCCAGAAAAGGAACAGGATACAGGCGCCACTCATGAGGGCACTCATGTAATTCACCATTTTAGCAACAGTTGTTACGTCGGAAGCAAATTGAGAAAACAGATTCGCCACTAGCATGAAGAAAGGTGCGCCGGGCGGGTGTCCGACTTCCAGTTTATAGCCGGTGGTTATGAACTCCGGGCAATCCCAGAAACTTGCGGTCGGTTCTATTGTCAGGCAGTAGACGGTTGCCGCAATGATGAATGTAAGCCAACCCATAAGGTTGTTTACGGTTCTGTACTGTTTCATTAGCACTATCGTAGTTTATTCGTTAAAAACAAATTATGAGGTCGCAAAGATAGTGATTTGTAAGGATAATGAGGAAGAAAGTAAGAAATATTAAGTAACGGAGGGCTGATTTACTATCTCTTTCACTCTTCCGGAAGGCGGGAACTTGTGTGTTGGCAAGTAAGGAAATTATTTTTAGTCCTTTAATAAATAAGCTCTGGTGTATTAGAGATAAACTTCCTTTATCCTGTTAGTGAACTTCTTTTGCCTTAATAACAAACTTCCTTTTCATTAGTCATAAACTATAATTGCAAGTTTTGTTTTTATAAATGAAACTTGCAATTATAAAAACAAAGCTTTCAATTTTATAAACGTAACTTGCGTTTATAGATTATCCTTAGTCAATCATAACTTTCCTGTTAGAGAAGAACAAGTTTACTATTAATACAACGGAAGTTTACTATTAATAGCTTGGACGTTAGGTGTTAACACTTGTAATATCAGCTGTTAATGGTTGAGATTTCAGGTATTAATACTTGGGTTGCTGTATATATATGTTTGGGATATTGAATATGTGTATCCTTTAATGATGGTGATGATGTTCCCCTAAAACCCGATGAGGCAGTGTGCCGTGTCCCAATAGCTCGATGGGGCAGTTGAAGTTTCTTTCCAGCCATTCGGTAGTGACGCCCGTGTCCGGATGGTAATCCAGCGTTTCGTTGACGCAGGCGATGGATTTTACCTGTTGCAATACAGTGCCGATGTCGTGACTGACAAGGATAATGGCACATTCTTTATTGATTTCAGCCAATAACTCATAAAGGCGTGCTTCGAAACGCTTGTCGATATACGTGCTGGGCTCATCGAGAATCAACACTGCAGGATCCGAGATGATGGCACGTCCTAACAGGGCACGTTGCAGTTGTCCACCGCTTAATTGTCCGATAGAGCGGCTTTCAAGCCCTTCAAGCCCCATGCGGGCGATAATCTGTTTGCCTTTCTCTCTCTGTTCGGGAGTGAACCGGGAGGTAAGCGACTTCTGTATGCTCAAGCCGGACAGGATCACTTCTTCCACGGAAATAGGGAACTTCCGGTCTATGGTGCTGTATTGCGGCAGGTAACCGAGGAAAAGCTGGGATTTTGCGGAAGAGCTTTGGTGGGAGTTTTTGGCAGATGTTTCTGTCGAAGTTCCTTCCGTAGATGTTCTTATGGGAGCCTTCTCGGGAGTATGGAATATAATTTCCCCTCCGGTTGGTTTCAACAAACCGAGGATGCACTTTATAAGCGTTGTTTTGCCGCCTCCGTTCGGACCTATAATACCTAGAAAATCCCGTTCGTAGATGCTTAGATTAACATCGTGGAGAACAGTGCGACCGTCATATCCGGCGGAAAGATTCTTTATTTCGATTATTGGTTTCATTATTGGAAAGGGCTTGATTGGTTCTTTCTTTATACGTTTATTTGGTGGTAGCTTGCGGCGCAAGGGCTTTGGCTACATTCAGCATCTCTTCCTCCCAGTCATAACTTAACGGGTTGATAGGGACCACTTTCGTTCCGGTTTGCTGCGCGATGGTTTCCGCATTGCGTTTGTCAAACTCCGGTTGAACGAAGATAACGCCTACATTTTCCGCCTGACAGACGTCTATCAGGTCTTTCAGATGAGCGGGAGAGGGTTCTTTGCCTCCTTCTTCGATCGAAATTTGATGCAATCCGTAGTCGCGGGCGAAGTAGGAGAGGGCCGGATGATAAATCATGAAGGCTTTGGCTGCTTCGGGAGCGGAGAGTTGACGGCGAATCAGGCTGTCGGTGTGCTGGATGCGCTGGCAGAGCGAATCGTAGCGGTTTCTATAGTATACTTCATTTGCCTTATCCAGTTGGCTAAGGGCTTTGTAGGTATTTCCTGCAATGATTAAAGCATTACCGGTGGAATTCCATACGTGAGGCTCTACGGCGTGGATATGCCCGTCGTGGCTGTTATGTCCGTGGGCATGGTCGTGGTCATCATTGTTGAGTATGAGGTCGATTCCTTTGGAGGTGTCGAACACTTGAATATGGGGGGTATTGTTCATTAAACGATCCATCCAGGTCTGTTCGAAGCCGATGTATCCGATGCGGAAATAGGCTTTGCTGTCTCCCAGAGAAACAAGTTGTTGGGGGACAGGATCATAGGTTTCCGGGCTGGAACCTTTGGGGACCATGCTGACTACTTTAAATTTATCTCCGGCAATAGCTTCCGTGAAATAACGTTGCGGTTCCAGGGTGACGGTAATCACCGGTTTTGCTTCGTCATCGTTGCTTGCTTGGGAAGAGCGTCCTGTGCAGGCTGCCATTAGGAGGCAGGCACTAAGGAGGAAAAGGGTTCTCATATCTTTTAGTTGTTTTTTCATGACTTCTTCTATTTCGGGGTTTCTTTCTTATCTTGTTCCTATTCTTATTTTCGGGCCCGTAATATTTCCCGTTTACCACCCGGAGGTCCGGGCAGGCGTTCTACTGTGAATCCGGCTGTCTGCAACATCCGGCGGACGACACCTTTGGCGCAGTAAGTGGTCAGGATACCGTCTTTATCTAATAAAACGTAGAGGCGGTTGAATAGTTCTTGCGACCACATTTCCGGCTGCTTTTCCGGTGCAAAGGCATCGAAGTAAATGAGGTTAAATGAAGGATTCAGGGCAGGTGATTCGGCGTTGGTTACGCTATCATTGACATTGCTCATTGTCCGTTCTCTGTTCTCAACCCATTTGTTTACGTCTGTCTCTACTTTCTGTAGGGTGAAGTGTGGAGTGAGTTGCACGTCTTTCTCCCAAGGTGATGTATGAAGTTGCTTAAACAATTCGATAGCCGGTTGCTGCCGGTCGCTCGTTGTTAATTGTTCATCATTGGAGATATATCCTAGTTGCTCTATCGTCTGCCATTCCAGCGGATAGAGTTCCAATCCTGTATAGTGTATATTCCATCTGCTTCTTTCTGCTTCTTCCAGGGTGAGCCAGGCGTTTAGCCCTGTCCCGAAGCCGATTTCAAGAATACGCGGAGTAGTGGCGGAAGAGGCTTTAAGTCCCATATCGATGAAAATATGTTGAGACTCCGTGCGTGCCCCTTTCGTTGAATGATAATGTTCATTCAATTCCGGAACAAACAGGGTAGCGCTCCCGTCGTCGGTTTTCTCAATAATCCTTTTCATCATACAATCTCTAATACTTACTGTCTAACGTCTAATACTTTATACTTAATACCTAATACTTATTTCCTATCCTGCTATAGCATCCCAGGCACTTTCGAGTGCATACAGGAGAAGAATATAACGTATCAGTTTGCCGACAAACATGGAAACTATGGTGAGCCATGTGTTGCTTCGCATAAATCCCAGTGCAATGGCTATCACTTCCCCAATGGCGGGAAGAAAGGTGAAGAAGGCCATCAATGCTCCTTTCCCTTGCAGGAATTTCACCATTTTGTCTACTTTCTCTTTCTTTACCTTGAAATATTTCTCAATCCAGCTGATTTTGCCCAGACGCCCCATGTAGTAGCAGGTCATTCCGCCTACTGTATTGCCCAGAGTGGCGGAGATCAGACAGGCTATCGGGGGCAGCCCGAGTTTCACCAGTGCCACCAGTACCAATTCGGAACTGAAAGGCACGATGCTCCCAGCCAATAAAGCCGAGATGAATAATCCCGGGAGTCCCCATTCTATGAGGAGTTGTATCGTTGAGTCTATAAAAGCGTCCATACGTTAAAACCAAATAAAAGGATGAGGCAGACCGTGGCAACAATGAAGAATATATTCGATGTTTTGTTGTTGGTCAGCACAAAAAGGTGGCCGATCAGTATGCTGTTGCTTATCATGAGCAACGGCAAGAGATTGCTGCATTGTGACGGCTGTAGCACAATCAGTACGAAGAGAAAGAGTGTCACGTCTATGAGAAACTGTAAATAGGCGCGCGTACGTATCTTATCTTCGAATCCGGCAACGACGCAATGGGCGGCGCTGACGATGAACAATACAAACAGATAGCCGAGAGTCGCCAGCTCCCACGGCTGGAGTATCTGTAGGTTGAATATATCTCCAAAAGTAGCCAGTTCTTTGAAAGGATGATAGAACAGCTCTATCTGATCGTAGAAGAAAGCGTGTCCGAACAGCATCCAGTAGGGCATTGTCCATCCTACCAGCGCGCCACAGAAACTACGGAACGTAAGTGACTGAAAGCGGTGCGCCTCAAATAACCAGAGCACCGAGAAGAAGGTGAGCTGGGGAAAGAGAATGCTCCCTGCACCGATAAACAGGAACGAGTAGAACAGATATCCTGACGCCTGTGCCTGCTGGTAACTCTTGAACAGGAAATAGATGGAGAATAAAAAGGTTATGGCGGCAACGTTTCCGGCATATAACAG
>OKSF01002330.1_pt1 | contig 13122 bp, 10 predicted proteins | sample 1606061 | NCBI WGS metagenome assembly OKSF01 (sample SAMEA3541567, study PRJEB24748) | human gut metagenome | biome: human gut; feature: human-associated habitat; material: faeces | place: China | collected 2012 | reverse complement strand
CTTTCGCTCGAGGAGCTCAACGACATCGACCGCGTCTACGTGATCGCCTGCGGCACCAGCTACCACGCCGGACTCATCGCCAAGAACCTTATCGAGGGCTGGGCTCGCATCCCCACCGAGGTGGAGGCGGCCAGCGAGTTCCGTTATCGCAACCCCATCATTACGCCGACGACGCTTGTCGTTGCCGTGTCCCAGTCGGGCGAGACGGCCGATACCCTTGCCGCCATTCGCGACGCGCGCATCAAGGGTGCCAAGGTCTTCGGCATCACCAACGTGGTGGGCAGCCCCGTGGCGCGTGAGAGCGACGGCGTCATCTACACCAAGGCCAACAAGGAGATCGCGGTCGCCTCGACCAAGAGCTTCATCGGCCAGGTCGTGAGCCTGACGCTGCTGGCTCTGCTGCTAGCGCAGGTCAAGTACCGCCTGACCACCAAGCAGGCGCGCATGCTGTTCCGCGAGCTTTCCGATACGGCCGAGCAGATCCAGTGGATTTTGGATACCCAGACCGAGGCCGTGCATGAGGCCGCCCTGCTGTGCAAGGACGCGCAGTCCGCACTGTTCGTGGGTCGCGGCATGGGTGCCGCTATTTCCTACGAGGGTGCGCTCAAGCTCAAGGAGGTCAGCTACCTGCACGCCGAGGCCTACGCCGCCGGTGAGATGAAGCACGGCCCCATTGCCCTGATCGACCCGGGCTTCCCTGTCATCGCTGTGGCCACCAAGAGTGCCACCTACGACAAGACCGTGTCGAACCTTATGGAGTGCAAGGCGCGCGGCGCCAAGGTCATCGTCGTTGCCACCGAGGGCGACGAGGAGATCAACAAGATTGCCGACTGCATCATCCGCGTGCCGGCAGTCCGCGACGTGTTCAGCCCCATCACGGCGAGCGTCCCGCTGCAGCTGCTCGCCCGCGAGGTCGCCATCCTGCGCGGCTGCGACGTCGATCAGCCCCGTAACCTAGCCAAGAGCGTCACGGTAGAGTAGTTGGTTCCGCCGTTCTAGCGACTAAGGCCCGGCTCCGCATCAAGACGGAGCCGGGCCTTTTCTGCATTTGCCCAGATAAAACCTGCCAAAATAAACCTGTCCCTTTTTGGCAGGTTAGCGGAGCTTACTGGTCTCGAAGTACTCGGGGAACTGGTCCAGAACCTCGGTTTGGTTGCGGAACATCATGTGCAGGTGCTTGCTGACCAAAAAGCTCGCTTCGATGGGGTCGCGACCGGCGATAGCGCGGCGAATCTGCTTGTGCTCGTTCACGATGTCCTGATTGTCGAGAACCTGCGTGGCGGCGCGCAGCCAGCGGAAGCGCTCCAGGTCGGCATTGGTCTCTTCGAGCCACGACCAAACGGTGCTGCGACATGCGAAGCTAAAAATCATGTGATGCATGAGGTTGTCGCTCAAAAAGAAGCCGATGCGATCCTCTTCGGCCATGGCCTTTTCCTGCAGCACGATGGCGCGGTCGAGCTGCTCGATGCCGGCCGACGTGGCTCGCGCACAGCACTCCACAATCACCTGCTTTTCCAGATGTTCGCGGATGTAGCAGGCACTCTCGGCAAGGGTGAGGTTGATGGGTGAGACGTAGGTGCCGCTCTGGGGCACGGTGCGCACCAGGCCTTCCTGCGCCAAGCGAACCAAAGCCTCGCGCACGGGCGTGCGCCCCATATCCAGGTCGTCGCAAAGTTGCTTGACGCCCAGCTTTTCGCCCGGCTTGTAGTCCAGGTAGACGATTTTGCGTCGAATGGTGTGGTAGGACTGGTCCTGTAGGCTCGTTTCCTGCTCGCCGACGTGCATCGATTCTTCCATAGCGCCTCGCAACTGTTCTATCAAACTCATATGTCAGTTGTTAATTATGCCGCGAATCAGCTCTCCGCGGTGGGTAATTCGGCTGTTGCCTGAGAACTATTGCGGCATCTTAGTCTGTGTTTGCGCAAGGCTGCGCTCAATGTTGCCGTATCATAAGCCGTCGCAAACGTGAAATAGAAAGAAGGAATCCCATATGCAACTGGCAAATATCGTACGCGAGCGCTGGAAAGGCGTTTTGTTCTGCCTGATCATCGCTATCCCCGCAACGCTGCTCGGCAAACAGATTGAGGTGGTCGGCGGGCCGGTATTCGCCATCCTCTTCGGCATGGTTCTGGCGCTCGTCTTTCCCAAGAATCATCGCGAACAGCTCGCCGCCGGTGTCACCTATACGTCTAAAAAAGTCTTGCAGTACGCGGTAATCCTGCTTGGCTTTGGCATGAACCTCTCGCAGATTCTGTCCAAGGGCGCCCAGTCGCTGCCGATTATCGTGGCGACAATCTCGACTTCGCTTGTCATTGCCTTTGTGCTCTGCCGCGTTATGAACGTGCCGGGCAAGATCGCGACGCTTGTGGGTGTGGGCTCGTCGATTTGCGGCGGTTCTGCCATCGCCGCGACCGCGCCCGTCATCGATGCCGACGATCGCGAGATTGCCCAGGCCATTTCGGTCATCTTCCTGTTTAACGTTATCGCGGCGCTCGTGTTTCCGACGCTCGGCGGTATGCTCGGGCTGACAGACGAGGGCTTTGGCCTGTTTGCCGGCACCGCCATCAACGACACCTCGTCCGTAACGGCTGCGGCGAGCGCCTGGGACAGCATGCATCCCGGCGCCAATGTGCTCGAGAGCGCCACGGTGGTCAAGCTCACCAGAACGCTGGCCATTATCCCCATCACGCTGGTTCTCGCATGCTGGCAGATGCATCTGGCGCGCAAGGCCGGCGGCGACGCCAAAAGCACGTTCTCGCTTAAACGCGCGTTTCCCATGTTCGTGCTGTTCTTTGTGCTGGCGAGCGTAATCACCACGGTGCTTCAGCTTCCTGCATCCATTACGGCGCCCATCAAGGAGCTGTCGAAGTTCTTTATCGTGATGGCTATGGCGGCTATTGGCTTTAATACCGATATCGTCGAGCTGGTCAAAAAGGGCGGCAAGCCCATCGCGTTGGGCTTTTGCTGCTGGATTGGCATTGCGTGCATGAGTTTGGGAATGCAACACGTGCTGGGAATCTGGTAGAGAAGTAGCTTATTTGCGTGCTGCGTGCTGGCGAGCGCATGCCTGCGGTGGAGCGATAGGAGCTCTTGCGGGTATGGCTTGTCCGCAGGTTTATAGGTCCCGAAGAGCTCTTATCGCCCCGCCAGGATGGCGATGCGGGGCACCTCATATACTCGCAGGACGGCGGCTTCTGCCCTATAGTGTTTGGTGAGCAATATCGTTCAATTTTGAAACACTCGGTCGTGCGACCGTCGGCGGTTGCACGTCGCCGCGGACAGGGGCAAATCATGAATAGCGATGCCAAGCTGAACATCTTGACCGAGGCCCTGGCTGCTGCCGGGGCCTCGGCATTGGCAATCGATGCGCGTGGGGACGTCGTGATTTCGACCATGAATGACGCGGCGCTTGAGCGGGATGTGGCGGCTTTTGTCGCTGAGCGCCTCGACCGTATAGGAGACGGCGCGCGTCTGGTTATGGGGCGCGCGGGTACGCGCCTGAGCCTGACCGTTCGCCCCACCGACAAAGAGGGTGGGGGCCTTTGGGTCGTCGTGGTCCGCGAGGTGCGCGGCGCCGCGGCACATGCGGGCATCGAGTGGCTCAACGCCGGCGAAGTTGAGGCCCGCTACGAATCGAGCGCGTACGGCATCGTTGAGGGGGCGGCCTCGGTAGCTGCGCCGGTCGCCGAGAGCTACGCGCGCGGTGTGCCCCTTATGCTCGAGGGCGAGCTGGGAGCGGGTCAGATCGAGATCGCCAAGCGCCTCTATCTGGACGGTCCTTTTGCCGATCAACCCTTTGTTGCCGTTGCGCTCGATGAGCTTACCGATCGCGGTTGGCGCCACGTGCTCAAAAGCGCCGAATCGCCATTGTTCCAAACGGGGCTGACACTTTGCATTGCGGGCTGGAATGCGGTTGGCCCCCAGCGCCTTCGCGAGCTCGTTTCCACGATGGCCGACACCGCGTTGGCGACGCGCTGCCATGTGGTGCTGACGGCGAATGACATGCCGGGCGGCAGCGAAAGTGATCAAGCCGCCTTTGTGACCGAGCGCTTCGCCTGTGCGGTGAGCGTGGCGCCGGCAATCGTCGAGCAGGGAGCCGCGTCGACGAAGGTTGCGCGCTATTTGGAATATCTCGCTGGTGCATTTGGGACGGCAGCGCCCACGCTGTCTGCCGCGGCGACGAAGGCGCTCGATGCTTACCGCTGGCCGCGCAACTATCTGCAGCTCCGCGAGGTCTCGGAACGACTGTATATATTGGTGGGGACGGGCACGGTGGATCGCGCTGTGGCGGAGGAAGTGCTAGCCCAAGAGGACGTGATTAAGACCGCAACCTTTGGCGCCCCGACACTCGAAAGCGACCTGTATATCCTGCGACCGTTGGCCGATACCGAGCGAGATATCGCGCATCTGGTTGTAGATCATCTCCACGGCAACCGAACCCGTGCGGCGGAGGTGCTGGGCATAAGCCGAACAACGCTGTGGCGCTTGCTGAAGGACGATGACCGTTGAGCGAGGCGCCCGTGACCGCGCGCGACGCGTGTGCTACAGTCCAAAGCGTTATTGTTTCGATTTGGTTACGGCGTGCGGGGGCGTATGGCTGAGACTACAAAACCGAGCCGCAGAAGGCGGAGCGCCGCACCGGTCAACCGACGCACGACATCGGTGACGTGGGGCAAACACGCCTCGGGGTTTGATGGTTCGTTCAAGCGCACTAAATACGGTTATCCTTCGGCAAGCGCCCGCTTGGCCATGCAGGCAGAGTCCTCGTTGTGGGGCCGCAAGTGCGTGGTGGGCTCAAAGCTCAAGCACGACGGCACGCTCGGTTACATCAGCCGCGGGGCGGCTCGTCGCAGCGGACTCAATCCGGCTGGTTGGCATCGTTATGTTCCGATCGCGGTCGTCATTGCGGTGATCATCATCGCACTCGCTGCGCTTGGCTACGCCGGCGGCGGCGCCAACTTGGACGCAGTGTTTAAATCGCTCGAGCTCGCGCATGCAGGCACAGAAATTGTCGAGGGCGCTCAGACCCAGACGGGCGTCGCGCCCCAGCGCGGTATCGTTGCGGCAGCCTCCACCATCGCCGACGCTCAAAAGGACGACGGCGAACAGGGCGACGGCGCCGAAACGACCCACACGAACGAAACGACGACAACTCCACCGGCAAGATAAGTTGCGAGCGGGTCCGCCGTTCGTTAGAACGGCGGGACTAATTACTTTACATACACCACGTTGTCGCGGCGGGGTTTGGGCTCGGGTAGCGTGTCTTCGGCATAGCCCAGAATGCAGTGACCGACACCGCGCAGGCTGCCGTCGGCGGGCAGGTCCCAGCTGGCCAGCAGCTCCAGGCCCTCGGGCGAGTCAAAGACCTCGTGCGCGCGGTGAATCCAGCACGAATCGACACCCAGTGCATAGGCGGCGTTGAGCAAGTTGCCCATGGCGAGCGAGCCGTCTTCCAGATGCGTGGGCACGCTGCGGTCGACCAGCACCACCACAACGGTCTTGGCGCCATAGAAGGGGTCACTGTTGCTGCCCATGACCTGGGCGTTGAGCTGTGAGAGACGCTCGACGGTCGCGGGGTCGGTGACGGCGACAAACGTCACCGGCTGGCGGCCCATGCCGCTCGGTGCATATTGGCCGGCTTCGATAATACGTGCAAGCTTTTCGACCTCGACGGGACGATCGCTGTATTTGCGGCAGCTGCGGCGGTGAATGAGTGCTTCGATAGTCTCCATGGTGTCTCCTTGCGGTGGCGTTGCAGATGCCCCGTTCATACCCGTCGGGCTCAAACGGTAGACGGTCAATTGCCCGGCCAAAAGGATAGATTCCAATTGGAAAAGTAGGTTTGCATAAAAGTACCTTCAGAATGTGACAAACAAATGGGACGGTTAAACGTTTTATCCCGTCTACCCTGCGGTTTTTTACCACTTGCCTAAATGACGAACGCATAACCTCTGATAAAGGTTTTACTAAAGGAGTACCAACGTTTATCAATGCGCCGTGGTGGCGCCGGGCCAGGAGGTAACATCATGTTCCAGGCTGGAGATGTCGTCGAGACCGACTTCGAAGGATTTCTGAAGCTGCTGCGTTCCAAGACGCGCGCTTTTGTGACGATTGACGATCACGAGTACTACATCACGCACACCGATGGCTATTGGCGTGTTCAGGATTGCGAGGCCCTCAACGACAAGGGCCACTTTACTGACTGCTCCGAGCTGGTCAACACGGTCTGCGAGGTCGTCGAGCTGCCGTGGATTGCCGGCAAGAGCCTGCACGATAGCTTCTCGGGCGCTACGGTCTACGAGGCCGTCGCCGCCTAGCAGCAAATAATCGATTTCCTCTCATGACCGCCGGCGCTGCCCCCGCGCCGGCGGTCTTTTTTGTCGATATGTTGTATAGCCTGTGCGCTGCGAACGAAGCCCTTGACGGTAGTCAAAACTCGGACTAATCTGAAACTTCAATTAGTCAAAATTCGGACTATCGAATGGTGGGAGAGATGGATTGCGCGGTTACGTCGGTCGATTTTGACCGGATGCTCAACGGGCTCGACCGTATTTATTCAGAGTTCGCGCGTGCCTGCGGCCTTTCGGATTGCGCCTATTGGATGCTCGTTGATATCAGCACGGCGGACGAAGACGTTGCCGTGAGCCGACTCACGAGCGAATGGTTCTATAGCAAGCAGACCATTAACTCGGCAATTAAAACCCTGACGGCGCGAGGGCTTGCAACGCTGGAATTTGCCGAAGGCAGCCGAAAGAATAAGGTCGTTTGTTTGACCGATGAGGGCCGGCGGTTCGCCGAGCACTATGCGTTGCCGGCGGTTAAAGCCGAGCAGCGTGCCTTTGGCGCGCTCGAACCCTGGGAACAGCGTGAGATTATGCGTCTGGTCGGCAAGTTTTCCCATGTGCTCAACGAGGAGTGCGAAGCGTTTAAACAGCAGATAGCCGCCGAGAGCCAAGTGGAAAAACAAGAAGAGGGGGAGACGTGCGACTCTTAATGAGGTTTATGAGGCCGTATCGCGGGCTGATTGCGGTGACACTGTTTGTGCTGCTGATAGATAACGTCGGCACGCTGCTGGTACCTACGATGTTGGCGAATATGGTCAATACCGGCATCACGACGGGTGATGTCGACTACATCCTGCGCAACGGCCTGTACATGCTTATCGCGACCGGCATGGCCAGCGGTGGCGCGGTGCTGGGCTGTTATCTTTCGGCCCGCCTGGCAGCCAACGTGGCCTGTGACATCCGCAACGCCGTCTACGACAAGTCGCTCGAGCTGTCTGCCAGCGACTTTGAGCGCTTTGGCACCGGCTCGATGATCACGCGATCGCTCAACGACATCAACGTGATCCAGCAGGCGATTCTGCAGACGATTCAGCTGGTGCTGCCGGTGCCGTTTTTGGCCGTGGCGGGCATCATCTTTGCCTGGCATATCGATCCCGCCATGGGTACGCTGCTGGGCGCGGTCGTGGCGATTGTGCTGGTGGCGGCGGTCTTTACGGTGGCTAATGCCGCGCCGATCTTTATGCGCCTGCAGAGTTTTATCGACCGCATGAACGTCGTGCTGCGCGAGAACATCGTGGGCGTGCGCGTCATCCGCGCGTTTAACAAGGAGCGCCATGAGGAGCAGCGCCTAGACGAGGTGTTTAGCGATTACGCGGCCAACGCCATCAAGGTCAACCACCTGTTTGTGGGCCTCGATAGCTCCAGCTTCTTTCTGATGAACATCGCCGAGGTGGCGGTGCTGTGGGTGGGAGGCAACCGCGTAGGCGTCCACGCCATGCAAATCGGCAGCATCTCGGCCGTGCTGGAATACGCGATTCTGATCCTGTTCTTTGTGATGATGGCGCAGATGGTGATTCTGACGCTTCCGCGCGCCGCGGCGTGCCTCAACCGTGCACAGCAGGTGCTCCAGATTGAGCCGAGCATCGTCGATGGTAAGGGTACGCTCGACGCGGGCGCGTCCGACTCAAAGGACGGAGCAGACGCGGTCGCCGTGTTCGATCACATGTCGTTTCGCTTTGACGACGCCGACGAGGACACCCTGTACGATCTGAACTTTACCTGTCGCCGTGGCCAGACCACGGCAATTGTAGGTTCGACGGGATCGGGCAAATCGACGGTGGCCAAGCTCTTGTTGCGTTTCCACGATGCCACGAAGGGCGCCATTCGCCTCAATGGTGTTGACCTGCGCGACCTTTCGCAAGACGAGATTCGCGGGCATATCGCTTACGTGCCGCAGAAGGCGTGGCTGTTCTCGGGCACGGTGGCGAGCAACCTGCGCTATGGCAACGAGGGTGCGACCGAGGCCGACATGCTTCACGCGCTGCGGGTTGCCCAGAGCACCTTCGTGCTCGATCAGCCGCAGGGGCTCGATACCCCGGTGGCGCAGGGCGGTACGAACTTTTCGGGCGGCCAGCGTCAGCGTCTGGCCATCGCCCGTGCGCTCATGAAGCACGCTGATCTGTATATCTTCGACGATAGCTTTTCGGCCCTGGACTTTAAGACCGACGCGGCCCTGCGCCATGCGCTGCAGGACGAGACGCGCGATGCCGCGGTGCTCATCATCGCGCAGCGTATCTCGACCATTCTGCATGCCGACCAGATCGTGGTGCTTAAGGATGGTGAGGTCGTGGGCTTGGGCACGCACGACGAGTTGATGGAGACCTGCGAGGTGTACCGCGCCATCGCGGAATCGCAGATGAAGGGAGGTGAGTAGCATGACCGAGGAGCTCAAGAAGCAGAGCGTCGTTGATGACGCCGTGGCAGCAGGGACGGCTGAGGAGACGGCGGTCGCACCCGGTCTGGATGATGCCGCCAAGGCTGCAGCCGAACGCGAGGCTCGCCGCCAAGCGCTCTACGAGGAAAACGAACGCGCCGAGGACGAGCGCGCCCGCGCTGAGGCAGAGCGCATGCGCGATGTGGGCGACGAGGACGAGGACGAGAAACCCAGCGACACCTGGGCGACGGTGCGCCGTCTGTGGAGCGAGGCCGCCGGCGATCACTGGCGCTTCTACCTCGTGTTCGCGAGCATCGTGTTCTACGCCATCTTTAACACCGCGGCGCCGGCGTACAGCGCCCGCGTCATCGATGAGCTGTGGGGACACGTGAAGCTGGCGTTTGCCAACGACACCACCTTCAGTATCACTTGGGAGAACTGCGGCAGGACCATCTTCATCTACTTTATGATCTGGACGGCCGCCGCCTCGTTCTACGCGCTCCAGAGCTTTTTGATGTCGAGCGTGGCCGAACGCCTCAACCTGCGTCTGCGTAACCGTATCGCTCAAAAGCTCAACCGTCTGCCGCTTGCCTACTTCGACGCGCATCGCCCCGGCGAGGTCGTCAGCCGCGCGACCAACGACCTGGACAAGATGTCCGAAAGCATGCAGCGCGGACTGCTGCAGCTGCTGGTGTCGATCGGCACCGTGGTGGGCGCCGTGGGCGTGATGTTCGTGTTTAGCGTGCCGCTCACGCTGGTCTTTTTGTTCTTTACGGCGTTGTCGCTGCTGGTGACCAAAGTGGTCTCGCGTCGCACACATGACGTGACCGGCGAACGCCAGGAGTGGGTATCCAAGATTACGAGTGCGGTCGAGGAAGGCTATTCGGGCCGTCTGGTGATTCGCGCGTTTAACCGCGAGCGTCAGAGCTCTGCCGAAGTGCATGAGGCCTCGAGGGAGCTGGCGCGCGTGAGTACCAAGGCCGACTTTATGATCAATGCCGTCGGTCCTGCGGTGCGCTTTATCGGCCGTTTGGCGCAGATCGTGATCGCGCTGGTGGGCTGCAGCATGCTGGTCGCCGGCCACATGACCGTCGGCGTGTTCCAGGCGTTCTTCCAGTTTATCTACGAGGCGTCCGAACCCATGACGCAGCTGTCGTTCACCTTTAACTCGCTGCAGAGCGCGCTGGCGAGTGCGGAGCGTGTGTCCGTCCGATCATATTTATATCCGTCCGGAATCGTGGGACAAGCCTTTCGAGGCTCCCGAGCATGTTTGCTCCTCTTATGATAATTGCCATGTACCTTGGGGCTCTACGCACGAGAAGACTTGGCATCTGGTGAAGACGCTTCCGCATGTATCCGGCCTGTTCGTCTGGACGGGTTTCGATTACTTGGGAGAGCCTACCCCCTATTGGTGGCCCAGCCGGAGCAGCTTCTTCGGTATCGTGGATCTGGCGGGTTTCCCGAAGGATGTATATTATATGTATAAAAGCGAGTGGACGGATGAACCCGTATTGCACATTTTCCCGCATTGGAACTGGAAAGAAGGCGAACCGGTGGATATCTGGGCCTATTATAACAATGCCGATGAGGTGGAACTATACCTAAACGGAAAGAGCCTAGGCGTACGACAAAAAACGGACAGTACCTATCATGTCTCTTGGCGTGTGCCTTTTACGCCCGGAACTTTGAAAGCCGTCTCCCGCTTAGGGGGTAAGGAGGTCTTGGTGAAAGAGATCCATACGGCAGGAGAGCCGGCCCGTTTGGTCTTGACACCGGATCGTAGCGTCATCCAAGCGGATGGCTCGGACCTATCGTTTATAACCGTAGATGTATGCGATATCGATGGTAACCGGGTTCCCGACGCTACCCCGTTGATCCGTTTCTCCGTGGAGGGCCCGGGTGAGATCGCCGGAACGGATAACGGAGATCCGAACGATCCGAACAGCCTCCGTAAACCGAAACGGCAAGCTTACTATGGAAAAGCCTTGGTCGTGATCCGGAACAAGAGCGGACATTACCAAGGCGACGCGCTACCGACTGCGCCACTTAAAAGCCGTAGCCGAGGGCTTACCCGAGGCGACGGTAACGATTCAAGCGCAATAATAAACCTATAAATAAAGAGGAAATGAAAAAGATAATAGGCGTGATCGCTTGCGGGCTATTCTTGAACGCGGCTGCCGCGAGCTCGCAGGTCACGGATAAAGAGAAGGTACAAATGGAGAAACGTATCGAGAAACTGATTAAGAAGATGACCTTGGAGGAAAAGGTCGGATTATTGCATGGTAACTCAAAATTCTATGTTGCCGGAGTAGAGCGTCTGGGGATTCCCGAGTGGAGCTTGAGCGACGGGCCTCACGGGGTACGTGCGGAGATCAATCGCCACGACTGGGCATATGCGGGTTGGACAAATGATTCCGCCTCTTATTTCCCGACCGGCACGGCTTTCGCCGCCGCTTGGAATCCGGAGTTGGCTTACCGTCGGGGCGAGGTGCTGGGCGAGGAGGCTCGCTGGCGTAAGAAGGATGTGTTGCTGGGCCCGGGCGTGAATATCATTCGCTCCCCGCTTTGTGGCCGTAATTTCGAGTATATGAGCGAGGACCCTTATATGAACTCCGTATTGGCGGTCGCTTATATCAAAGGCTTGCAGAGCCGTGACGTGGCTTGCAGCGTAAAGCATTTCGCCGTGAATAACCAAGAGACAAACCGTACGACTGTCGATGTGGAATGTAGCGAGCGTGCCTTGCGTGAGATTTATTTACCCGCTTTCAAGGCGGCCGTACAGGAGGGAGGCGCCTTGACGGTAATGGCCGCTTATAATAAATTCCGTGGGGAGTTCTGCGCGGAGAATAACTACTTGGTTCGCAAGATCCTTCGGAATGAATGGGGATTCGATGGCGTATATGTAACCGACTGGGGAGCCGCCCATAGCACGGTTCCTTCTATGGAGGCCGGCTTGGATCTGGAGATGGGCACGCTGATCGATAAATATGAGGATTGGTATTATGCCAACCCCTTGATCGAGGCTGTTAAGTCCGGAAAGATTCCTATGAGCTTGGTGGACGAGAAGGTGGGCGATGTCTTACGTGTGATGATCAAGACGAATGTCTTGGACCCGAAAAAGCGTTTCGGCCCGGGCTCCATGAATACGAAGGAGCATCAGCAAGCCACTTACGACGCGGCTGCCGAGGCCATTGTCTTATTGAAGAACCAGAATAATCTTCTCCCGTTGGATTTCTCCTCGATCAAGAGTCTGGCGGTAATTGGCGATAACGCTACCCGCAAACATTCCAATGGTGGCTTGAGTTCCGAGATCAAGGCGGTTTACGAGGTAACTCCATTAGAGGCGCTTCGTGCGAAATGGGGCGATAAGGTGGATATCCGTTTTGCCCAAGGTTATGAGAAGCTATCTACTTTCGTGGAGGGAAGCAATAATGGGCAAAGCTCTGGTACTTTCTCTTCCAAGACACAGGAAAGCGACGCGTTATTGAAAGAGGCGGTAGAGGTTGCCCGCACGAGTGACGTGGCCCTTTTGGTTTGTGGTTTAAACCATGATTATGATACCGAGTCGTTCGACCGTCTGAATATGGATATCCCATACGGGCAGGTTGAGTTGATTCAAGAGGTGGTAAAGGCGAATCCTCGTACGATCGTGGTCATGATCGCCGGATCGCCATTGAATATGGCCGCCGTGGATATTTGTTCCCCGGCTATCGTTTGGGCTTGGTTCAACGGTATGGAAGGAGGAAATGCCTTGGTGGACGTATTATCCGGCAAGGTGAATCCGAGCGGAAAGATGCCGTTCACCACTCCCGTGAGCTTGGATCAATCTCCGGCGCATGCGTTGGGCAACTTCCCCGGCAGGGATCTGAAAGTGAATTATGAGGAAGATATCTTGGTAGGTTACCGCTGGTTCGATACGAAGGGGCTTCCGGTCGTTTATCCGTTCGGTTACGGCTTATCCTATACGACATTCAACTATTCCAATCTGAATACGGATAAAAAGACGTATGATCAAGCGGACACGATCCAAGCGACTTTCACCCTAACTAATACCGGAGACCGTGAAGGAGCTGAGGTGGCCCAATTGTATGTAAGCGATCCGGTTTGCTCCGTGATGCGTCCGGTCAAGGAGTTAAAAGGCTTCAAGAAGGTATTCCTTAAACCCGGTGAGAGTCGGCGAATCACGTTGGACATCCCCGTATCCTCTTTAGCTTTCTATAGTGAGGCACAAAGCCAATTCGTCGTAGAACCCGGCGAGTTCATCCTCCAACTAGGAGCCTCCGCCTCAGATATCACGCAGAGAATCAGCGTGGAGGTGAAATAACTACCCAGTTGTAGAGACGGGGCGTGCCCCGTCTCCCACAGACTGATAGTATTCTTTAGTTACTATTTTGAAGGGATGAG